>Ga0207684_10001561_pt1 | contig 24473 bp, 24 predicted proteins | sample KBSK5501metaG_FD_184342 | JGI IMG/M metagenome (GOLD analysis project Ga0207684, IMG submission 184342) | Corn, switchgrass and miscanthus rhizosphere microbial communities from Kellogg Biological Station, Michigan, USA - KBS K5-50-1 metaG... | ecosystem: Host-associated > Plants > Roots >...
AGAGCCGCGTGGGCTGCGATTGTCTCCATATTTCTAACGACGGGGATCTCCGGACCGCGCGCGAAGCCCCTTGCTTCGGGAGCCAGCTCCAGCAGAAAAATGCCGGCGGTGGGGCATCAGAACGAGATCAAAAACTTGCAGGAAACTCTGCGCAATAAAGGACACTACCGAGGCAAGGTAGATGGCGTCTTCGGTCTCCGGACCCGAGCCAGCATTCGCGCGTATCAGAAGGCTGAGAACTTTCCCATCAGCGGGGAGGTTGATGCCTGGACTGCAGACGGACTCGGGATCAGACCTGAATCGATCTGGGACAATTCCGGGGTGCCAGGGGGGACGTTGGACGCGGTACCGACAGGGCCGGCGGTGACATTAACAGAGGTAAACCTTCAGCAGGCATTAGGCGAGCTGAAGGTAAAGCCAGGAAGACTAAGCGGACGGAAGTCTCACGGACTATTCCTACCGAACACAACCGCGGAGAGGACGCTAGCAAACAACAAGCTGAGAACGAAAAACACGAACAGTAGTCCAGCTTTTCTTGTGGCTTTTAGGAGAATTTATGGTCAACAAACATACTCTCAATTTAACTTCAAGGGATCTTCTGAAGAAGATCGGCAAGCAGAAAACTCGCGGGAGTACCGAAGTAAAGAGACCGTTTTTAGCCAAGGCGATGCCTCTGATGCGATGTTCTACATCCAGGATGGCAACGTGAAACTCACAGTTACATCCAGGCGCGGTAAAATAGCGGCGCTCGCGATCCTGCGGCAAGGTGACTTTTTTGGTGAGCGCTGTCTCGTGAGCCGGTCTTTGAGGACGTTTACCGCAACGGCAATTCAGCAGTCCACTGTCGCACGAGTGAAGAGAAGCACGATGGTGCGCATAATCCAGCAAGAGCCTGGGTTCGCAAAGCTGGTTATCGCTTATCTGCTTTCTCCGCATTCTCCGAATCGAGGAAGACTTGGTTGATCAAATCTTCCATCCCAGCGAAAAGCGATTAGCGCGGATTCTCTTGCTGCTAGCGCGCTTTGGAAGAAAATGCGAGTCGAAGTCCGAGGTGCTGAAGGTAAGCCAGCGAACTCTTGCGGAGATGGTCGGTACGACCCGCTCGCGAATCAGCTTGTTCACGAACTGGTTCAGACAACTGGGGTTCATCCACTACAAGGGAGGCTTACAGGTGCACCGGGGGCTGTTCACCTTCGCCCTGCAGGAGTAAGTGGAATGTAAGTTCCCACACGACTTCACACCGGAACTCGTGATTCAGCATCGAATTTCCCCGGTCCCTAACTGTTTAGCACCTTGCGCACGGTGGCTTCAACAACGTTCAAAGCTTTTGGTTCGACGATTGGCAACGACGCGGGAGTCAACCTCTTCCACGAGTTTGGGCCCGGCATCCGGCAAATGGTGAAGGGCCGCACGCCGAAGTTCGTGTCCAGGATCGAAGAGCGCATCACCCACGACCACACCCCGAGGGACGTCGTGTACACCCCGGCAAGATAATGCCCTACCGCTCAGTCCATTTCACTGCTGACCCGGGATCGCACCCGCACGAAACGCCCTTTTTCGGTGCGCAAGCGGATCCCGCGATTCCGGACGAGCGGTCGCCTGCTCTTCCGTAATGTTGTGTCCGAGTGGGGGAGGCGCAACGAAATTCTCCCGCAACTTTCATCATGATTCAGCGATTGGACATAGACACCCGTGAACCTTCAGGTTAAAGAGCCCGAGGGCAAGGACAGAACGGAAAGACGCGTATATCGGGGGCTTGAGTTTGAAGCCGAAGTGAGAATTCTTTCATGCAGCCGGCCAAGCCGACCTGGAACCGGAGTCGACATAGCTGAGCATGGCCTGCTTCAATTGCGAATCCACTTCGTCTGCGATAGTAATTACATCGAGCAGGACCTTGCTGAAATCCACTCTCCGCAGATTGTTCTGCAGGGTGTTAAAGATACTGATCTGCAAGATTCGCGATTCCTCCACCACCATAGCGGCGGTGTAGCCTTGTTTTCGCCGCAGATCTCCATGCTGGCGGGCGGGGATGGAGATGTTGGCTTTCGACGCTGGAGGAAGCCGCAGGCGGTAAATCAACTCAGCGAGGAGATGGGGAAGGTGACCGGTGCGGTCCGCAAAGCTCAGCGGGATACAAGTGAGCTCTTGGTCGTGCTTAACGAGTTCCATCCAGTCCTGAATCGTTGCATCGAGGTCATGTTCCAGTATGGATGCCACGCTTTGCGTGGGCAGCGGCCTCTGGGGTGAGGGATTGGCGATTTCCTTGTGGATGATTTCTCGGAGTGAAGCGATTTCGATGGGTTTTACCAGGACTTTGTCAGCCTGTAAGCGGATAGCCGACAGGGCTTCGTCCAGCTCTGGGTATCCGCTGAGCACCAGGGTTACTGCCTTCGGGTGGGTGTGGCGCATGGCGCTGACGACGGTGAAACCATCACCAGCGTGGGGCATGTGCAGGTCAGAGAGCAGCACGTCAAAGTTTTCGGCAGCGATACGGCCGAGCGCTTCTCGTACATTCGCTACAGCGACCACCTCGAACCCATCCCGTTCCAGCACTGCCCGTAGCATATCGCGGACAGCGTCGTCGTCCTCTGCTAGTAAAATTCTAGGCATGCTTGCACTTCTTTCCCCCGCGCGGAGAAATGTTGTACTTAGATTTACCAAAACGATAACCTCGGTACTTAACTCTGTCTGTTCAAAATTGCACAGCTTTAGGTGCACAGGGCATTGACCCAGTTGATTCCTCGGACGCGAGGCGTCTTCGATGTGGTTTCCGAGTTAGTAACTCCTGTTCTGATTTGGTAACAAACGCGCTCTCCAGGACCTGGTTCCGACACTTGAACGCTGCCGATCAAATCTTGACAGCTGGGAGTGCTTCGTCGCTCTGGAACAAATGAAAATCCTCATGTCGGAACTGGAAATCCTTCACATTGAGCGGGAGTGATGGCCGCGGCGGCTGATGTCTTCGCCCGGCGCTTCTTCGAGATCCTGCCGCTGTCCTCCGGAATTTCCGCGCTCCTTGCAGTTGGCTGAGAATAAAAAGGCCCCTAAGCAAGCGCTCGGGGCCAAGGGTGATGGGGTCAATGGGGGGAAGGCGTAACTCGCGGCAGAGCTCAATGCGGCTGCCCGCGGTCAGGTCTCGTCGAAGCCCCATCTCATTGCCGCCGACTGTAAATCTCTAGAAAGATGTTGTCTGCTCAATTTTGTACAGTCTTGGATTTTTTCACGCGATGACCCGGCCCGCTAAACCGACCGAGAGGAGGTCGTAAGCAGCGATTGAAACTCGCCCGTAACACTGTTCCCGCGCAATTACCTGGGCATTCTGGCAACGGATACCTATGCGAGTCAAGCAGCCCGGCAGTGGCGCGATATTGCAAAACAGGTCAGTATAGAAATGGACCCGGCAAAGCTGACGATCCTTGTTGGCAAGCTCGCGTCGGCCCCGAACATCAATCCACAACCGGGCGAATCCTAATAGTGTTTTGTTAACCCTTCTTGAGATCGGCGCTCCGGGTGTGGAATTTTCGCAGTCGTGCGGTGTGCTCATTGAGGGCCATTTGGAGTTCCTTGAGAACTTCATTCAATGGCCGCTCGTTGGAATACGCACTTACGCTTCGCCCTAACTACAGGGCCTCGCTTAGGTGCGCATTCCAACGAGAACAACACAACACAAAAAGGGGACATTTGTAAGGAGCCTTGTCAACTTGGAGACTCCTCAAGAAATGGTGCCGGGAACAGGACTCGAACCTGCATGCCTTGCGGCGCTAGCTCCTAAGGCTAGTGTGTCTGCCAATTCCACCATCCCGGCGCATTGATATTCTAATTCAAACAGGTGGCATCACTCGACGACGATTTGCCCGAAGTGTGGAGCGTCAATTCTGTGGCGATATCCGATACACACCAGCCGGACGACGTTAGAAGCTGACGACTTCCCACCAGAGTGCGGGAGTACGGGAGCGACTGAGCAACGGCGCAGCGGAGCGGTGGAGCATCGGGGTACGGAGCCACGGGGCAACAGAGTAACGGAGCAGCGGACTAGCGGGAGAGCCGGAGGAGCGGAGTGGAAGAGTGCGGAGCGGTGGGCTGGTCGATTGCATTTGCCCGGCAGGGCGCGGAACTCCATTGATTATGCGGAATGGAAAGAGTTCTTGGCCGGTGGAAGTAGTCACGCCGCTTCGCAGCGGGAGAAGGAGAGAAGCACGCTATCGGAAATCCCGCCGCATGGTAGATGGTAATAGCGCACCGCTCCCACTCGCCCGCGGGAGCGGTGCGTTGTAGGCGTGAGTATGCAGCCGAGCGCCGCTTACTGCATTTCGTTCAGTTTCTGGTAAATCAACATGCCGCCAATCACGAGCAGCAGAACGCCTGAGCCGGCGCCGACTACCCAGACCGGAAGCCGCAGCCGGTTGACCTTGACTAACAGTTCGGTCTGCTCTTGCTGCATCTGTGAATTCGCGTCGCTGAGAAATAACTGATCATCCTCGTGCATGGTCAGGGTGCTGCGGTAGATCAAGAGGATAACCAGTACGGCTGTGAGAATGCTCCACGCAATCCCCAGCCCCATCATTAGCGTCATAGGACACCTCGACAGATAGCAACCCGTCTCGCGTCCCCGACCCGGTATGCCACGGACTGCTGGCATCCGCCTCGGGAGGCTCAACGCCGCCATTATAGACCTGATGGCAAAACCCAGGGCAAAATTCCGCCGGACAAGCGCCACAGGACCCAGCCCGAAAGATGCGACTTCCGGCAAACCCATATCATCCAACAAATAGCGGTTTTTAAACCGCCTGGGTGGAAGCTTTTCCGTCTCATGAAGGGAATAGCCTCTGCTATAATGTAGGATAACCTTTTAAAGCCAAGGAGATACGAATGGCTACGACAACCACTCCGGAAGTTACGACGACAAATGCTCCGGAAGTATCCAAAAAGACCCCCCCAATCACGCTCACAACGAATGCTATTGCCAAAGTTCGCGAGATCATGGGACAACAGAATCCCGTGCCCGCTGGCCTGCGCGTCGGAGTTGTGGGTGGCGGATGTTCCGGCTTCTCTTACTCCATGCAGTTCGAAAATGGCGCTGGCATGATGGACAAGACCTTCGACATGGACGGGCTGAAAGTGTTCGTGGACGCCACTTCCGTGATGTATCTGAATGGATGCGTCGTTGACTACGTGGAAACGCTTGAAGGCGCGGGTTTCAAGTTCGAGAACCCGAACGTGAAAAGCACCTGCGGTTGCGGATCATCGTTCAGCGTGTAGCCGCGGGCAGGAAGGTCTGGACAAATCACACGGCCTCATCATAGTGATGAGGTCGTTGTTATTTTGGGAAAGCAGCGAAACCGGGTCGACCGTTATTACTGCTGCGGTGGCGGATTGGAAGGCGGGGGATTTGAGTTTGGATTATTGAGCATGCCCGGAGGAGGCTGAGAAGAGAATGGACTGTTGTTCTGATTCTGCTGCGGCTGTTGCCCCAGCTGATTGCCTGCCCCAGCGGCGCCTTGCAGCGGCGGCTGATTAGGCGTGTTGAGCAGACCGCCTCGGTCAGTTGACGGATCGTAGATGAACTGCCACTCCTCGTACTTCTTCTTGTGATTGAACTCGCGGATTCCTTCCTTTTTGCTGGTGCTAACGACGCCCACTATGGGTCCTCCCCCGAATGTCGGACCGGACGGCTGGCCACTGGAATCCTGACGGTCTCCTGATGGTGCCTGTGGCGCGCCTAGGGCTTGCGACGAATCCGTTCCCGGGGCCTGATTGGCCCCGGCCTGAGCATTCGGGTACGCCGAGTTTGTTGGCGGTGGAGCAGCCCCCAAGCCCGATGTCAAGCCCGGACCGTTTGCCGATCCGAATGGGCCGGGCTGCGCAGGGTTTGCGCCCGCGATGGCCGAAGCGCCTGCGATTGGTGAGCCAAACATTTTGACCTCGCCAAAGTGCAGCAGCTTGAAGTCCTGTGCATTGATTGGGTCTTTGTAGCGCTTGCGCAGGAAACGCTGGTTGTTGGCGCTCTCCAGATCTTCAAGCTTTGTGGGATACCGTCCAAACTTCTTGAAATAGGCGCGGATGGCGCGGGAATATTGCACGCCACGATGAATCAATTCCTCTTCCCGGTCGCGACGAATCTGAAAGGCGATGGAGGGAACAATCGCGGCCATGCCCATGATGAGCAGGGCTACCGCCAAAAGAAGTGTGAGCAAAACATAACCGCTCTCCTGCGAACCGGGACAGAGCTTGCCAGTGGGGTGTTCGATACCACCCGTTCTGGCGCTTCTCTTGAGTTGAGACGTTTTCCGCAAAACCATACTTATCACTTATCCCTGGGTCAGGGGAATATTCTGCGGCGGGCCACTGCCCAGCACATCCTGGATTTCAACCGAATTTGGCGATATGCGCATGACCTTGTAACGCCGGTTTACGATGTCCCCTTCACCCGCGATGAACACGTCGTCACCCTGGGAGAGAAAAATCTTCTTGGGCTCGCCCGGCTCGTTGGCAAAACCGAAAAACTTCAGGTTGATGGGAGGTGGTGCTTGCACGGGGGGCGGCACATAGATAGCCGTCTTGTTGTCGGTCACCCCTGTCGCCTTCGGCTGAGGGATATCCTGGGCCTGCGAGACAAAAATGTTACGTCCCGAGCCTGCGTATTTTGTCTGCTCGCTGCTGGCCAGCAAATCAAGACGGAGCGTGGGATCAAGATTGTTGGCGGTATGGCTTTTCTTGCTGCTGCCCGGGCCCGATGCACGACGCGGCATAGGCCGAGTGGGCAGCCCGGATGTGGTGGAAGGAGTGGCCGGACCCGGAGCGGTAAAATTGGAAGACGAAGACGGCGAGAACTGGTACGCGACTACGGCAACGGCCAGCACGCCGAGTACGATCGCCCAGATCGTTTTCCTTCGATTTTTCGCTCCCAATTCCACTACGCGCCCACCTTTAAGTACGTTTCAACTTTCACTTGCAACTTGATCGGGCCATTCTGCTCGCCGCCCAACGTGACACTGCTGATGATAAAGAACATGTCGTCGCGCTCCAATGCGTTGATGAAGCGCGCCAGAGACACATAGTTGCCCGAGAGCGTGGCTTCTATCTCGATCGGCTGAAGATGTCCCGGCCCCACGTCGTTTGCCTTGTATTTTGCCGAATCGATGGTTACGCCGTCCGCCGCCGCCAACTTACCGAACTCGGTAGCAATCTGAGAGTCCTGAGCGGGAAAACGCGTCTTGTAAAAGTCAGTGATTTGCCGGTTCGCGAGCACAACTTTTTGCGGCAGATTCTTCAGCGGCTCTACCTGCCGTGTCTTAACCTGCAATTCCGCCCAGAGCCGGTTGAGCTCCTGTCGGCGTGAATTCGTGGAGCCGATCAAGGGTGAAAACAGAACGATGACGGCGACCAGATCCACACCCAGCAGAACGCCGAGAGCGTTCTTAATTTTTCGGCGAGTTTGCCGCAGGTCTGGCATCAGGTTTTCTCCGCTTGGAATTCTGCGCTTTGGGGCTTTCAGCTCTGGTCGTCGGCGCTGGCGCCGGCTCCGGCAGCATCTCCGGCACGTAGATTGCGACAATGTCCATCTGCGCATTGTCGCCAGTCGTCGATTGCTGGTAGCGTTCGTCAGAGATACGAGTCCGCGCAAAGTGGCGCGAATCTTCCATGCGCCGCTCCAGTTCGATGCCTCGCTCTCGGGAATCGCCGGCCACCACCATTTTGAGCGCGAGCTGGTTATCTTCGTCGAGCTCAGGACGAATAGAAACCAGGTGCACTCGCGGTGGCATCACCTTTTCGAGGTCCTCCAACACCCGCGTCCAGGAAAATGCTTTGTGTTCGATCAGTTCGTTGATAAGCTGCGACTCGTCGCGCGTGGCGCGGTTCTCCGGGCGGTTGAGAAAGTCCTCCGCCTCTTGCCGCGTCTGATCGCGCTGCGCGATCCGGGTTCGAAGGTCGGCGATTTTCGCACGGTCGCGGCGCGCGTTGAGCCCACCCGTAACCGTCCCAGCGAGAAGCGCCAGGGTTAGAACCGCAACCGCCGCCAGAGCTGTGCCCCACCGCAACCAGAACTGCCGCGCGTCTTCGTAGGGCTGGCTGGCGAGATTAATATCAATGCGCATTAGGACAACAGGGCCCCCGCTACCCCGGCCATTCTCCAACGCGGCACCGCCGTTCCGCTGCTCATACCCAGCTGTGAAGCCGCGACCAATTCCTGAACTTCCGCGCCTGTCTGGGCTTGAAGTGCCGGCGCTGCCCCGCCCGCTTCGGAGAGTCCGGCCACATAAATTCGTTCGATATTCAAATGGTAGGTGTCTTGGAAGAAGACGACAGAAGGGTAGACCTCCTCCGCCAACTGCTCTCCTGTAATGGTGACACCACGGGCATTTTCGAGGGTGCGAAAAAGCTGAAGCTGATCGTCGCTCAGAATCGCGATGCTGGTGGTGCGGGCATCGACCTTGACCACCAGCGTCGGGCGCTGGCCTTCGGCAGCGCCAAGTGCGGCAAGCATGGAGGGCAGAACCACTCCGGGATTAAATCCAGCGTCGCGAAACGCAGTTTCATAGTCTTCAATCACACTAGCCATGGCGACGGCGGCCACTACGCGAACGCCATCTTTTGACTTTTGAATATGGTAGGAGACTTTTGCCTTCTCTACGTCGAAGGGCAGCGACTTCTTCAGGCGGAAGCGTACAACGCCCGCAGCTTCCTCTCCGTCGGAGGGCAGGGTATCGAAATCGAGCAGGACCACCCGAACCGCGGCATCGGGGACCACAGCGATCACATCGCGGGACCGCCCCGCTACACTGCCCAACGCCGATTCAATCGCGGCACGCACAGTGCTACGCTGACGCAAATTGTTTTCCACCAGATCGGCAACCACGATACCAGGTGCTAGCTCTCGGGCAGCGCACATTTCAACCATATCCCCATTGTCGGCCAGGCGGCCGGCGAGCACACGGTCGGAGGCGATTTCACAGGCCAGTTTTGGCTTCGCCGGATTGGAACCAGAACTCATTTTCGGGGACCCTCTAAGGATAACTCTTTACTGATGAATAAAAAACTGCGGCGCGGAGAAATGCAATAGCTGATAGGCCACCCTGGCCACTGGCCTAAAGCACAGTCCTAGTGACTGTCATCCGGAGCGAAGTAGGCGGACGCGCAACCGCGATTCTGGCCTGAACGCTCTCTACCGCATAGTCTCGATGAAGGTGACCTTGTTGATCTCTTTTAGCGTTGTCATGCCAAGGCGCACTTTATCCAGAGCCGACTCACGCAAGAAGCGCATGCCCTCTTCACGAGCGGCGCGGCGGATCTCCGATGTAGGACGACGCGCCAGAATCATCTCCCGAATGCGGTCGCTCAAATCCAGCAGTTCATGGATCGCAGTACGGCCGCGGAACCCCGTGCCCGCGCACTCAATGCATCCTGGACCTTCATACAGCGGCACCCTCGACCACTGCACCGGGTCGAGGCCGCTCGCCTCCAGAACTTCTGGAGGATAGTGGACAGCCGTACGGCAGGATTCGCAAATTAATCGCACCAGGCGCTGCGCCAGAATACAATTCAAAGCCGAAACAAAGTTATATGGTTCCACGCCCATGTTCAGGAAGCGTCCAATCACATCCACCACATTGTTGGCATGCACCGTGGTGAATACCAGGTGACCGGTGAGGGCAGACTGAATGGCGATCTGCGCAGTTTCGGTGTCGCGGATTTCGCCCACCATGATTTTGTCGGGGTCATGGCGCAAGATGGAGCGCAGCCCGCGCGCGAATGTCAGCCCCTTTTTCTCATTGACCGGAATCTGCGTGATGCCGCGCAGCTGGTATTCGACCGGATCTTCGATGGTAATGATCTTGTCTTCGTCAGTCTTGATCTCGTTCACGGCGGCGTACAGTGTGGTGGTTTTGCCGCTGCCCGTCGGGCCCGTCACCAGTACCATGCCGTAAGGCTCTTTAATGTAACGTCGGAATTTGCGCAGATCGTCTTCGTCGAACCCTACCACGTCCAGGGTCAGGGTGCGGAACTTCTCGCTCATCGATTCCTTATCCAGCACGCGCAGCACGGCGTCCTCGCCGTGAATGGAAGGCATGATGGAAACCCGGAAATCGATTGCCCGTGCGTTGTATTTCACGCGGAAACGCCCGTCCTGAGGTACGCGGCGCTCGGAAATATCGAGCTCGCTCATGACCTTGATGCGGGAAATGACAGTCGAGTGATGCTCCTTGCCTATGGGCGGCATGGCCTGCGTGAGCACGCCATCGATGCGGAACTTGATGACAACCGAGTCGTCGCGAGTCTCGATGTGGATGTCCGAGGCACGCCGCTGCAGGGCAGTAAAAATGGTCGTGTCCACCAGACGGATGATGGGACTGGTGTCGCCGGTAGCCGTCAGCTTGTCGATCGAAAGCGTCTCTTCCACGCCGGTGGCTTCATCCTCGCGGATCACGTCCAGGGTGAATCCTTCGCTGGCCTCTTCGAGTACACGTTGCGACTGCTCGGTCTTTTTGAGAATGTCGCTGATCTGCTTCAGCGTGGAGACCTTGGTGACAATGCGCTTTTGCAGCAGCAGGCTGATCTCATCGATCATCATGAGCTGGCTGGGATCGGCGATCGCAATCGCCAGCCGTCCATCAGTGGTCTCTTCGAGCGGGACGAAGTTGTAGCGGAACATCAATTCGACTGGAATTTTCTTGAACAGCTCATGGTGAAGCTGAAAGTCGGTCAGGTCCACGAACTCACAGCGGTAGCGCCGGGCAACGTCCTGCGCGCGCTCCAAATCGGTGATGGGATTGCCCGTGGTGACAATCTGCCCGCCATTCCCGCCGTTCACGAAGAGTGATTTCTTTTCCGCCATTGCCGTCTCGATCTGCCTTGCCCGTGACGCCCCACAACCTTGCCGTCGCTAGTGAACGCCCCAGACTCTAGTGCACCCCCAAGCTAAAGATCGGCAAATAAAGTGATGCCAGTACCCCACCCACAAAAATTGCCATAACGATGAGAATCAGAGGTTCAATCAAAGCCATGGACGCAGCCAGGGCCGTTTGTACATCTTCCTCATAGAAGTCAGCCACGGAATTCAGCATCGCCGGCAGCGCGCCAGTCGACTCCCCGACTTCAATCATTTCGACAGCCAGGGAAGGAAATATGTCCTGTTCTTCCAGGCTGCCAGCCAACGCTTGTCCCTCGCGCACGCGCACGCATGCCCGCATCACACCCTTTAAGATGCGCTGGCTGGTCATGGAGGCACCTGCCGTCTCCAAAGAGGGAACCAGAGGCATACCACCTTGAAGCAACGTCGAAAGCATGCGCGAGAAACTGGCCACCTGATGCTTGAGCCGGATTTCGCCCAGAAGCGGCGTGCTCAGAATAACGCGGTCGATGCGATCGGCGCCTCGGTCCGTACTTTTCCAGCGCCAAAACACAATTCCGGCGACAACCACCGCAATCAGAATAAATGGAGCGTACTTCTGGGCGTTGAGTCCCACCGCCAGCATGAACAGCGTGATTGCCGGCAGCTCTGCGTTCAAGCTTTCAAACAACACAGCAAACTTCGGAACAACATAGGTAAATAGAAATGTCACCATCACCAGCACTACGCTTACCAGCAGCGTGGGATAAATCAATGAAACAAACAATTTCTTGCGAAAAGTCATCGCCAGCCGCTGAAAATTGATATAGCGGTTCATCACCTCGTCGAGATTCCCGCTCTTTTCGCCGGCCATCAACGTGGTGCTATAGATCTTAGGGAAGACATGCTGCGCGGCGAAGGCATCGGAGAGCATCTCTCCTCCCTTAACTCGATCGCGGACGTTTTCCAATAATTGCCGCAAGTAGGCATCCCGCTGCCGCTTGATCAGCAGATCGAGCGAATTCAGGATTGGCAATCCTGCGCGGATCAGCGTCAAGAACTGTTGGTTGAAAACCAGGAACGAATTTTGCTTCAGCCGCCGCCGACGCCGGATTCCTCCCGAAAGCAGTCCCTGAGGTTTGACCCAGTACACCAGATAGCCTTGCTGGGCGAAACGGTCGCGCACTTCGGCCTCGGAATATCCTTGCTCGACCTGCTGTTGCAGGTGGCCGCGCTCGTCCGCGATTTTTACCAGAAACTCGGCCATTTGCCTTTATTTTGTGGTCGATCGCCCCGCTAGCACCGAACCTTCTAAGTCTAACATTCCAACTCGGCATTGGATTTGCCGATCTGCTGAAAGCCTGCCTTCTGTGGTATCGCAAGTAACGTCTTTGGAACGCCTCTCCCAGCGCGCAACCTTCGCCACTAGGTCCATCTGACACAAAAACTTACAAAATTACAGCGTCCGCCGCGACTGGGCCTACGGTCCTAGATCACCCTCCACCGTCTCGACTCCCTCCGGCGGAGCAAATTGGAACCGTTCGTCTGGAACTTGGACGTTGTCCTTCTGCTCTTGTAGCCGATATTCCGTCACCGATCCGTCGACTTGGCCGATCACGATTCGCACAATTCGATAATCAGGCGTGATTTCGAGCAAAAGCTCGCCCACTCGGTCCGCCCACCCCTGCGGCACTCCTCGCAAGACGACATCGCCAGCGCTCAGGGGAGAAACATCAGGCGCCCACGACAGCCCCCGTAACTCTTTCTCCAGTCTGGTCTTACCGAGCAGAAAGGCAAGGGGCGACCGAAGATCGTCAAGTTTTCTTGCCGCCATTTTGCGCGCCTGTCGGTCGCCCGGCACGTAAAACCACACATTCCTGCCGTCGCTCACAAAAAGCTTCTCCGTCGGAGAACGATACTCCCACCGCATCTTGCCGGTTTTTTTCTGGCCGGATTTCTTCAACCACAGCGTGCCTGACTCCGTACGCTCCGTGCCCAAGCCTCGATAGATCTCGGTGAACTCTGCCTGCAGGCTGTGCAAGTGGTTGTAGCGCTCGTCGACCGCAATTGCGGTTGCATGGACATCCGCTGCCGGTTTAGCCAGGGCCACCCAGGCGGAACCTACCCAAATTGCGAAACAGAAAAAAGCACCAGCAAGCCGCATATTTTTCGACCACCCGGTAATTAGATGCTTAAGAATATGCGCTCCCGCAACCGTGGCGGCGGCTTTTTGTCGGAAACAAATCTTTCTCGCCCAACAGATTCTTGAAAGTCCTGAAGTCCTTGCCCGCCATATTCATTTTTTAAGAAAAGAAAATCAACCCGAACTGTCATTTTGAAACCGAAGGCGATCAGCAACCTGTCTGACGCTCCGTATTTCACTAACGTTAAGCGTGTCTTATCTGATATTGTAGAGATACGTTGACTTCCAATCGATAGTTGAGCAAATCCCGCTGCCAACTGATTTCGATTTCCAAACGGAGTTTCTTTGACACGCGACGAATCCCGGGCTGGCTACGCGATTATCAGGCACAATATCCGCACCTATATATCGGATGGGGTCGTGGCCGTAATTCGCGGCAGAGAGAACGCTGAAGCCACGGTTAAGAGCTTTGAAGAAGGACAGAGCTCCGAAGATCGCTGGACGGGTTGGCGCTACTTCCTCGAAAAGACTGAGATCAAGCCGGGAACCGATCCTCAACAGGCCACCAGGGTGCGCCAGAATGAGTTAGAAACGCGCGAGTCCAAGGCCTTGGACGAACCCGCTTCTGTGTCGTCGGATTTTCGCCCAATTCGCAACTAGTCAGGCGCCCGTCAACTCATCCTCACTGCCATTGCTTAGAGTGGTGCAGTCGGCTCGAGACTGTCGGTGTTCAGTATGAAGAAACCCTCCCTGCGCGTTACAAAATGGCTAGGAGACATCCCCGTCGAGGGCAGTTGCACGGCCTGTCCCCAAGTTACATTTCGCGCGATCTCGACTCACCATCGCCCCAACAAGCACGAATACCAGGAGAAATTGATCTGCGCCTTCGACCTTCATTGCAAGGAATTCCACATGCGCGGCGAGGATAGCCCTCCGCGCTCTCCGTAGATTTAAACCGCAGCATCAGATAGGCTGCCTTGCGCACGCCGGTACAGGAATTGTCGTATTGGCATCAGTTTCGTTCCGTCGGAAACTTGCGCTCAAGGAGGAATTTCCATGCCCGAACGTGAGACCGTTGAGCGAGCCCGCGAAGACGCCGCTGAAGGAAAATCACCTTCCACCCAGGCGGGAGCGTTTGTGCGCGAAGAGATGCACCACATCCGTGAAGGAAAACATGGCGCGGCATCGACCAAGCAAGCCATTGCTATTGGGCTTTCCAAGGCACGGCGCGCTGGCGTGAAACTGCCAGCCAAGGGATCGGCGTCAACCCAAAAGAAAGCAGAGCAGGATTCGCGAGCCTCGCGCAGCCGACGCAAACCGTCACGCACCCGTTCGCGGGCAACCAGCAATGCTTTAAAGCGCGAACCGCGCTCTGCCGCCAGCCGCAGTTCGCTGTCGCGCCAAGCCAAGAGCAGTGCGGTGAGCCGTGGGAAGCGCGCCCGTAGTGTGGCGGCGAAGAAAGCTGCACAAACTCGCACCCGCCGAGCGGCGTAGCCGACACCGTTAGCTTTGTCACCGGGCGGCAGAGCCGTGACGCGCGTTTAGTCGCGGTCGTGATCGTGCTCGTCCCAATCACGTTCCGTGTGCCAGCGGTGCTCGTGTTCATCCCACCACCGGTGACGCTCGCGCCAGCAGCGCTCTCGTGCCGCGTGTAATTCGCGACGCTCGTGATTCGCCTGCCGGCTGTGCCGTCCGTGGTGCTCGATGGCTTCGTGCAAGTCATGCTCAGCATGCTGCACGCGGCGCTGGCACCGGTCGATGTCTTCGGCATGCAGGCGTGCCGGTGCGAGGAAGGAGAGCGCGGCCGCGAAAACAGCCGCAGTCAGAAGCGATCTTCCCGACGCCGATTTCTCCGAGGCTAGCGTAATCCGCTGGTGCGTGTTTTTCATGAATGATCCTTCCGCTCGGTGTTGGAGTCGCGGCAAAGTTGGATGCGGGAATGGCTTGAAGGTTTGGGACAAGAACCAAACCCTTTCTAGGCTGGTCGTCGAGCTGGGCATAGCACCAGCGGACGCGCCGGCGTTGACAACCCCTTCGCTCTTATCGAGGGGCACGGCTCGAGAGCGGGGCTAGTGTGACCGGCTGGGCCGCTGCGGCCGCGTCGCCTGTCGGCCCCTGTCGGCACCAATGATTCCGTAAGGTGGGGGTAAGGTCCGAGGCCAGTCCGTATATTGGCAAGGGTTTCACCTGCGCTCGCGGATTGACGTCATTCTTGCGAATCTCGGAAGGTACTTGATTTTCTGCATTTCTGACACTATAGTGCCTGTCATATGAAACCATCCGGCGAACCCGACCTGGAATTGCGCGGCAAACTCGTCCGCAGCCTCGGTTTGTTCCGCGAAATGTTGCCCGGTTCTTTTGTCGAACGCCAACGGGCCTGTGGCCGGCCCACCTGTCATTGCGCCGACGGCAAACGCCTGCACGTGCAATATCAAATCTCCCTGCTGGTGGACGGCAAGCCGAAGACCCTCAACGTTCCGGCGCAGTGGGTGGAGAGGGTGCGCGAAAAGATCGAGATGCGCCGACGCTTTGAGGCTGCCGCCGCGACCATCTGCAGCGTGAACCTGAAACGGTTTCTTAACGAAAAGCTCAGGGAAAAGGAAGATCGGCCAATTTGAGCCGACACCGGCATCGGTTCGAGGCTTATCTCGACAAGGTGTTTGGCTTTTCGGATTTGGTGAGCGCTCTGCCCGAAGGACGGCAGTTTCCCCAGCACGCGTGGAAAAAAGTGTTTGACGCAGTCTTCTTGGGAGCGGCGATGCAGATTTCCAGTCTGCTGCAGATCGAGGCCGAGTGTCACCATGGGGCGCTGGCCAAGCGCATCGGACTGATCAGCGATGACACCCTGGGTTATTCGCTCGAAAGACAGTCTCCCGAACCTGTGTTCGCGCTCAGTTGTGAAATTGCTCGCCGCCTGAAACGCAACGGCGTGCTCCGCTCCGACTGGTCCCGAGGGTTGGTGGTGGGGGCGGTCGATGGCATTGAAATCTGCAGTTCGTTTGCCCGCTGTTGCGCTGCCTGTATGGAGCGGGAGGTGCAGCACAAGGTGAACGGCGAGATGCAAACCGATATTCAGTATTATCACCACATCGTCGTCGTAGTCTTGATGAGCACAGAGTTCCCCATTCCCTTGGGTGTCCGCTTTCAGAAGAACGGCGAAGGCGAGGTCGCCTGCGCCCTGGCTCTGTTGCAGGACCTGGTCGGGCAGTTGGGCCGCCGCTTCCTGGATGTGTTGGTGGGGGACGCTCTGTATCTGCAAGCCCCCTTCGTTCAAGAAGTGGAACGTCTGGGTCTGGTTTGGGCCTTCACCTTGAAAGAGAACCAGCCCGAGTTATTGCGCGAGGCGGAGCGTCGCACCCAGGAATCTCCCACCGGCGTTCAGGAGGAACCGGACCGGGAGATTCGATACTGGCACTTGCCGGAGGTCGATTGGCCGGTCGCTGATCGCCAGATACGGGTGCTCAAAACGGTTCGCATCGAACAGCAGCGTCGGGTCACGGTCCGCGGAAAAGACGCTGCTCGAATGAAAGGCAAGACCGCGATCTTGCTCCCCAGCACTAACTTCTACGCTACCAATTTCGAACTGGGCTCGATCTCGCCCCTGTTCATTCATCAGCTCAGTCGCAGCCGTTGGCGAATCGATACAGAAGTCTTTCAGACCATCACCACCGATTGTCATCTCAAACACCCCGCGGTCCACCAAACCACCGCCCTGGTGGTGCTGACCATGATCCGGTTTCTGGCCTATACCCTGTCCCTGGTCTTCTACCACCGCCAAGTCCGCAGCCATGCCCGCCGAAAATGCGACACCTTTCATGCGCTGGCCAAGCGCTTCGCCTACTGGTTCCTCGCTGTTTCGCCCAACACCAGTCTGATCGAGCCGCCGTGCCTGGCCTTCGTCGTGTCCGGCAATCTTTCCGGGTGTCCGTCCTGACGCCCTGACGCCGTATTCCTTCCAACTCTAAAAATCAAGCGCATTCTCCATCCCGCGAGCATTCCAACTCGCTCCAGCTTCCTTGCCTGCCACAACCGGAGTCAAATCAGCGGCGTACTCGATGGGAAGATGGCACTTTACGGAATCGCTGCCTGTCGGCCGCGTTGCCTTTACACCTCAGATGCTCGCGTGTTAACCTCAATAACGTCACCAAGATAAATCGAAACCAAAAACAGGAGTGCACCACGTTAGTGCTAGCCAGAGAACAAAAAAGATCCCTCATTGACCAATACGGCACGCACGCGAGCGACACCGGCAGTCCGGAAGTTCAGATCGCGCTGCTTAGCGAGCGCATTGGCCATCTGACGGAGCACTTCAAGACGCACCTGAAGGACCACGGTTCACGGCGCGGCCTACTCATGCTGGTCAGCAAGCGGCGTCGCTTGCTCGACTACCTCAAGAAATACGATTCCGAGCGGTACAAGTCCGTGATCACGAAACTCGGCATCCGCAAGTAAAAGCGCTCCGGGTCGGCCTCGCCGCGTGTGTAGGCAGCCCGGACATTTCTGAGACAGCCGTCTTCCGTCGGAAGGCGGCCGGCCATTGAGGAAGTCCATAGAGTGCGTATTTCGGCCTCGGCTCCGCTGGCACCTGTCGCGTCTTTCCATTCGCGACACCGTCGCGCAATCCCAACCCTTTCGCCAAGAGCGCGAAAGGTTGGAGCACCCGCAGGGAATCGGGGTTGCCCTCCTAATTGATAAGGATGAATCATGAAACCAGAAAGTACTGAAGTTGAAGTAAGTCTCGCCGGCGGCAAAAAGATCACATTTGAAACCGGAAAGTTAGCCAAGCAGGCGCATGGCTCGGCCGTGGTTCGTCTGGGCGATAACGTTGTGCTGGCCACGGCGACGGCCAATCCCGATCCGCGGGAGGGCATCGATTTCTTTCCCCTCACGGTTGATTATCGCGAGTACACGTACGCCGGTGGACGCATCCCCGGCGGCTTCATCAAGCGCGAAGGCCGTCCCAGTGAGCGCGAAATTCTTACCAGCCGCATGATCGACCGGCCGGTGCGGCCGCTGTTTGCCGAAGGCTTCAAGTGCGAGACCCAGGTCATTGCCTTTGTGCTCTCGGCCGACACTGATAACGATCCCGATGTGTGCGGCATCAACGCCGCCTCCGCCGCCTTGACGCTCTCTGACATTCCGTTCCTCGGACCGATCGGCGCGGTGCGCGTGGGACTGGTCGACGGCCAGTTCGTGGTGAATCCGACCTACGGCGAGATGCGCGATAGCTTGGTCAACATTATGGTGGTCGGGAGTGCCGACGGCATTGTGATGGTTGAGTCCGGCGCCAAGGAAGTGAAAGAGGAAACCGTTGTCGATGCCATCGAGTTTGGCCACAACGAAGTCAAGAAGATTTGCGCGGCCATCAACGATCTGCGCGCCAAGGTGGGAAAAAAGAAGCGCGAGGTAGTGCCACCCGAGTTTGATCAGTCCTACTACGACAAACTGAAGTCGCAGATTGGCGCAGACCTCTCCGACCGGATGGACACGGAAAAGCATCCCAAGGCGGAGAGTTACACGCTGGTCCGGGAACTCAAGAAGCAGCAGCTGGCGGCGCTGCCTGAAGAAGACGAAGAAGGCCAGCAAAAACTCAAGCACTATTACGAAATTCTGCGCGAACGCATCTTTCGCGAACAGGTGTTGGAGAAGAAACGGCGTCCGGATGGGCGGGCTTTCGATGAGATTCGTCCCATATGGATAGAGGCCGGGGTTTTGCCCCGAACTCACGGCTCTGCCATCTTCACGCGCGGCGAAACTCAGGCGTTAGTCACTACCACGCTGGGCACCAGCGACGACATGCAGCGCCTGGAAGGATTCGAAGGCGAAGCCAAGAAGCGCTTCATGCTGCATTACAATTTCCCGCCGTTTTCGGTGGGTGAAGTTGCGTTTTTGCGCGGCGCGGGCCGGCGTGAGATCGGGCACGGCGCGCTGGCGGAACGCTCGCTGTCGGCGGTGCTGCCGACGGAAGAGGCTTGGCCTTATGCTATGCGGGTGGTTGCGGATATTCTGGAGTCGAATGGGTCGTCGTCGATGGCGACGGTGTGCGGCGCTTCGCTGTCGCTGATGGACGCGGGTGTTCCGCTGAAAGCTCCGGTGGCGGGCGTGGCGATGGGGTTGGTGAAGGAAGGCGAGCAGTACGCGATTCTCACTGACATCGCAGGCGCCGAAGATCACTACGGCGACATGGACTTCAAAGTCGCGGGAACAAAAGACGGCATTACTGCTCTGCAAATGGACATCAAGGTCGCCGGCATCACTGCGCAGATCATGCGCGAGGCGCTGGCCCAGGCGCAGCGTGGGCGGCTGCACATTCTGGGCAAGATGGAAGAAGTTATATCGGCCGGGCGGGAGAAAATTTCCGACTACGCTCCGCGCTTCTATACGGTGCAGATCCCGGTCGACAAGATTCGCGATCTGATCGGGCCGGGGGGCAAGGTGATCCGCAGCATCGTGGAGCAGACCGGCGTGAAGATCGACGTGGAAGATTCCGGGCTGGTGAAGGTGGCGTCGAGCGATCAGGCGTCGGCCGCGAAGGCGCTGCAGATTATCGGCGATATCACGGCCACTGCCGAAGTGGGGAAGACGTACTTGGGCAAGGTCACGCGACTGGCGGACTTTGGCGCGTTCGTGGAGATCATTCCGGGAACCGATGGCCTGCTGCACATCAGCGAAGTCGCTGAACACCGCATCAACGATGTGCGCGACGAACTCAAAGAAGGCGATCAAGTGCTGGTGAAGGTGCTCGCGGTCGAAGGCAACCGCATACGGCTGTCGCGCAAAGCGATTCTCAAAGAGCAGCGCGCGAAGATGGGCGGCGGCGGAGAAGCCCCGCCTCCGACCGATGGCGGGGGAGAGGTTCCGGCCCCGGCCATTGTTATCGAGGGCGGCGGTGACTTTCCCGACGAAGCAGCCGAAGGGGAGCCGAACTTCAATCGCGATGCGGTATCTCACGCTGGCGGTGGTCGACCGGACCGTGGAGGCCGCGGCGGACGTCCCGGTGGCGGCCGTGATCGAGGACGCGGAGGTCGTGGCGGACGTCCGGGCGGGAGTGGCGGTCGGGGACGCGGCGGTCCCGGCGGTGGGCATGGTGGGCCGAGACACTGAAACTCCTGGCGTCACGGATTTACCCCGATTGAATTATGAAGGCCGCGATGACATCGCGGCCTTTTCTACGAGGCTAGGGGCGGCCTACCACCGGAATTCAGTGCCGTGGGCTTTGCGCGCAGACTGCTGTCTGAATCGAATCCCTTGGCTGTGCATTCAACAACTCCCTCCGCCATGGGTACTGCTCCCGAGCCGAGGCCTCTCCCAGGCCCGCGTTCGCCCTTATTTCCCGCCGTTCAATCAGCATTCTAGAAAAAGGAGTCGATACGGACGTCCCAGTCTTCGGCGGAAAATCTTCGCTGTGATATGGGACTGGACGCCGGCAACAGTGGCCTCATCTGCGCATGATTCACAGGAGCTTTAAGAATACAGCAGATTACTAGCGTTCGATACACAACCCACCGGATGGAAACTACTCAGGATCCGCGGTATCAGTCAGTACGCTGACTACGGGCCATTCAGCGGCCCGAAAAAACGCGGAAGGCCCAGCGCCTAGCCCCTTATTCGTGTGGGTTTACCTGGGCAAGGGACAAGACACCACCATTCTGGTGCTGGGCTATGGCGTCGGAGAAAAGAGCTATTCACCTGCAGACAGCATCAGCTTCAATTTTTCCGAAGAGGGCGCCGGCATGGCTGCGACTGGTAGCTGTATTGGTGGCCCTGGCTTCTATGCTTGCGATGTCCAGCCTGGGTTGGGCAGACTCCTGCTCCACCTTAAGCCTTTCCTTAAACAGCCAACCGATCAACTGCACCATCCCTGAGGCAAACCCCGAGGTAGCTCTGTCGGTGACCCTGACCGGTCTCACCTTCACAGGACAAGCGCAGGGGATGGTGCTGATTTACGACGATTCCACCCATACGCTGCTGAGTGACGTAGTAACCTTCACCAACGTGGGAGGCGTGGCGACGGTGGCGTTCGTGTCGGATACGGACGGCATCCCGGTCACGGCTCAGGGATTGCCCGTCCTCGGCCAATTTACCAAGAGCGACAGGCCGATACTTATCTCTGTGGCGTTGGGGAACGGCCAGTTTCTCCATGCCAAAATGTGCAGCGACGTCGGAGAAAGCCCGAGTTGCTCTGGCGGAAGCGATTCTATTGGCCTGTCAATCGGTAAGACTTCGATTCCTGAGCCTGGAACCTTTGTATTGCTGGGTTCGGGCTTAGTTGGCTCAGGCGCATGGCGGCTGGCAGCCCGGTCGGTGGGACGGCGTTTGCTCAAGCGCGTGAACAGCTAGCTGCGACTGACAACCTTCGGCAGTTTGGGCATCACGCTCGTGCTGGAGTCGCGGCCTTCCTGGGCAGCATTTCTCCAATGCGGCGGATCTGGGCGCCCACGCCGCGCAATTTCTCCTCGATATTCTCGTATCCCCGATCCAAATGGTAGACACGGTCGATAATCGTTTCGCCGTCGGCGACCAGCGCGGCCAGCACCAGCGACGCCGAGGCGCGCAGGTCTGATGCCAGCACGGCGGCAGCGCTCAGGGGACTTCTGCCGCGGACGATGGCGCGGCGGCCCTCGATTTTGATGTTGGCTCCCATGCGCGTAAGTTCCTGGGCGTGCATGAAACGGTTCTCGAAAATATTCTCAGTGATAATGCTCGTGCCTTCGGCCTGCGTGGCCAGCGCCATGAATTGCGCCTGCATGTCGGTGGGAAAACCGGGATATTCTTCGGTCACCATGTCGGAGGCAGTGAGTGGATTGTCCCCCATGACGCGAACGGAATCGGAATTTTGTTTGGTCTTTACGCCGACCTCCGCCAGCTTGGCCATCAGCGCGCCCAGATGTTGAGGGTCGCATGCGGTGATGTTGAGATCACCTGCGGTCAGGGCCGCGGCGATGATAAAGGTTCCGGCTTCAATGCGGTCAGGAATGATGCGATGCCTGGCTCCGTGAAGCCTGGTCACGCCCTTCACGCGGATGGTGGAAGTTCCCGCACCTTCGATTTTCGCTCCCATCTTGTTCAGCAAGGCGGCGAGGTCAGCGACTTCGGGCTCGCGGGCGCAGTTCTGCATGATGGTCTCGCCCTCGGCCAGCGTTGCAGCCATGAGCAAATCTTCGGTTCCAGTCACGGTGATCTTCTCGAAGACAATCTCCGCTCCTTTGAGACGCTGGGTGGTGGCTTCGACGTAGCCGTGATCCTGCGTGATCTTCGCGCCTAAACGCTCGAGGCCTTTAATGTGCAGGTCGATGGGCCGGCTGCCGATGGCGCAGCCGCCGGGGAGAGAAACGCGGGCATGGCCGCAGCGGGCGACCAGAGGTCCGAGCACGAGGGTGGAGGCGCGCATGGTCTTGACCAGTTCATAGGAGGCTTCGGGCGCGGCCAGAGTCTTCGAATGAATGGTGGTGCGATGCTGGGCGCGGCCGTAGCCAAGTTCGACTTCGGCTCCCATGGCGGCGAGGAGGTTGCGCGTAGTTTCAATGTCGCGTACCTGCGGAATGTTTTCGAGGATGACAGGTTCGTCGGTGAGCAGGGCAGCGGCCATGCAGGGAAGCGCTGCGTTTTTAGCGCCGCTGACACGGATGGTGCCGAGCAGCGGTTCACCGCCGCGGATTACGAGTTTATCCATGAGTGTGAGTCCTGGGATGCCAGCTCCACCCCTCTCGCAAAGGAGCGAGAGGGGTGGGGCACCCGCAAAAAACCATTCTAATGGCGAATGAGGATTTGGATGGTTAATCGGGAGGGCACGGCCTTGTGGGGACGGCGGTGGACGCGGATGCTACATTCGTTTTGCCAAGGCTGTGGCTTGGCGGACGTGGCCGCCGGATTTTTTCAGGGCGGCGCTGGCTTGGGCGCGGGTAACGCCAGCGGCCAGCATAACCAGCGCGACCGGCGTGCGATTGCCGGCGGCGGCAAGAGTGCGGCGGGCAGTTTCGCGATCGGCTCCAGTGACGCGTTCGAGAATTCCGATGGCGCGTTGAGTAAGCTTCTCATTTCTTGGGAGGACGTTGACCATGAGGTTGCCGTAGACGTATCCCAGGCGAGTCATGGCCCCTGTGGAAAGCATATTTAGAACCATTTTGTGGGCCGTGCCGGCTTTCATGCGCGATGAGCCAGCGAGAACCTCAGGACCGACTTCGGTGACGATGGCGAAGTCCGCTACTCGCTCCAGCTGTGAGTTGCGGTTACCGGTGAGCGCGATGGTGCGGGCTCCGTGGCGTCGGGCATATTCGACGGCGGCGACGGTGAAGGGAGTGCGTCCGCTAGAGGCGATTCCGACGACGACATCGTTCTTGCCGGGTTTTTTCTTCGCCATTTCGTCGCGGCCGTTTTCGGTGGAGTCTTCGCTGGCTTCGGTGGCCGCCGACAGGGCCTTGATGCCTCCGGCAATAATGAACTGGACGGTCCGTGGATCGGTATTAAAGGTGGGGCCGCATTCGGAGGCGTCGAGGGCGGCGATGCGTCCGCTGGTGCCGGCGCCGACGTAGATGAGGCGTCCACCTTTGCGCAGAGCGGCGGCGATCTGGTCGATGGCGCGAGCGATTTGCGGCAGGGCACGCTTCACGGCCGTGGCGACGATGGCGTCTTCCTGGTTGATGAGGCGGGCGATTTCGAGCGAGGATTTGCGGTCCAGGTCGGCGGCGGCGGAGTTGGTTTGCTCGGTGCGCAGGCGGTCGAGATCGGCGGATTTGCTGGTGCGCTTCAAAGGTCTGCCTTTCGATCGGGGTTCGAATATTGTGTCATGAAGCTGGTGCTTGCGCGGCGGGATAGATTTGTTCGCCCCTCGGGACGGTCGCTCGGCACATTTCTACCAGCTCGCAGCACGTACCCGAGGGGCTGAAGCCCAGATCAAGTGTCGTCGCCAACCGCAGCGCTGGAAGCGCTGCGCCACCCAAAATCTTTCACTGAGAACGCATTCGTCATGCAAATTTCTCCAGCGCCTCGATGACCGCATCGTGGAAGTTGGGCCGCAGTCGCTTGATAGCGTCGTTCGCGCAGTCTGGCCAAGTTCGGTTGGTCAACAGGGTTACCGAGAGTTGGCGCTCGGGGTCGATCCATAGAGAGGTTCCGGTGTATCCGAGGTGGCCGAATGAAGAGGAAGAAAAATATTTTCCAGATTGCGAGGGTGGGGAAGGAGTGTCCCAGCCTAGGGCACGTGAGGTGCCTTCCGGACTCGACTCGCGGCGAGTGAATAGGGCGACGGTTTCGGGGCGGAGGATGGGAGGGCCGCCGTTGAGGATACAGTGGGCGAACCGAGCGACGTCTTGCGCGGTGGCGAAGACACCAGCATGGCCAGCGACGCCGCCGAGCACGCTGGCGTTCTGGTCGTGGACCTCGCCCTGGATGATTCTTCCGCGGAAGGTGCTCGATTGCGAAAGCGCGAGATTTTGCTTGACGCCGGCGGACGGTTGCGATTCCGGCGTGTCGCGGAGGGGAGGGTTCGCACCATACTCGTTG
>Ga0207684_10001562_pt1 | contig 24462 bp, 22 predicted proteins | sample KBSK5501metaG_FD_184342 | JGI IMG/M metagenome (GOLD analysis project Ga0207684, IMG submission 184342) | Corn, switchgrass and miscanthus rhizosphere microbial communities from Kellogg Biological Station, Michigan, USA - KBS K5-50-1 metaG... | ecosystem: Host-associated > Plants > Roots >...
GCTCACCATCGTCGCCTCGTCTATGGTCGCCAGATGCGCCACGACGCGCTGACGTGGCTGACCGTTGACGCGCCTGCTCTCCACGAGTTGTGCAGCGCGCGTCACATGCGGCGGTGCAGCTTCGCGCATCCAATAGCCCACTCTCTTTGGCTTGTGGGCGCGAACGCGGCGCTTCCACCTCACGTACATATCGTCTGCCTCTCCACAGTGCCTCGGTATGCGTTACACCTGTCTTGTGCAGGCACTACAGTATACCACGCCGGGAACTGACAGAACGGCTCGCGCGGGCCGCACTTACTGCCGAAGAAGTGCAGGGTGAAGGCGACTCCAGGAACGCCCTCGCGACGAGATGGCGCACAACGTCATCACAACGAGGAACTAGCCTTCGGTCTGCTGCCGGCGGCAAGCTGTGCCCCATCTGCAAGAATGGGCGCAGCGACGCGCGAAAGAACTGCTGGAGCCTATGGATCTTCTAAACCACCTGCCTGAGGTGCTTCAGATGCTGTTCCTGGCCGTGCTCCAGGGCGTGACCGAACTCTTCCCGGTGAGCAGCCCTGGCCAGTCCATCATCATTCCTGGAGGGACCAGGCGCTGGATACGACTCAGTGGATACTCTGCCACCGATCGCCTTTGTTGCTGACTAGCGATTGCAGCCAAGTCTCTAGTTGTCTTCTTACGTGGCCAACAAATCTTACAAGATTGCGTTATATGGTATGCTCGGTCAAGCAGCTAACTGATAGTTGCTCTTGCATTAGCGTAGGGCAGAGAAGTGGCTTCACATGGCCGTTTCCGCCAGGTGAGCAGAAAAAGCTGAAGAGGTTATACGGCGTCGCATCATACCGTTGTAGAAAGATGAGCACGGCCAGCAGGAGATCGGTGGCCGCTAGGGCTCGTCCACAGGGGCGATCCATGGGGCTCGTCAAACGACAACGGTATGGCGCGACCGGGTATTAACTCTTAATCAGCAGGTTCCCGGTTCGAGTCCGGGGGGCTCACCACACCAGGCAGGAACGGGAGCGACAGCTTCCGTTCTCTTTTTTGTTCCTCCACGCACAGCGCATCGAGGAGTCGCTGAGTCATCGTTTTGCGCGACGCCTACCCCTCGAATTAGCATCTCGGCTAACATGATTTCGGCCCATCTGAAGGCTCCAGCTACATCCAGACTGCCACCCGTACTCCTCATCGGTGACGTGCTCGCTCCAGGTCGCGCACGAGGCCTAATACCGCCATTTACTTCTCTGGCTCGATTGGGTAAAATGCGTGTCGCAGCCGCTCAGAATGAAGTTGTCCTGTGGGACTGCCTTTTCTGTCCAAAACGAAATGTGCTGACCATCTCTGGATAGAGGCAATGATTCGGATCTTCCTCTCCTACCGACGGGGCGACAGCGCCGATGTCACGACACGAATGCCCACGCAAGAACAGTTGCCACCTTCGCTTCGCGACTTGACGCTGCGAAATGCTGCGGCCGTGCGACCCGATACGGACGGCTTCGCAGCTGACATGCGCCGGCTTGCTCCAGTAATTTCCAGCTATGCGCCCAGTCTCTACTATGACGAACTGCTTGACCTCGGTAGCGTAGCTCCGATCAGGAACACGATGCAAGCGAGATCAACGATCGGGCGGGACGGGCATCAATCTCGATCATAGCAATCTATCAGCGATAATACAAAGGGCCAACGCACCACCAATAGCTGTCCCTCTCCACGTCAGGCTGCCACAGAGGACACAGCAGGTCCAGTTTGCCCTGTCCACTATTCCCGATGGCGCGTCTCCCGCTTGCTCACATTCGGACAACGGCGCTTTGTTCCGCGGATTGTCGCCACCTGCGGGCTGCGAGTGTTGCTCTGTGACCTCTCGCGAGCGCAATCGTCCAAGCATCTAAACGTATGCAAGACTGTACGCCGCTGTCACGCTGGTAGACGTCTGCAAAGAACATGGTCAATTTATTCGCTTCCTTGGATTGTGCGCATGGAGGAAGTCGAGAGGTTCCCGTGAACGCGCTTCTCTCCGCGCGAGAGCTCAATCGTGGGCGAGGTCTTGTGCGAGTGGAGGAGGACTGCTATACAGCAGGGGCGCCGAACTGCGGCGCTGGCTGAGTAGCAGGGGAAGGGGAAACCAACGGAACGCACGCTATCCGTGACGCGCGAAAGGACAACAAAAAAGCCGCCTGAGAGCTGACGATTGGAGCCGACGACTCTCAGGCAGTGGAGACAACCAGAGCCATACCGACGAATCGGCATGGACCGGGCTGCTGCGCCAATTCTACGCGAAATTCGCATCCAGGCAAGCTCTCCCGGACCCATGGATGATGTCGGTATGGCGGCCAGGTAAAAGAGGAGGGTCTACATGCCAGATACCTTTGCATCGCCCGCCCCAGACGATCCAGGTGGGGACAGAGAGCGTGCGTCCATTCATGGAACGCCACAGCAGCCAGACGCGCACGTCACAACCACCAGTTCGCAGCAAGAGCGCGCACAAGCCTCATCTGACTTCCTGCGCGAGGGGCGGCCACGTCCAGCCTATACCACTCCGCTCGATATGAGCGCCGAATTGGAGGCGCTGGCAGTGTTGCCGACCGGCGCCGCGCGGGTGGTCGCGCGCTCACAGCCGACCATCTCACAGCCAGCGGTAATGAACGGTCAGCTGGGTGTCTTCGTGCCTCTCAGCGCCCTCCAAGAAAGTGTCGGCGTCGCCGAACCTATCGAGTTGGGTGCGGCGGACCATGGCACCGATGGAGTGACTGATGACGGAATCGAGCACGGTCTCGGCGCGGAGCCGCCAATGATGCCTGAGGACTGGTATCAGGCGCAGGTGGCGCGCCAGGGGGTGGTCTCCTCCGGCCGGTGGGGCGTCGATAGTCAGGACTTCACCGACTCCGGCTCGCTCGACCCTGCTCATATGGCGCGGCGCAACGCGGGCAAGGCATGGAGTCGCCTCCTGCGCCTGGGTCAGCCTGCCACCCTGCGGCAGCGCGTGGGTGGGCTGGCGCTTGCGGCCATCATGGTCGTCACATTGCTCAGCCTGCTCGCCGCCCTTATTCTCACGGTCTGGCCTGGTGGCGTTGCGGGCTGGCCGCCGTTCTCTGGCGTGCGGCTGGGAGGGACGACCTCCACGAATGGGAATAATGGCTCACAGCAGCCAATCGTCGTGCCCAGCGGGTCCGCAGCGATCTCGTTCACCGTGGCCTCACAGACGGTCCAGCCCAACGCGTCGTTCGCGCTCAATGGCCAACCTGTAAGCGGCAGCTCGCCGCAAAGCAGTGGGACCATCGCGTCTTTCTGGGTGCGCGAGACCGAGGCCGATGCGGTCCCAGCAGGGTTCGCCCTGCACATCGTCAATAATAGCGGTGGGACGGCCACCAAGAGCAACTGGTATCCCAGCGGCGGTGGCTATTCCTGTGTCGATCCCATCTCTTTCACCTTGCCCGCTGGAGCGTCGCAGGATCAGCCATGCGCGGTCAGCGTCAACAACCCCAGCAGCAATACCACCATTTCGGCGCATACGCTACAAGGGGCGGTTCCCGGTCTTTCTGGCGTGACGTTCGATCAGACCGTCCCGCTGGTAGGCAACGGGCACTATCAGGTGCGCCAGCAGGATTGCGCGTCGGCGACGCAGGCCGCGCACAGCGCTGGGGCGTCCTGGGTGCAGCAGTGGATGAGCCAGCAGTCGCTGTCAGGTGGAGACGCCTGGGCGTACTCCGGGGCGCAGGTGTCCTACGCCAACGATTCGTGCCCGGTCAACCAATACATTGCGAGCTTCCAGGCGACGACGACAGTGACCGCGCGCAACGTCCGCTACACCCCTGGCGCGGCGGTCTCGCAGGCGGCGGCGCGTCTCGATGCGGCGCTGCCGACTGGCTATACATGGAAGGCCAACTCCAAGACCAGTTGCTCCCCGCAACTGAGTAGCGTCAATGGCGCAACGGTGACGGTGACGTGCGCTGCGTCAGGGCAAGCGATCTTCAGCTGGACCAGCGCGATGGGCAACCAACTGGTGTCCGCGTTGGCGGGCAAGTCGGCGACCGACGCCGAGGCGGTCTGCAACACGACGCCTGGCGTCGCTGCCAATTCGTGTCATATCCAGCTTGGCGATGGCGCGTCAGCGGTGCCGACAGAGGTGGGGAAGGTCAAGGTGTATCCCACCAATCCGTGATCTTCAAAGCGGTCGGTGGGCGCCTAATCACGTTCAATGGGCCATCTGGGAGCGCTTTACTACGCCCGTGGATGGCCCATTGGCGCATTCCTCGTCAGATACTGCTCAGGGTTGGTTGACCTGAATCGTGACATCCTTTGCCGCGTCAGGGAGGCTTGTCGCGTTGTTGCGCAGCGTAATCACGCAGGTGTTGGGCTGAATTCCTGGCGCGCTGTTGCATGCAGCTAGGGCGTCATCCTTGCTCTTACTCAGCAGCTTCGCGGCGAGGTCGGCTTTGAGCGCGTCGGTCCAGGCGTACACCGCCGTGCCTGCGGCGGTGCACGCTATCGTGACCTTGCTCCCAGCGCTCCCCTTCACCGTCACCGCGCACGACGTGGGATCACCACTGCGCCAGGCGTAGCCGCTGGGCAGTTGGCCGTTGAGCCGTGACTTGGCGAGGCTCTGCGCCGCCGATGGGTTGTAGGCGTTATTGCTGGCGGTAGTAGTACTGCTGGCGGTGAAGGTGAACGGACTCGATTGCTGCTGATTGACCGGACACGAGTCGTTACCAAAGGCTGTATTTGGCGCGCTCTTGGCCCACTGCCAGCCAGAGGGGATCGACTGGTCCAACTGCCAGGAAGCCGCCCAGGCGACGCCCTGAGCGTTCTTGGTGTCGTTGAGCGCCGCCTGACAATCGGCGGAGGTCACCTGATAGGAGCCATTGCCTTGCAGCGCGGTGGGCTGCGTATACGTCACGTTAGGTGAGGTACTGGCCGTACCTGCGATGGTGCCGGCCGGAAGCGACGATGGGCTGGAGACGCTGATAAAGCAAGAGTAGTTCGACGACGCGCCCTGCACCAGATAGATATTGCGGGGATTACAGGAATAGCCCCCGCCGCTGAACGAGTAGTTGGAGACACTCCAGTCGCCTGGACCCGCATTGCTGACATGAATTGTGCCGGAGAGCGCGGTCTGCGGAATCTGGCTCGCGGACGCCTGCTTGCTGAAGGTCTGGCTCGCGCCGTAGGTCTGGCCGACGACGTCGCAGCCGCTGGGGCACGAAGTCAGATCGTTGGAAAAGGTCAGGCGTTGGGTTGCGGCGGTGAAGGCGACGACTGCGGCGGTGTTGGCGATGGGAACGCCAGGCGTAGCGCTTACGGAGGGTTGGCCACCGGCCAACTGCGTCGCGGCGGCTCCCAAGGGTGGGACTGGAAGGCGCAACGAGGGCGAGAACGTGACATACCCAGCGACGAGCGCGAGCAGCAGGATGACGAGCGCCGCCAGCAGCGCGCGACGAAGAGGGCGACGGGCGCGGAGCTGCATGGCCGCTGGCTCGTCAACTGGAGCGGAGACGCTTGATGCGTTCCCATTGCTGCGGCGCAGGAAATCGTCGTAGCTATAGTCCGGCGGTGGGGTCAAGACGGGCTTGTGCGTTACTCGTGATGAGGGCGAGATGGCGCGGGAGGGCGCGGTGGATGGGTAGTAGGGCGAAGACGGGCGCGGCGACCGAGCCTGTGAACTTCCAAACGTCTGGGCGATGTCCGCGCCGGGAAACCCGATGTCGGCGTCCAAATCGAAGATGTTCGCCGGACCCGTATTGGATCCATCGGCTCCATCTGGAGCTGCGACGTCCCCACCGCGTACGCCCTGGGCATCGGGCTGCGTAACCAGTGGTTTGCTCACTGTCTCGTGGACAGGACGTTCCTGGGCCGCAACATCGGCGTCGGGCGCGCCAGTAGCGCCCTCTGTTGTATCCTCGCGGTCCAGCTCAAACCATGGTCCCTGTCCCCAATTCTCCACGTCTCGCTCCTTCGTCGCGCGTTGTGGCTGCGCACAGAAACTCCGGTTGCCGGTCATGCATGATGTATCTCGGCCATGCCACATAGCAGGCGCTCATCTGCTCAGCGCAAGAGCCATCCCTCCCGCGCGTCGGGGGCGCGATTCGAGAGACTCGCGCCACAGCGGGAACAGACCGTCCGCGGAACGCCAGAAGTGTCGCGCGCCGTCTCGATCTGGTGGCCGCCGGGTTGGGCCTCGCAGAGACGCTCGAGCATGCGCGAGCGCTCCTGTGCGGCAGTTTGGAGACGTTCAAGCTCCAACGCGAGCGGCCAGGGAGCGTGCTCTTCTAGCGCCCTCAGAGCGTCCTCTCGTTGATCTTCCGAACTGGTCTGGCTGTTGGATGGCGCTTTGGAGGAAACGGGGCACCCTTGGGAGATCCACGCGCGAATCGTTTCGGCGATCTCCTCCTCACTGAGGCGCTTGGCAATCGCGCGCTCGGCGGGATGGGCGGCGAAGTACGCCTCTTGCAGGCGCCGATAAATGGTGTCACGCTGCTCGAATGCCTGTTCACGAAGCAGCAGATAGTCCTGAAAAAGCTGCTCCACTGGCGACAGGGCGGATGGCGCATGCTGGAGGCGGCGACCAGCGCGCCCTGCTGCTGCCTGCATCTGGTCTCGCTGGAGAGGTGGATGTGGGCCTTCTTCGCCAACTCCGGGCCATGGCCCCTGGGCGTTCATGGCGCTGTCGGTGTTTTCCGCCTCACTGGTCAGCGCCTGCAGGCGCCCACGCAACGTCTCCCACCACGCGAGATTGAGGTCCATGCCGGGACGATGCTGGGTAAACTGGGGATCCGGGAAAGTCGGGGTGTGGAAGCGGAGTAAGCTGCGCTCTTCCCAGGTGTCCTCTTCGTTATCCCCTGGAGTGGGAGCGAGATACCAGACATGCAGATAGCGGTCCAAGGGTTTGTACGAGGCGATACGGATGGATTGGATATAGACATTGGGTGGCAGTTCCACCACCGTGGCGAGTTGGAGTACACGAAAGAGGTCTGGCGAGAACTGCTGTGACGCGGCCTGGAGCGTCAGCCGCCAGACCAATCGCTCCAGTTCACCTGTGATTGCGTAGAGCTGTTGCTCAGGAGACTGGTTCAACGCATGCGCCATCTGGCCTTGGCCCTCGTCGTTATTGGACGGTTCGTCTCGCCCCTATACGGGTAGGTTGGCGATAGTTTAGCACAAGACGGGCGTAGAGTTGGGTATGCAGGTACGGTTGCGTTCCTTCGCTGGCGCGCGATCGGAATGTAGATCCGCTGACGAAGGGCTAGTCATAGGCGCAGGCTGCGCACGCGAACTTCTATGCGCTGCTCGCTAGCCGTGATAGAGGAGCCCAACCAGGGCACGCTGCTGATGACAACCTGCTCCACCACGATCATGGCCAGCAGGGGATGTTTTGGACGCGGTCACCTAAGGCGCGTTGTGGCCAGTTATTTTGACAGCAGGTTTGACGGCAGATCGTCAACATTACAAAATACTGCCTGAGACGGAAAGCTCCTTGTATTCGGCCTTTCTGTGATAGCCGAGACGCGGAAAAACCGGAAAAGACGGGGCGAAGGGGATGCTAAACCGCACCCTTCAGGAAAGGTCTGACGGCTAGCAAGAATCTTTGCTCATTTTCGTAACGTTGTGTGTGCCCAATGCGCGAAGCGCTAGGTCAAATAGGATGGCGATTTCTCAGGCACACAATTGACAGCCAATTTGACAGCCACGGCGCTGTATACCAGCGAACTTTGACGGATGCGATGGAAGAACAGATTCCGAATTTATCTAGGATACGAACGCCAGCGGATTGCTACGAATGGCGTACCCTCGGACTCTTAATCAGCGGGTTCCCGGTTCGAGTCCGGGGGGCTCACCAGGCCAGGCAGGAACGGGAGCGAAAGCTTCCGTTCTCTTTTTGTGTTCCCCACGCACAGCGCATCGAAGCGTCGCTGATGCTACCTATCCTCATGTCAGGTGCTCTCGAATCAGCACCTCGGCTAACGCATTTTTGGCTCCGACAGCGGTCCCGGCTACACCTCTTCACCTGTTGACCGCCATGGATCAGCCGAAGGTGAAGGCATATGCGTCCACGCCCGCGTCGAGAAACTCGATCGCGAACGTTCGGTCAACGATCGGCTCTGGTTGCCGGATCAGCTGATGCAACCGCTGCTCGCTCACCACGCCATTGCCCCGCTCATCTACGTCACTGCCATGAGCGACCCCTGGCGCCTGTCCATTGAGAAAGACGCGAAAGTGTACGGTCGTTCCATGCTCCGCTGGGCCCATCACGAGATGCACATCACGAGCGTGGAAGCGGTAGGCGATCCGCCCGTTGGGCGCGTTGAGAGCGGCTAGCCCTGGACCCATCGTCCATGCCCCCGACAGCGCCCACTGATTGCGCCCCAGCCGCTCAGGAACTATGTAGATGTGACGTTCGTCCAGTATGGTGCCACCGGGAGACGCAAAGCCCTCCGTGCGCTCGTAGCCGAGATAGTTCTCGCCGGACGCCAGGTTACTCCAGTCGGCGGCCACCTCGAGGCCACAGGCGTCAACCGCAACCAGATCCTCCCCAACGCTCTCGTCTCCGGCCTCGAACAGTAACCGCTGGATGACCCGTTCCGCCTCGTCGTAGTCGCCTTCGCCAAACCGGCGGTAGCGAATGCGTCCCTCCGCGTCAACGAGATAGAGCGCCGGCCAGTAGTGGTTGTCGAACGCTTCCCAGATGGCGTAGTCGTTGTCCACGACGACGGGATACGTCACCCGCATGTCCTTCACCGCGCGGCGCATGTTCTCTAGGTCGTGCTCGAAGGGGAACTCCGGCGTGTGCACGCCGATCACCACCAAGCCATGATCACGGTATTTCTCGTGCCACGCGCGGATGTAGGGCAGCGTGCGCAGCCAGTTGATGCAGGTGTAGGTCCAAAAGTCGATGGCGACGACCTTGCCGCGCAACCCGTCTGTCGTCAAGGGCGTCGAGTTAAGCCACACGGTCGCGCTGTCCAGAGCAGGCATGTTCTCTTCAGTGTCGAGTCTTCTGTTAAAGATGGGGTCCGAAGCGTCAAACATGCCGACACCAGCTGCGGCAAGAGAGACAGACGAGGCACGTGCCATCCCGTGGCGACGATAGTTGATCTGGTCTGCCATAGGAAATCCTCCCCGGAATCTGCTGAGAGACTGCCAGGTAGACAGTGCGAGGCGACCCGCCGGGCCCCTACCGGTCAACGCTATTCAGTACCTGTCCATGTCGTGATTGGCTTGAGCAAATGCCTACGGAGCTTCTTGCCGGAGACCGTGCTCAACGCCAGCGATGGTCCGATGCTCATACGTGTCCTGGAATCTTCTGCGATAGGCGTCTGGTGTGGCTGGGGGCTACGAGCACACGCGCTGCCCGTAGCCCGCCTTGCTCCCCTTCGACTAGCGCAGCGAGCGGAACGCCGTGCGCATCTCTTCACTGAAAATCTGAGGCTCTTCCCAGGCAGCGAAGTGGCCACCCCGCGCGGCTTCGCGGAAGTAGATGAGGTTGGGGTAGACCTTCTCGGCCCAGCTGCGCGGCGCCTGGACGAGCTCGCTGGGGAAGACCGTGTACGCCACTGGCAACTTGAGGTCAGGGGGCTTCTGCCCAGATGCCAGCGCAGCGCCGATGCTTTGTGTTTCCTCCCAATAAAGCCGCGCCGACGACGTTGCGGTGCTCGTCAGCCAGTACAGCGTGACGTTGTCAACAATATGCTCGCGGGTCAGGCCGCCCACCGGCTGGCCGTCCACGAACGCGTGGGAGATCTTCTCGTAGCTGTCCGGGTCGTGGTCAAGCATCCAGGCTGCCAGCCCGACCGGCGAATCCGTCAACGCGTAGCCGACCGTTTGCGGATGCTCGCCCTGCTCCACAAAGTAGCCCCTCTTGAACACTGCAGCGACCTGATTGAATGCCATCGGTTCCTTGTCAGCCCCGGCGGACACAAAGGCGACCGCCAGCCGCTTGAGGAGTCCCTCCGGCGCGGGGAAACTGCCGCCGAAGATCGCGGCCAGGACCGCAGGCGGGAAGGCGCTGATGAGGTTGAGGTGGATGCCAAGCAGCCCTTTCGGGGCCAGACGGCCCATCGCGTCGGTGACGTTGGCGCCCTGGTCGCCGCCTTGGGCGACGTAGCGAGTGTAGCCAAGGCGGTTCATCAGCTCCGCCCAGGCGCGCGCGATGCGGTCGGGCCCCCAGCCGGCCTCGGTGGGCTTCCCGGAAAACCCGTAGCCTGGCAGCGACGGCAGGACGAGATGGAACGCGTCCTCGGCTGTCCCGCCATGCGCCGTCGGGTCAGTGAGTGGCTCGATTACCTCCAGCAGCTCGATCACCGAGCCAGGCCAGCCGTGGGTGATGAGCAGCGGCAGCGCATTCTCGTGCTTGGACTGCACGTGGATGAAGTGGATGTTGAGCCCGTCGATCTCGGTCGTGAACTGCGGCAGCGCGTTCAGCCTGGTCTCCACCCTGCGCAGGTCGTACTCGGTTCCCCAATACTGCGCAAGCGCCTGCAGCGTCGCGAGTTGCACGCCCTGCGACGCATCGGCGACGAGCTCCTTGCTGGGCGACCGGGTGGCCGACACGCGTCGGCGCAGCTCGTCAAGGTCCTCTTGCGGGACAGTCACTTGGAACGGGCGGACGGCGGTAGTCTGGCTCGTGGACATGCTGATCTCCTTGGTCTTTTCCGTGTCGGCCTACTTCCACTTCGGCCATTTCGGCGTTCACGGCGCAAGCATACCCAGACCCAGAGGCGCGCGCCCTTGTAAAACGACCAGTCGTGAGGAGCGTACCCCTAGCATATTTGCTAGGAGGCGACGTTGTGCTGTGCGCCCACGGCAGAGCAGAAGCCGCACAAATCGATGCGCGTAGTACGCAGGTGTGCGGTCGCGATGGAGTGAAGACTGCCCTAGAGCAGTCCGCGCTGGGTGGCCACTGCCACCGCTTGGGCGCGCGTGTCGACCCCCAACTTGTTGAAGACCGTTGCCAGGTGGTAGTTGACTGTGCCAGGAGCGATAGCGAGCTGGCGGGCGATCAGCTTGCTGGAGAGTCCCTGGGCCACCAGCCGCAGCACCTCAATCTCGCGTGCGGTCAGCGGGTTCTCGCTCGCTTGCCGGGCTGCTGGCTCCCCGGCATGCTTGGCCGTCTCGCGCGCACTTTCGGGACTCTGGAGGGACTGGGTGGCCTCCTCCAGCAGGCGCAGGGCCAGGGCGGCCATCTCACCGAAGGGTATCGCGCCCCCCTCGCGGTAGGCCACCACGCCCTCCCCCTCCCCCCGCGCGAGCCGCTCGCGCCGCGCCACCATGTCCTGTCCTCCTGGCAAAAGCTCCAACGACATCATCGCCCCTGTAGCCTGGACCAGCGCATCCGCCGCCCCCAACAGCCGCGCCCGTGGTTCCGGTTTGGCGTGCGCCCAGACGAGGGCCAACGTCGCTTGCGCGGCCATACTGAGGAGCCAGCGATCTCGGAAGGCAACGCTCGTCCGCAGCCCCACCTGGATCTGGGCCACGGCGCTGCGGAGGTCCCCACGCTTCCACACGGCCACTCCGAGGAAGCAGTGGTAGTACCCGGCTTGGTGGGCGTCTCCCGCGGCCTCCAGCTCCTGCACTCCGGCCGTGTAGTGCGCCACGGCGGCCGCCGTGTCCCCCGCCATCTCGGCACTTTGGGCGAAACAGCAGAGCGTGAGGCCAACGCCCCAGGGATCGCCCAGCGCCTCCCAGCGGCGCAGCGCCTCCTGCATCAGGCGGGTCCCTTCCTCATGCTCCCCGGCGAGGTGGATGGAAATCCCCAGCGTCATGCAGGCCATCGCGGCGGCGATGGGGTCCCGCCGCTCAGCTAAGGTCAGCGCCTCCAGTAGCGCCGCCCGCACCCGCTCGGTCTCACCCTTCGACGCGAAGATCACCCCCAGTGGGACGAGTGCGCGGGTGCGCGGACCCGGATCCGTCTCCTGCGGCGCGCGGGCCAGCGCCTCCTCCAGCCAGCGCATGCCTTCGGCGTGGTAGCCGAACTGTGCCCAGAACCAGCCCAACGCCCCGGCCAGCCGCAGACCCGCAGCGCGCTCGGCTTCGTCGTCCTGATCGAGCAGCCAGCGGAGCGCCGCCCGCAGGTTGTTGTGCTCACGCTCCAGCCGCAGGAACCAGGCGCGCTGATCCGGCCCGCGCAACTCGGCATCGGCGCGCTCGGCCAGCGCCAGGAAGTAGTGGGCGTGGGCGCGCCGCGCCGCTGTCACCTCACCCGCAACTGCCAGCCGCTCCCAGGCGTACTCGCGTACCGTCTCCAGCATGCCAAATGCTGGCACCAGCTCGTCCTCTGGCTCGTCCTCTGGCTCCCCTGGCTCGGTGGCGGCCGCCACCGGTCCACTCGGCTCCTCAAGTTGGGCCGGTAAGAGAAGGCTCTTCTCGGCGAGCGAGAGCAGCCGGCGCAGCGTGCGCATTGTCTCTCTCTCCCTCCCTCTGCCCATCTCTCTCTCGTCGCCCGCCTCTGCACTTGCTGTTCCTACTACGCTATCAACCGTCGCGATGGCGTCGAGCGTGACGCGCCCAACAAACACGCCCAGACAGCGGAAGAGCCGCTGCTCCCCCTCGGAGAGCAGGTCATAGCTCCAGCCCACCGCCGCCTCCAGACTCTGCTGCCGCTCCGGCAGGTCTGGCGCCTCCACCGCCAGCAGCTGCAAGCGATCCGTCAGCCGGCGCGTGAGGGTGGACAGGGAGAGCACATCCAGCCGCGCCGCCGCCAGCTCGAGCGCCAGGGGCAGTCCATCCAACTGCGCCACCAGTTGCGCCACCAATGGCGTCTGCTTCTCAGTGAGCGCAAATGATGCGCGACGCGCCCGCGCGCGCTGCAAAAAGAGCGTGACCGCCGGGATGGCTGCCAGCTCGGCGAAGGGAGGCAGCGGCATGCTCAGGTCGGGCACCGGCAGCGGCGCGACGCGCAGTGTCTGTTCCCAGCGCACATGGAGAGGCGTCCGGCTGGTCACCAGCAGCGCAAGGCTTGGACACGCCGCCAAGAGGTCAGCCAGCGACGCGGCGGCAGGCAGCACCTGCTCGAAGTTGTCCAACACGAGCAGAAGCGCCCGGTCCCGCAAGGAGACGACCAGCCGCTCGCCCAGCGGAAGCGGGCCGGTGTCCGTGACGCCGCAGGCGCGACTGATCGCCCCGAGCACGTCCTGCGGAGCGCGAATAGGCGTCAGGTCGACGAGGGTCACCCCATCAGAGAAGCGGTCGGCGAGCGGCGCGGCGGCGGCGGCCATAGCCAGGCGGGTCTTGCCCACCCCCGCCGGGCCGACGAGGGTCAGCAGACGGACGCCCTCGGCAGTCAGCATTCGCAGGATGGTCTCGACCTCCTGGGAGCGGCCGACCAACGGGGTCGGCTGCAGCGGCATCCATGCCATGATTCGTCGCTGAGTCTCGTCAGGGCGTCTTTCATCCGGAGCGAGGGGCGACGCGCCCGCTGCAGCAGCAACTGCGCGCAACGACCGAGCAGCCGCCTGCAAGTCCGCGCGCTCGGCAGGTGAGAGGTTCAGGGCGTCGGCCAGCAGTGTGACCGTCGCAGCAGGGGGTGGAGGGCGGGCGCCGCGCTCCAGGGACGCGATGGCGCTGGAACTCAGACCAGCACGCTCCGCCAGGTGTTTCTGGGTCAATTGGGCGGCCGCTCGGTAGCGTCGGAGCAGCGCGCCGAAGGCAGTTGATTCTCCGGTGGACATGCAGTCCTTGTCCTGACAATAGATTACTGATCTCTCACGTCATGTGAGCCGCTACGAGCACCTCCACCCACTGACCAGTTTCCTCAGGACCGACAAAGGTTATTGTAGCATGGCGGCTGACCGCGCCGACCGGAGGCGCTGCGGCGCAGGCGTGGGCTGCCCGTTGCGCAAGCGAGAGCGGGCAAGAAGAGGTCTGTGACGCACACATCTCACCGGGCGCAAGCGAAGGGCCTCACTCGCTGGAGGCGGATTGGGTCTAGCGCTGGGCGGTCACACTGACCTCTGGAGTAGGGCGTCCATTTTGCCAGCCGCTTCTCGCTGCATCGTCGGGATGACATGGGATAGGTGTTTATCGTGAGGCTGATCTTGCTGTGCCCCAGCGTCTCCATGATCGTACGTATATCCACGCCTTGCGCCAAGAGTAGTGTGGCGCAGGTACGGCGCAGATCGTAAAAGCGCTTGTACGGAAACCCAGCCCTCCCGAGCGTCCGCTGATACGCGCAAAATACATTTCGCGCGCTCAGTGGCTTGCCATGCCTGTCCTGCCGCTAGACGTTCCTCGGCTTGCCGCGCGCGGCGTCGACGCAGGGTGGGCAGACTTACAGTATACTTGACCAGTGCCAGCGCACCATCAGGCGATCAATCTGCGCAAGCGTCAGTCATTGTCTGTATCTGGAGGCGGCTGCATCGCCGGCGCATTCAGGCTGCAGCGGACGCCGAGCATGCATATCAGAAAGCAGGCGCCGACTGCGACGACGGCGGCGGACAGATTATGGGCATCCCACACGAACAGTCGGTGATCTCTGTGAGGCGCTACTGGAGGGATATATGGCGGGACAGATGAGTGAACTAACGCAATTGCTGGCCGAGCTAGTGCGGATCAACTCCACCAATCCCGATCTGGTGGCCGACGGGGCAGGCGAGCGCGATATTGCCCGCCACATCGCAGCCTGGGCCGACCGTCACGGTCTGGAGGCCCACTTCGTCGAGCCTATCGCCGGCCGCCCCAGCGTCGTGGTCGTCGCGCGCGGTACGGGAGGCAGCTCATCCCTGTTGCTGAATGGGCACATTGACACAGTCGGCGTGTCGGGCATGGCAGACCCATTCGGTGCGCGCATCGAGGGCGGCAAATTGTACGGGCGCGGCGCCTACGACATGAAAGGCGGTGTCGCCGCCTCCCTATGGGCCGCGGCGCGGGCGAAGGAGGGCTGCCTGCGCGGGGATGTAATCGTCACCTGCGTCGCCGACGAGGAGGTCGCCAGCCTCGGCACACAAGCGGTGCTCGAGACCTGGCGCGCCGATGCCGCCATCGTCACCGAACCCACCGCGCTCGACCTCTGCGTGGCGCACAAAGGCTTCGTCTGGTGGGAGGTAGAGGTGCAGGGGCGCGCCGCGCACGGCTCACGACCCGATCTCGGCATAGACGCCATCGCGAAGGCCGGGCAGACTCTCAGCGACATACAGGCTCTCGACCGCCGCCTGCGGGCTGGCGCGGGGCATCCTCTGCTCGGCAGTGGCTCCGTCCATGTGTCCCTGATTCGTGGCGGCCAAGAGATGAGCAGCTACCCGGAGTCGTGCGCCATCGGCATCGAGCGGCGTACGATCCCCGGTGAGTCTGTCGCGCAGGTCGAAGCGGAGCTGCGGGCGATCCTCGACGCGGCCGGGCAGCGCGACCCCGCCTTCCGCGCCACCTCGCGGACCACGCTCGTGCGAGACCCCTTCGAGGCGCCGCCCGACGCTGAGATCGTGGCGCTCGTGCGTCGGCACGCGGCCAACGTCACGGGCGAGGAGCGCCGCTCGTACGGCGACACGCCTTGGATGGACGCCGCCTTCCTGAGCGCCGCCAACATTCCGACCATCGTGTTCGGCCCGAGCGGCGCGGGCGCGCATGCCGTCGAGGAGTGGGCGGATCTGGAGAGCGTTCAACGCTGCGCAGACGTGCTGCTCGCCGTCGCCACCGAATTCTGCGCCTGAGGCAAGGACAAGCCCATGATGCGCCGTGACAGCGAGGCGTTCGAGTCGCCTCGCATCGTCTACAACCCTGCTCCCGCACGCTTCGCCGTACCGGCAGGGCATCCTGATGCGCTCGCCTTTCACCGCAAGCTGCCTGGATACACCCCTACACCTCTCGTCGCCGCGCCAGGCGTCGCCGCGAAGTTAGGCGTCATGCAGGTGTGGGTCAAGGACGAGTCCAACCGCCTGGGCTTGCCCGCTTACAAAATCCTGGGCGCGTCCTGGGCAGCGTACCGCGCGCTCGACGAGCGCTGCGGGCCATTTGCGCCGTGGGAGACGTTGCCGGAGCTCGCGGCGCAGCTTCTCCCGCGCGGCCCGCTCACCCTTGTCGCCGCGACAGACAGCAACCACGGGCGGGCGGTGGCGCGCATGGCGAAATGGTTGGGTGTTGGAGCACACATTCTGGCGCCGCGAGACATGGCGCACGCTAGGCGACAGGCCATCGCGTCCGAGGGGGCGCGCGTCACGGTCGTAGACGGCTCGTATGATGAGGCCCCGTCGAAGCAGCTGCGCGACTGGCAGATGATGCCCACCTGGTCATCAGCGACACGGCCTGGGAGGGGTACGAGCGTATTCCAGCGTGGGTGATCGAGGGGTACGCAACCATCTACCATGAGAGCGACGCACAACTTGAGGCACACGGCGTGGGACAACCAGACCTCGTCGCGGCGCAGATGGGTGTCGGCGCCCTCGCCGCCTCCGTGGTGCGGCATTATCGGCGACCGGGCTGGGCCGCGCAGGTGGTCGGCGTCGAGCCGACCCGAGCTGCTTGTGTCCTGGCCTCAGTAGAAGCTGGCAGACTTATAGAGGCGCCAGGCCCGCATGACTCGATCATGGCAGGGCTGAACTGCGGGCGACCGTCGCCGATTGCGTGGCCCTACGTGTCGGGCGGTGTCAGCCTGTTCATCGCGATTCCTGATGCGCGTGCCGAGGAGGCGATGCGCCTCCTCGCTCAGGATGGTATCGTAGCGGGCGAGAGCGGCGCGGCGGGGCTTGCCGGGTGCCTGGAAGCGTTCGGCGGGGTGGAGGCGCATCGCTATCGTACGTTGCTTGGAGTGGATGAGACCAGCACGCTGCTGCTCATCTCCACGGAGGGAGCGACGGATCCGGCGGCGTACGACAGGATTGTGGGACATCGGGACTAAACTCGGGTGCAGAGGCTAACTCTTAACTCTTTGCTGTCAAATCCTCTTGGCAATGCCGATCTACTAATGAGTGTCCTCCTGGGTCGTTGCTTGGACACCAACAGTTGTGCTTCCTACAGCCTCGCCGGTGCTCGGATGCACCTCGAGCTGATAGCCAGCACGCAGCACAGCGACGAGCGAACGTGGCGTCAGTACTTCGACACGGCTCGTTGCAGGGAGCAGCGATCGTTTCGCGCGGTAGCCTCCAGCCGACCACTCCAACAGCTGCCCACCCCACAGCAGCCAGGCTGATCCGTCCAGACGAATGAAGGCGCCCTCAGGGAGGCTGGTCAGCTGCTCCCAGTACGTGCGCTTATACTGGTGTGCGCCACGGCCCTCCAGCCGGTCGGCATGCAACACCGCATCCATTTCATCAGCGCCATTCGGGGCGCCAACCGCCACCGCCCAGGCGACTTTGAAGCGCTGATAGTCGGCATACCGGCATTCGGCGCACGGTCGATGCCCGGCGGCAAATGCCGTCGCCTCGTCGAGGAAGAAGAGCTCAGTGTAGGAGTGGGGCTGCAGCAGGTGGCGGTGACGTCCGCGAAACGCCGTGCGGCAGGCGATCCAGCGCCGCACCTGATAGGAGCGCACGATGTGCCCGGCATCATCATGCAAGATGCCTCGATTGCCCATCAGTGTGCCTCGCTCAGGTACGGCGACGATCTCGCCAAAGGGCGTCACCCGATTCTGCAGCGGCATAGACACCTCCTGGGGTTCCATCAAGGAGCATGAGACCGAACATACATGCTACGACGCGCTTTATCTCTTCTAACACACCTTCTAAATATTTTGGCGCTTTCCAGTTGACAACTCTTTCCTTCAGCGGAACCTTTCGTCGGTACCTTCCGGTGGCGTCCGGTGACAAACAAGCAACATGGGAATACCCTACACTCATAGGATGGCAGGACACCTCTACCTGAAGGGCGCGCTGACCGTTGACGGCCGCCACCTGTGCTTCCTCCGTCGGGACATCAACCCGATTATTGGCCTGCTTCGAGTACTTCCATAACGATGCGGCGAGCGCATCAACCGCGGACGAGGACGCAAGGGACAACTCAAGCAGAGGGGGGCTTCGTGAAAGATCTCACTTGGCTGACTGCCTGGGTCAAGCGGGCGCAGCGCCAGTTGCAGACTCTTGCGCTTCGTGCTTGGCAGCCTCACGATCTGCGCCACCGCTTACATCAGCTTACCGCCGACGAGAAGGCCATCTTGCGGCGCTTTATCAGCGCGAATACGCGTACACAGGAGCTATCCCCGTCCAATGTCGCTGTCGCTGCCCTCGCCCGCGATCGCATCCTCACCACCGTCACCCAGGTGCGAGCAGCCTCTGACCAGTGGGCCTACACACTCCAGCCGTGGATCTGGACCTATCTCAAGGAGCGCCCAGAACTGCTGGCAGAATAAGCATCCACGCTCGCTCTTGTCCCCTGCAGCGACGATCACACCTCTGTATGCCAAGATATACTGTCGGCCTAGCGATCACCACAGCTATCGGAGACCCAACATGCCACGCCTCCCCCAAGGTGGAGCAGCAGACGCGGGCATCTCGGCGAAAGGTGGGCAACATACGGATGGTACGGCGGATCGCCCTGTATATCGGTCTGGTGCTCCTGGCCGCGCTCCTCAGCGCTGGGGTGGCGTACGCCGCGGTACGTATGGGCGCCTCGAGCACAATGGCGCCCTGGATCGGGCTGGCCGCATTCATTGTGTGCGCAGGGGTGATCGTTTACTTCATGGAGTTTCAGCGCTCGTAAGAGAGCAGGAGGAGGTCGCCTCGTGAACCTGCTGAATCAGCTCCTGGTCAATGCGGTGATCTTCCTGGTCGGCTTGGCGCTCTTTGGGCTGACGGCGGAGCTCGGGATCGCCTTCGGGCTCGCCACCGACACGGCGCGGTGGCTCGGCTTTGGCGTGTTGGTCGCTTACTTCCTCGCCATCGCCATCGCCGTGCGGAGACGCCGTCGCAGCGCGCCTCCTGGCGGGATCCAATAGTCCATCCTCGCCATCTTCGTTGATGCGACGCAGCTCACCTCGCCGTGTCCAGCGCGGGTTGCTCTTGCCTCAGCTCGAATGCTGCCTTGACCGTAGCGACCGAACTGTAGAAGGCGTCTTCTCCCACCAGTTTCGTCACCCCATAGCCATCCAAGTCGGCGCGCACATCATCTTCATCCGCGGGTTCAGGGTTCGAGCCTCTGGGGCTCACCACATAAGGACTGAAATCAAGGGCATTTACTGGGGCAATCTCTTCAGCAAGGATGGCCCGTCGCCGTGTTTGACTCCCACAGGATTTCACCTAGTTCTAAGGCAGCAGATGTACCTGGAGAAGAAAGCGCAGCGGGCGAGCCTGCTGGCCCGATCCTGGCGCCAACGACAACGGGGTGCTACGCTTCTTGGGCAGCGCTGTGTCCAGGCTGGCCGGCGGATCCATGCCGCGCCGGCGACCCGCTGTGGTGGGAAAGGGGAGCGCAATGCGGGTGCTGTTCGTGGCTGGGTTCGGCCCTATCGTGCGGGAACGGGAGGCGAGTCGTCACTTCTATGGCGATGACCTGGGCATCCGCCTGGACGCCGAGGCCGACGGCTATCTGCATACCGAGGGGCTGGCCGGGGTAAAGACCTTCGCGCTCTGGCCGCTCGCACAAGCGGCGGAGTCGTGCTTCGGCACCCCACAGTGGCCCGACCACATTCCCGTCCCGCACGCCTGGCTCGAGTTCGACGTGGACGATCTGGAGGCCGCGACGTCGGAGTTGCGCACCAAGGGGTACGCCCTCTTGGTTGCGGCCCGCGTGGAGCCGTGGGGCCAGACCGTGACGCGCCTGATGGCCCCAGAAGGGATGCTGGTGGGGGTCACCCACACCCCGTCGATGCGCGGCCCCGACGCGGGGTCCGACACGGGCACGGAGGCATCAACGCCCACAAAGCGCGGGGAGTCGGCGTGACACCTCCGCTGGTTCCCCTGCGCCCGCCATTCGGGCACGGAGCGGTCGGGGATGCTGTCCTTGGTCAGCTGGGGCGGCAGTAGGCGACGTTGCACGTCCTCGCGACGTTACGTCATCGCGCCCCTTGACAAAACCCTTTCTGAGACAGAGTGAGGCGCACCCATGGTGACCATCCGCCCGATGGAGGACAGCGATCTGCCCAGCGTTACCGTGCTCACGACGCAACTGGGGTATCCATCCACGCTTGATGTCATCACTCGTCGTTACCGCTCCATCGTCACCAGTGATGAGTGCGCCCTCTACGTCGCCGAGGAGGATGGCGCGATCGCCGGCTGGATCTACGTCCGCGGCGTGCTGCTCCTCGAGGACGACGCGCGCGCGGAAGTCTGGGGGCTGGTGGTCGATGAACAACATCGGCGGCAGCGGATCGGCGAGACGCTCATGCGAAGAGCGGAGCAATGGGCGCTTGATGCTGGCTATCGCGAGGTGAGTCTGCGCTCCAACATCACCCGCACCGGCGCGCATGCCTTCTATCAGCGCCTCGGCTATGCCCTGACGAAGACGTCGCACGTCTTTTGGAAAGCGTTGGCCACCTGATGGACCCGTCAGTCGGCAATGCGAGACCATCTCTCACTCTCAGAGCGTATTTGGCAAACTGCGGAGAAGCTGACAGGGGAGAGGAACCTTGACCTGGACACAGGTGTGGTGCGAAGGTAAGCCATAGAAGGTTGGTACCTTGTAGATGTCGGTGGACGGCAGCGGTCGAGGAACAATCGTCTGGGAAGGAGTCCGAGATGAGAAAGGTTGTCGTCAAGGAATAGATGACCCTAGATGGCGTCATCGACGCGGACAGTATGGACCAATGGTTTTCCCCTATGACAGCCCAGAGCGGCGCGCGCACATCAAAGAAGGCCTGGAGCGCAGCGACGCCTATCTGCTGGGACGCGTGACCTATGAGATGCTGGCCCCCTATTGGTCCGAGTTGCCAGATGAGGCCGAAGGGGGCATCGCTGGCCTGTTGAACCACCTCCACAAGTATGTCGTCTCGTCCACGCTGGCGCGAGCTGACTGGCAGCCCTCGTCCATCATTCGTGACGATGTGGTGGAAGCGATCACCCAGCTCAAACAGCAGCCGGGCAAGGACATCCTCATCGACGGCAGCGCCACGCTTGTTCGCTCGTTGATGGCCACGGATCTGATCGATGAGTATCGTCTTTTAGCGCAGCCCATGATGATGAGAGGGGGCAAGCACCTCTTTACAGAGGAGCTGCCGTCCACGCGACTCAAGCTGGTGGAGGCCACACCGCTCAGCAAGGGCGTTGTGGCGCTGACCTACCAGCCTGACCACCAGTAACACGTTGGGAGCAGCGGCGGTTGCCCTGCACACCGAGGTGGCGCGAGGGAAACGCGAACGAAGGGGTAAAGGAGTACTCGATGAGCGGCAATGCAGAGAATCCCGATGCAGGCAACCGCATCCTGGGCAGCCTGGGATCTGCGGAAGGCACGGGCGTCGTGCGCATGGAGGACCGTTTCGACACCGACATCGACGACCTGTGGTCGGTGCTCACCGATCCCCGCCGTCTGGCTCACTGGTACGGCTAGGTAGAAGGCGACCTGCGCCTGGGTGGTGCGTTCCGCGCACACGTCTTGAGCAGCGGATGGGAAGGGACCGGGCGGGTGGACGTGTGCGAGCCCCCGCGACGGCTGCTGCTAGTGACCAAGAACGACCGCTCGTCGTACGAGTTGGCCACAGAGGTCACACTGACCGCCGACGGGGGCCAGACCAACCTGGTCTTCGAGGAACGGGGCATGCCCCTAGATCAGCTCGCCGCCTACGGGGCGGGAAACCAGGTCCATGTCGAAGACCTCGCCGCCTACCTCAGCGGGGGTGAGCGCTGCGACGCCGACGCGCGGTGGCGCGAACTCCTCCCCGCCTATCAAGCCTTGGCGGCCACCCTTGGCTAGGCAGGAGCACCTTCCGGATGAGACCGTGGTGTCTCAACGCTTGGCGAAACGCCAGCCCCAGTGAGGCTATTTCTTTGTCTGAGACCGCAGTTTGGCACTGCGCTTGGGTAGGCTTGAGAGATGCTTAGGCGAGAAGCGGCTGATGTCGGGATCATCTGCTAGACTGCTCACTAGGCGGTACCCCGAGTCTTTCACCAGCCGCCTCGCGCCACATCCCTGATGCTCGAAAAGAACAGCAGACCACAGACTGTGCTGAGGGGAAGATGCTGACTCCCCTGGGCACGGCACGGCAGAAAGGAGGGTGTTCTCGTGTACGAGCCCGTCACCACCATGGATGCCCGCTACAGCGACCCTACAGCTGTGGCCACGCCCTGGGATCAGACGCGTCAGGTGTTGGAGGCGGCCGACGTCTTTTGGCTCTCCACGGTGCGGGTCGATGGGCACCCACATGTCACACCAGTCGTGGGCGTGTGGCATGAAGACGCGCTACACTTCAGCACGACCGATACCGAACAGAAGGCCATCAACCTGCGGGGCAATCCCCACGTCGTGCTGACGACCGGCTGTAACCGCTGGCAGGAAGGACTCGACATCGTGGTCGAGGGCGACGCTGTGCGTATCACTGACCAGGGCCTGCTCGAACGCCTCGCCCAAGTGTGGGCGACTCGGTGGGACGGACGCTGGCAATACCTCGTGCGCGACGGCTGCTTCTTCCACCATGATGAGCACGAGGTGCTCCCCGATGCGATTTTCGTATTCTCGGTCTCGCCCACCAAGATCTTCGCGTTCGCCAAGGGTGATCTCTTCAGCCATACGCGTCACCAGTTCTGAGAGCCTAGTTTGGCAACGTGCGGACCAGCCCTGGCGCAGCGTGGTGTCGTATGCTACCTCAGGCTGACCCGCTAGCCCGATGCTCGTCTCCCAGCGGAGACATCCCATCGTCGTGCTCGGCACGACCAGCAAGGAGGAAGGCGATGCCTGACCGGACGCCCCGTCAGCTCGTCGAGCAGTTCTGGCAGACGATGAACGCGAATGATTGGCGCGCCGTCGGCGCTTTGCTGCACGATGACTACCTGCTGACGTACCCGCAATCAGGCGAGCGTATCCGTGGTCGCGATCACTTTGTCGCGCTCAACGCCACCTATCCGGCCGCCGGCCTCTGGCAGTTCACGGTTCATCGCCTCATCGCTGATGAGACGGGGGCGGCCACCGATGTGACCGTGACCGATGGCGCGAGCACGTTCCGCGTGGTCTCTTTCTTCGAGGTACGCGATGATCGCATCTAGCGCATGACCGAATTCTGGCCTGACCCGTTTGAGGCGCCTGATGAGCGTGCTCACTGGGTCGAGCGTGACCTCTGAGGGACCTATAAGAGGCCGTCCATCGTGACGTCAACGCGCTACTTCCCACAACACACGCCCAGCACCTGACAGCCGCTGCTCTTGCCTCGCATCAGTCCATCAGTCGTAATGGCCCGCCTGTCGCCACAGCGTGGCGAATGGCTCTTTCGGCTGCCGCAGAATGAGAATGGGTGCATGGTTCTCGAAGTCCACACAGGCCGCGCACGACGTCCTGGCGGCCAGGGTCACCGAACCATACCCTTGGGCGGCGTCTTGGGGCGAGACATTGATGGTGATGAGCACCTGGCCACTACATCCATCTGATCCCCAGAGATAGAAAGCGTTGTGTCCGCTAATGGGTGGAGGCAGGTGATAGCGGGCGCCGAATTGCACGAGTGCGCCCGCCTCGCCATAGTTTTGGGTAAAGATGCAGGCTTCTCGTTGCGCATCCGCTGGCAGGCTGTGATAGACCTGCGCGATCAACGCGACCTGCTCCTCCCAGCCAAAGCGATCCGCCAGGGCTTGCGGCAAGCCGAAGGCGTCGCCTGATGCCTGCGCCGACCCACCGTTGCCAGCCGTGCCGTACACCTGGGCATATGTGGCAGGTGGCAACACCGGCATCACCGCAGGCACCAGCAGCACGGCGACTAGCGTGAGCACGACGACATACGCCGCAACCCATCTGGGTCCCCACTTCGCCCAGCGCGCCTGCCACTGCCCGATTACCATCGCCCCACCAGCAAAGAGCGGCGGGTAGGCCGGCGCCAGGAAGTAAGTCTTGCCTTGAATCGCGATGAAGAGGACGAACAGGATGAGATACGCCCAGCCGAACACGCGATAGCGCGCGCCACGTTTGGAGAAGTAGAACCACAGCCCAGCTCCCCACAAGAGGACCGAGAGAGGATTCATGCCGAGGACCTGGTTGACCAGGAAATCGAGCGGCGATCCGACAACGCCATGATGAGCGGAATAACTCGTCCAATACTGCAGCGACGCCCAGCCATTGGCGGCGTTCCAGAGCAGGAATGGCAGGACCAGGGCAAAGGCGATCAGGCCGCCAAACACGGTCCAGCGTGTGAAGAGCAGGCGACGCTGCGGAGTCAGCAGCAAGCCGACGACCAGCGCGAATCCCCAGAAGAGGATCGTCTCTTTCGTCAACAGGCCCAGGCCCGCCACCAGGCCAAATGCGAGCCACCAACGGGGCTGATTGTCGCGCAGCAGAACGATAAGGATGGCGCCGGCTAGCGTCCACCAGAAGACATCGAAGACGTCATAGGCGTAGATTGCGCCGTTCGCGATAAAGACGAGCGCCGTCGCCGATCCCAGGGCGGCGAGTCCCTGTACCCACCCCGCGCCACCGAGGAGCCGAGCC
>Ga0207684_10001563_pt1 | contig 24456 bp, 17 predicted proteins | sample KBSK5501metaG_FD_184342 | JGI IMG/M metagenome (GOLD analysis project Ga0207684, IMG submission 184342) | Corn, switchgrass and miscanthus rhizosphere microbial communities from Kellogg Biological Station, Michigan, USA - KBS K5-50-1 metaG... | ecosystem: Host-associated > Plants > Roots >...
GGTATTCAATTTTGAGACGAAAAAAACCGATGAAGTTCCGGACCATAAAACTCGCCTGGCAGCGTTTGCGCTGAGTCGAGCTTATCACGAAGGCAAACCGATCGAGCGCCAGGTGCAGGTCACGGGCGACTTCGAAGATCTCGGGGACTTGCTTAATCGCATTCGTGAGAGTCCGCTGGCGATGGAAAAGGTGGGTTATCTCCTGCCGGATCGTGCCATGCCAAGCGGTTCTGACTCTTTACAAATCGGCCCAAATGTTACGAGCCAAGAAAGACCCATACAGGGCAGCAGCAGCGAAACCGAGCCGACGCCGACCGCCGAAAAGTAAAGAGTCGCTGCCGTCTGTGCGTTCTACTTCTGTAACTCAGCCCCGATAGAGCGGCTGATTTGTAATTGCCTAACGAGTTCTTGCGCAGGTTTGCACGATGTTGCGCAGTCTGTTTTTCAGAGCTAGCCCAAAGCAAACTCATTCACGCGGCGTTTCGCTGAGTTGCGCAGTTTTGCAGCAAAAAACTGTCGAGCCGTAGAAAACGACCGTGAACGGGATTGAGCCCACAAAGTGCCTCGCGCGCGCATGCGCGGAAGAGAATGTCCGGGCGCATTCCGAAGCGGATCGAACATGGGATCGAGCCGGAGCAGCGCAGGTGTGAGCGGCACATTTTCGGCAAAAGCCCCGTAACACGGCCTAGAGAGTAGTCAGAAATTATCTCTCCCGTCCGTGCGGCTGCTACCGCAACGATCGTCACGTCGTAACTATCGCGGTCGCTTCAGCTCAGCGAAGATTCCTTCGAACTTACGGTTTCTTTTCTGTGGCCAACTCCTGAAAACGAGAATCGTTGCGGATCTGATCCCAAACCGGATCGAGCCGGAGCAGCGCAGGAGTGAGCGCAAAGCCACCCGGTATCTGCAGCAGCCGTTTGAGAATGGGAACCGCGTGGTCGGCATCCCCTAGTAGAGCGTAGATGCTCGCCATTCTCGCCTCTTCGCCGGGGCCCTCCCATGGGTCTTTGGAAGTGGGACGCATTGCCATGGCTTTTTGTCCTTCGGCGATAGCAGAGTCCGCTTCGCCCAGACCTGCATGAGCCAGACCCAAATTAGCATGCAGGTCCGCCTCTTGAAAAGAATCCCGCGCTATTTTATCGAGCTCGCGCCGAAAGTCCTGCGCCGCGCTTTGGTAAGTTGCGCGCGCGGCCGCGACATCGCCAGCGCGTCGCTGACTCAAACCTAGAAGAAGTTTTTCGTCGTCGCTTGGCTCGCCGCGTTTGGTCTCGGCGGCCACTGCACTTGAGAGTATCTCTATGGCCGCGGCGTAACGCCGCTGAAACAAAGCCTGCATACCACGGGCGAGCGTTACGAGAGGATGCGCTCCTTCCGGTGAGATACCTGGATTCGCGAGGAGCCGTTCTACTGCCTGGAGATCTCCCGTTGCCGAAAGGAAACGCGCTTTCACAAAGAGGGCAGGTTCATACGCCGGCTCCCATGCAAGTATGCGGTCAACCGTGGCTAGAGCTTCAGGAAAACGGCGCACGCCATTATACGTAGTCGCGAGATTGAAGGAGGTATCTGTATTCCGAGGATCGAGCTCGACGGCGCGGCGCATCTCCGCGATCGCGTCGTCCCAATGTCCAAGCCGCCGTTGGATCAGGCCGATCGCCCTAATCACGTCAACGTTATTGGGGAGACCCCGTTCGGCTTGCTGAAATTCTGCCAATGCCCCGGTGAAATCGCGCTGCGCGTAATAGCGGTAATAACCAAGAGCAAGATGTGTCTCGGGCAGATTTGGATCCAGCGCCAAAGCACGGTCGAGCGCGTATTTAGCTGCTGCCAGCCGCGCCGGGGTCGGATCGAAACCTGTCCAGTAGAAGTCACTCTGCTGACGGGAGAGGTATGCCCAAGCCAGAACAAAATTTGGATCCAACTTTACCGCCTCTTCAAATGACCGAATCGCACCCTCCAAGTTGGAGCGATCCCACTGGAAGCCGACCGCACGGCCGCGCAGGTACGCGTCGTAAGCCGCGGTATTCTTCGTGGGCGTGGCCTCCACCCGCGCCTTCTCCTGCGGACTCAGCGTCGCGCCCACAGCTGCCGCGATCTCCGTGGCCAACTCGCCCTGCAAGGCAAGCGAATCAGCCAGGGTGCGGTCGTAGTTCTGCACCCAGATGTGACGATCAGTTTGCGCATCGATTAATTGCACCGAAACCCGTACCCGGTTCCCGGCCCGGCGGACACTGCCTTCCACCACATTGCCCACTCCCAGTTGCTGCGCGATTTCTTTGAGATTGCGTGTGATGCCGCTCTTGTACTGCATCACCGAAGTGCGACTGATCACTTTCAGATCCTTGATCTTGGCCAGATTCGACAGCAACTCATCCTGAATGCCATCGGCAAAAAACGCGTTCTCCTTTTCCTCGCTCAGATTTTCCAGCGGCAGCACCGCAATGCTTTTCTCCGGAATCGCGGCGGCCTGCGACTGGGGTGGCTTCGTGACTACTGCCACTGGCTTAGTCTGTCGCTTCAGTATTCCAAAGTACCATCCGGCCAGTGCGGAAAATATAAGGGCCGCCACGGCAGCGCCGAGCAGCACTTTCCTGCTTGAGCTCTTGGCAGGGACCGTCGTGACTGCTCTTGTCTGCGCCCGGGCACCCTGCAGCCGTTGCGCAACTTCCGTGGCCGATTGCGGACGCCGCGACGGGTCCTTGGCCAGACATGCGGCGACAGCTTCTTCCCAAACCTGTGGAACTAACGCCGGTTCGATGTCCAATTCTTTCCGCCGCTCGGTCATCGACGGAGCAAGTCTTTCGTGAATCTGCCGATCGATGTTGCCCGAATAAAACGGCGGCTTGCTTGTGAGAAGATCATACAAGGTTGCGCCTAACGAGTAGATGTCGTCGAGGTGAGTGCCGCGCTCGCCTGCTAGCTGCTGCGGACTCATGTAAACTAGAGTGCCACTCCTGCCTTGCTCCCTTGTCAGCATGCTCATCGAATCACCAAGACTACGGGCGATACCGAAATCGGAGACTTTCAAATCGCCGCGTTGATTGACCATCAGATTGGCCGGTTTCAGATCGCGATGAATGACGTGCGCGCGGCTGTGTGCGTAATGGAGCGCATCGCACAATTGGCTTGTCCAAGCGCTCAGCTCGAAGGGCTCGAAAATCTTTTGTGGCTTGGCGCAACGCATACTCGCAAGGGTATCGCCATCGATGTATTCCATGGAAATGCAGGCGGAGCGTTCGTCGTGGACGAAATCGTAAATCCGCACGATATGCGGATGAGTCAGTTCGAGGCAGCGCTTGGTCTCGCGCTTGAGCTGATCAATCACCGCGCGATCCTGAATCATCAGGTCGGGGAGAAACTTGAGCGCAACCTCCCGCTCCAATTCCTCGTCGCGCGCCAGCCAGACAACCCCCATTCCTCCTTGGCCCAGAATCTTAATGAGCGTGTAGCGGCCGAAGAGTCTTTGTCCGCCGAAAAGCTCACGCTGCGTCACGTCCGGCGCGCTGCCGGTTTGCTCGCCGTTCACCCTGTGAGGATAATCCTTGAAGAAACAGCGATAAAGGCAAAAGCAGCGAACCCTTAACTGTTGGCCGACAGTTACGGAAAACGTAACGAGGTCGGCTTTGGGGTGTGGACTCGGCAACGCCAGCAGCGTGGCAGGGCGCCATCACACTCCTCATATTGTGCTGGAATAAACGTCGATCAGGGAAAGAAGCTGTGCTGTAACGAGTCGCATTATGAAAGCTGCACGGCGTCCGAACGGCTGGTTTTACCAGACCAGTGCCCGTTCTCATAATTGATGGAACTCAATCGGCCGCATGTTTGCCATATGCGATTGAACGGTTCTTGCAAAATATCGTGGTAGGTGTCCGCGAACGCATAGATGGGAACTTCGGGAATAATCAGAACATCACGCCCAATTGGGGCGCTCGGCCTTATCGCATTAAATTGATCAAACAAAGCGATGGAATAATCCTCGGCCCCAAGCATCGCCAGTGACACAAAAATCGGAGGCTCAATCCCGAGGCCTTCCAATAGCTTCAAATGGTTGAATACAGCTTCTTCCACCTTCTCTTCGTAGCTGTGATAAAATAACTTCTGATTGTTGTCGTCATGGAAAATTTCAGTTGTCACGGCCTCCATGCAACCGTTGCGAAATATTTGGACGTATGAACTAACGGGCTCCGATTGCCGACCCGATAAGTAAATACCGGGGAAATAAGAAAGCACTCCGTCGAAGTTCAGTTTTTTTGATAATCCTGTGGCGTGCATCGGCCACATTAACAGGTCATTTTTTAACACGTAAGAAAGGTCAATAGATTGCGCTGAATCAAAGGCGCTTTGCGGCATCACGTGCAACACCATCAATGTGCGACTGGCAAGCCGAGCGGGACCATCGTCTGCCACAAGCGAAGCGATTCGATCAGCACGGAACTGCTTCATTCTTTGCGCGATTAACGCGCCACCCCCGAATAGGTCGCGAAGTTCTCCTATTTTTAGGGGTCGCCTTCGGTTTCCGTCTCTGACGGGGAATTGAGGTATCTCACCCAAAAGAATGTGTGGGCGAGCCCAACTCTGAGAAATTCGTAGCACAAGAACCGATTCCTCGGGGGCGATGCTTACAGCGCAGAAGCGCAGGCCCGGCACGGCTGGCTCGATTTGAGCACCGAAGATCTGCCGGAATTGCAACTCAACTTGATCGGCATCGAAGCCATGCAGCGATACGAGGCCACTCGCTTTTCCGCTCGCTTCGTCCATCCCGAACACAATGTCGCCCCCAGATGCATTTGCGAACGACGCAACTTCCACAGAAAGATTTTTCTTTGCCTTGTCGTCGGTGACGTTAATTGCGCTCTCGTCATTCGCGTTTACGATGAAGCGGGCAACGTGATTGAGACGCGTGAGCACACCAGCGATTTCAAAGAGTGGTGAGCACGACCAAGTTTGGCACGTTGAGGAAAGCAAAAAGCCGCCCCGCTGAAGCGTGACGGCTGCTTGCGAAATACGACTGCTTGTTAGGCTTTACTGATTGTGTTAGCGGCCATTTGCGGTGAAGATTTGCTCCCTTCAAGTTGTGCGCTCACCCTTTGGATCTGCCATGCCTGCTCCTTCAGCTTTGCTGTGATGGCTTTGATTTCGCCCTGCTGCTGCGCGGTGGCCGCTGCTTGCTTGGCGGCAAGTCTGCGAAGTTCGCTGATAATCAGAGTGCAAGGTGTATAATTTCCTGGCCCGATTGCGATATGCCCACTGATTCTGAATCAGATCTCCAATTGGAGATTGGCCATGTTTTGTTGGTGGACATCGTTGGCTACTCCAAGCTTCTGATCACCGAGCAGCGGGAGCGATTACAAGCGCTCAATGAAATCGTAAGAAACACCGCGCAATTCCGGGCGTCGGACGCGAACGGCATGTTAGTCCGCATTCCCACAGGGGACGGGATGGCCCTGATTTTTCGAGACACTGTGGAAGCACCTGTGCGATGTGCGGTTGAAATCAGTCAGGCAGTCAAAACTCATCCTGAGATTCAGTTGCGGATGGGGATTCACAGCGGGCCAGTGAGTGAGGTCAGGGATGTGAACGAACGAGCAAATATCGCCGGAGCCGGAATTGACATTGCGCAGCGGGTAATGGATTGCGGCGACGCAGGACACATTCTCTTGTCAAAACATGTAGCGGATGACCTCGCGCCGTATCCGCGCTGGAACCGATATCTCCACGATCTGGGCGACTGCGAAGTGAAACATGGCGGCAAAATTTTCGTGGTTAACTTTTTCACCGATGAAGTCGGTAACCCGCAATCGCCGGAGAAGCTCAGGCGAGCACAGCAAGAAGAAGCTGCAATCGCCGCGGCGAGCCGTCTTCCTCCGATGCTTCGACTCAAGCATGTTCTGATTACGGCCGGAATTTTGTTAGTCGCTGCCATCGCCATAGGCTTTTGGTTCTATTCCCGGCAGACAACTGTAAGCTCGTCGCTGCCCGCGATACCACCACCGCGGGAGAAAAGCATCGCCATTCTTCCCTTTGAAAATCTTAGCGAAGAAAAAGCAAACTCCTACTTCGCTGAGGGCATAAAGGATGAGATTCTGACGAAATTAGCGACCGTTCGTGATCTCAAGGTTATCTCGCGCACCTCGACGGCGAAGTATCAGAGCAAGCCGGACAATTTAAAGACGGTTGCGCAAGAGCTCGGCGTTGCCACGGTCCTGGAGGGAGCGGTGCAAAAAGCTGGTGACAAAATCCGGGTGAACGTGCAGTTAATCGATGCCCGTGCTGATACGCATCTCTGGGCGAAGAGTTACGACCGTGACCTTAAAGATGTCCTGGCGGTTGAGAGCGAAGTTTCACAAGAAATTGCCGATGCATTGCAAGCGAAGCTTTCGCCAAGTGAATCCCTTGCTCTGACCTCAGTCGGGACACACGATACGGAAGCTCACGATCTTTTTTTGAGAGGTGAGTATGAGTTTCACCAAGCCGAGAGCACGACGGATGCAGATGCCTACGATCGTGCCGATGGGTTTTACCGACAGGCGCTGTCACGAGATCCAAACTTTGCTCAGGCCGCTGCAGATCTCGCACGCAGTCGGCTCTCGCGGCACTGGTTTATCTCTCCGTTAGCTCCGCGGGAATTGGAGGAAGTGAAGTCCGTTATCGACCGCTCTTTAGCGCTCGCTCCAAATTCGCCGGAAGCGCACTTTGCGCTCGGGGTGTTTTTTTATTGGGGTCATCGCCAATACGAGGACGCGTTGGCGGAATTCAACCAGACACTGGAGTTGCAGCCTAACAATGCTTTGGCTCGACAATATTGCGGGTGGGTTTACCGCCGGCGCGGTGAATTTGAGCGCTCGCTGGCCGATTCTCGGCGAGCGGAAGAGTTAGATCCGCGCGATGCTTCAATCCCGGCCAATCTTGCAGCAACATACCTGGTATTGCGTCAGTGGAAGGATGTGCAGCAGGTTACATTGCGAGCTCTTGCCATGGATCCCCACAACACGATTGCAGCGTTTTTCCAGCTCGAAACTCGCCTCAACGGGGCGGGTGATGTCGGCTCCGCCCGGCAGGCTCTCGATGGTTTCTCGGAGGACATCAAGAGTAGGTTGATTAGCGCAGCCCGCGGCTATAGCTCAGGCGGGGACATTCAGGCTATCATTGGTATGCCGGTCTATCTCGACGTGATTGAAAGACGTTTCGTCGATGCTTCCCAAGCTTTGGACAAGCAGGCACCTAAAGACGACTTTGAACATCTTCGGCAGGTTGCCGGACGTGTCGCCCTTCGCGTTCTGGCAGGGCAGACTGATGCAGCCAAGTCAATAGGAGAACAAGCGCTGCCATTACTAGAGGCCAGACTCAGAGAGCGGCCGGATGATACCTCCGCTATGAAGGAGCTCTCTTGGGTTTATCTCGCCCTCGGACGCAATGCCGATGCTCTGCGCCTTTCGAGGCAGGCGGCGGATTTAATCTCTATTGAAAAAGACGCTGTGGTTGGTCCATCTTACCAGAACGGGCTTGCGCAAATCGAGGCACGTGCGGGCGCACCTGAGGAAGCCACTAAGAGGCTTCGACATCTGCTCTCCATCCCGGCGGGCGGGCAAGTTTCTATCGCTCGTCTGAAGATTGACCCAGTCTGGGATCCGATCCGTAATCGTCCCGATTTCCAGAAGTTGCTCTCAGGTCCAGAGCAGATCGGACCTAATAAGTAACAGGAAGTGAAGCTTCGGAACTTTCTCGCCGAGCTGAAACGGCGCAACGTTTACAAAGTTGCGATTGCCTACGGCGTTGTGGCCTGGCTGCTCATGCAGGTCGCCAGCCAGATTTTCCCATTCTTCGAAATTCCGAATTGGGCGGTGCGTCTCGTGGTGTTGCTGCTGATCATTGGCTTTCCAATTGCCCTGGTCATTGCATGAGCGTTTGAGCTAACGCCGGAAGGATTAAAGCGAACAGAGGTCGCAGACGAATTGCCAAAAAAATCCGGGCGTAGCCGCGCTTGGATTTATGTTGTCATCGTAGCCGGCGCGATTGCCGCGGGTCTCTTCTTTTTCGGGCATTACACGAGTACGAAACAAAGCGTGACCGCGCCAGAGAAATCCATTGCCGTGCTGCCGTTCGATAACCTGAGCCGCGATCCGGACAACGCTTACTTTGCGGAGGGCGTCAGGGACGAGCTTCTCGCGCGGCTCTCCACAGCGGCAGACCTCAAAGTCATATCGATCAGATCGACCGAGCAACTCAAGAGCTCTCTGGATGATCTATCTCAGATCGCTCGCAAATTCGGCGTAGCCAACATTCTGGCTGGGAGCGTGCAGCGATCCAGTGATCAGGTGCGCGTGAACGTGCAGTTAGTGAGAGGTGAGAATAACGCTCACCTTTGGGCAGATAGTTTCGATCGGAAGCTAACGGATATCTTTGTCATTGAAAGCGACATTGCCAAAACGATCGCCGAGAAGCTGCAAGCGAAGCTCACCGGTTCCGAAGAACGTGCCATCTCTGCCAAGCCGACGGCCGACTTGGAGGCACACCAGCTGTACCTGAAGGGACGTTATTTCTGGAACAGACGCACCGGTGAGAACCTCAAGAAAGCCCTAAGCTACTTTTAGCAAGCGGTAGAGAAGGACCCAGGCTACGCACTTGCTTACACGGGGATCGCCGACAGCTGCGCTTTGATTCCAGTGTACGGAGCAGGCGCACCGCAGGACTATTACCCGCGCGCAAAAGCGGCGGCAGAAAAGGCGCTACAGCTCGACGATATGCTCGGCGAAGCGCATACCTCGCTTGGCAATGTGCTTTTCCGTTATTTGGAGTTGGCCGAATCAGCTAGGGAATTTGAGCGAGGTATTGAGCTCAACCCGAATTACCCGACGGCTCACCAGTGGTACGGCAGATTAAGACTGTTGATGACCGGTCAGTTCGACCGCGCAATTGCGGAAGTGAAACGAGCGGTCGAGCTCGATCCCATCTCGCCGATCATTCACGCCGATCTGGGCACAGTTTACACGGTCGCGAGGCGGTACGATGAAGCGATCGAGCAATTTCGACATAGCCTCGAACTGGATCCGCAATTTTATTGGGCTCACCGCCAGCTCGGATTGACGCTGGAATTGAAGGGCGCTCCCGGCAACGCAATTGCTGAATATCGAAAAGCATTGGAGTTAAGCGACGACCCCCGGGTACTTGCGTTCGTCTGCCATGCTGAGGCGACCACGGGAAGGCAGAATGAAGCTCGCGCGATATTGGCCCAACTCACTGAAATGGCTAAGACACGGTACGTGTCCGGTTACAGCTTTGCTGTGATCCACATCGCGCTTGGAGAAAAAGATCAGGCGCTGGACTGGCTCGAAAAAGACGCACGTGAGCGTAATGGTTTTGAAATTAATTTCATCAAGGTCGATCCGTATCTTGACCCTTTGCGGGGCGATCCGCGCTTCGAAGCGCTGGCAGACAAAGTCATCCCACGTGATGCGAAGTGACTCGCTGTGAATCCGAGGAACTTTTTTGCCGAGCTGAAGCGGCACGGGAGCATGTGTTGGCGAGTCGAGAGCGTGATGTCGGGTCGAAAGAGAACACCGGAACATGCGGAGCAGTGCAGCAGCGCAGCACGAAGGCACTGAATCAAGGCTGCAAGGTTACAGAGCGTTCGGGGTGCAGGGTCGCAGTGAAGAGGGTTCGACAACGTCCAGTTTTGCTCTCGACGGTCAGCGGGAAGACGAATTACAATTGCATTGTTTTCGCGTAACTTCAGGGGATGTCCGCCGAGGTTAAAAAGGAGATTCGACTCGAAATCGGGCATGTCTTGTTTATAGACATTGTCGGTTATTCAAAGCTTTCCATTAACGAGCAGCGGGCAGCAATTGATGAGCTAACCGAAGTCGTCCGCAGGTCGGATCAATTTCAGAAGGCCGAAGCGGCGGAACGCCTAATTAAAATCCCGACTGGTGATGGCATGGCATTGGTTTTTTACACCAGCCCGGAAGCCCCAGCACAATGCGCAGTCGAAATCAGTCGCGTGCTCAAAGATCATCCGCGGTTGCGTCTGCGCATGGGCATCCACAGCGGGCCGGTGAGCGGAGTTGTTGATGTTACCGGCCGCACCAATCTGGCTGGTGCTGGTTTGAATTTGGCGCAACGCGTCATGAATTGCGGCGAGGCGGGTCACATTCTTGTGTCCAAACACGTAGCTGAAGATTTGGAAGAATACGACGAATGGCGGCCCCTTTTACATGAACTGGGCGAGTGCGAAGTGAAACATGGTGTGCGCGTCGGCATTGGTAACCTTTACGACAGTGAAATCGGTAATTCGCAGCTTCCCAAAAAGCTTCAGGCGGTTAAGAGGCATCGCACGCACGCGCGCTGGGCGGAAGTGGCCATCGCGCTGCTTGTGCTTGCCGCGATCGTCGCTGCCTTCGTCTTCCTTTTGCGGAGGCCGACGCGCTCGGCCATGGCGATCGTGGAAAAAAGCATTGCGGTGCTTCCGTTCGAGAATCTGAGCGAAGAAAAAGCCAACGCGTACTTTGCCGACGGTATCCAGGACGAAATTCTGACGCGCTTATCCAAGATCGCCGATCTGAAGGTGATCTCGCGCACGTCCACCCAGCATTACAAAAGCGCCCCAGAAAACCTGCCTGAGATCGGCAGGCTGCTTGGTGTCGCTCACATCTTGGAAGGAAGCGTGCAGAAGAGTGGCGAGGCTGTGCGCGTAAACGTGCAGCTGATCAAAGCGGCCAATGATTCCCATCTGTGGGCCGATACTTTTGATCGCAAACTGACCGACATCTTCTCGGTCGAGAGTGAGGTGGCCAAAGCCATCGCCGAGCAGTTGCGAGCGCACCTCACCGGTCCGGAGGAGGAAGTCATCGCCGCTAAACCGACAGACAATACCGAGGCTTACGATGCCTACCTGCGTGGCCTAGCTTATAGCCTGAAAACGGCCAACACATCCGCCAACTCTCTCGGCGCACAGAAATACCTCAGAGAAGCGGTGCGGTTGGACCCGAAGTTCGCCCTTAGTTGGGCGCTGCTGTCAATCGTTGATGCGCGCGGCTATATCTCACTGAGTCTTCAACCAACGGTCGCCCTGCGTGAAGAGACACAGCAGGCAGCCGAAACCGCTCTCACTCTTCAGCCCAATCTCGGCGAGGCCATATTGGCCAAAGGCCAATACCACTACGCCTGTTTAAAGGATTACGACACGGCGGTGCGTTACTTTGAGCAAGCACGCCAGTTCCTGCCTAACAACAGCCAGATTCCTGCGTCACTGGCCTATGTCGCACGGAGGCGAGGCCAGTGGGACCGGAGCGAGTCGTACTTCAACGAAGCCGAGCGCCTCGACCCGCGCAACCTGAGGCTACTGACCCAGCATGCACTTTCCTACAAAATCCTTCGTCGTTTCCCCGAAGCACTGCGAAAGCTTGATCAGGTTTTAAATATCACACCGGACGACCTGGATACCCTCGTGCAAAAGGCAGCTATCGCACAGGCCGAGGGCGATCTGCCGCGGGCCTCACAGCTCCTTGCTCCGCTCCACCCTGCCGACGACGCCCCCGCGTTGGAAACACAAGTCTACCAAGCGATCCTGGAGCGCCGCCCCGCATCAATCATCCCTCGGCTAACGGAAATATTGGCCAAGCCTGATCCAGCGTTGGGTTTTTACAAGGGCGAACTGCGGTTTTGGTTAGGCTGGGCGCAAGAAGTCGCCGGCGACCGCGCCGCCGCGCAGGAAACCTGGCGCCAGGCCCGCAGCGAACTGGAACCTTTCCTCAAAGAACAGCCGGAAAATGATAACCTTATGGAAGATCTCGCGCTGACCAATATGGCCCTCGGTGACAAAGCCGCCGCGTTGGCTCTGTCGGAACGGGCCATGGCTGCGGTCCCACTCGAGAAAGATGCGTTGAATGGTCCCGGGTCGATCGAGATCCTCGCCCGCGTGGCAGCGCGGTTGGGGGAACCCGACCGCGCCATCGCCACTTTACAAAAACTACTCTCGATACCGTACATTGGCGTGCTGGCTGAAAACGTGCCGCTTACTCCTGCGCTGCTCCGGCTCGATCCAATGTTCGATCCGCTCCGGAATGATCCGCGTTTTCAAAAACTCGCTGTCTCGGAAGCGTCGAAATAGATTTTTTTCAAGACCGCGTGCTTGCCCAAGCAGTGTAACGCCTGGGTGCGCGTGATTGACTCCAAGACGCTTAAATAGAAAGTGGTCGGGCTAAAATGGGCTCGGTAAATCCCAAGTTCTTAGATAGAATGAAGATCTAATGGCATCGGCGTCTTCCTCAGACGTGAAGCTTGAGATCGGGCACGTCCTGTTCATCGACATCGTCGGTTACTCCAAATTGCTCATTACCGAGCAGCGAGACCAATTGCAGACGCTAAAGGAGATCGTTCGTGCAACGGAGCGATTCCGCCTGGCTGAAGCCGAAGGTAAACTGCTGCGTTTACCGACAGGAGATGGCGGGGCTCTTGTCTTTCGCAACAGCCCGGAAGCGCCAGTGCTTGGAACTGCTTTGGCAGCTGCGGATTGCCGACTTGATCCGCATAGAGGTTCACGATCGCGACACGCACTCCGTGTTTCACTTCGCAGGTGCCGAGATCATGCAGCAGCGGCCGCCAATGTTCGTATTCTCCTAAATCGTCAGCAACGCGTTTGGGGACAAGAATGTGTCCGGCGTCCCCGCAATCCATCGCCCGTTGCGCCATGTTGAGACCAGCACCGGCGAGATTGGCGTGACCATTCACATCTATCACGCCGCTTACTGGACCGCTATGCACGCCCATCCGAAGTTGTAGGCGTGGATGCTCTTTAAGAGCGCCACTGATTTCGACCGCGCATTGCGCCGGCGCTTCTGGACTGGTGTAAAAGACCAGCGCCATGCCGTCGCCCGTTGGAATCTTAATTAAACGACCCGCTGCTTCAGCCTTCTGAAACTGCTCTGAGGCGCGAACTACCTGATTTAGTTCATCAACCGCAGCGCGTTGTTCGTTAATCGAAAGCTTGGAGTAACCAACAATGTCGATGAACAATACATGCGCGATCTCCAGCTGAATTTTCTTTTTAACCTCGGCGGGCATAATGGTTCAGCCGGAAACGCACATCACAGGTATTCGCAATCTCATTGCCGACCGTCCAGAGGAAAGCTGGTCGTCAAGAAATCGCGAACGGAACAGCGTTTTGCCGATCTTCGTCAAATCCGTCTATTCTTTCGCAAAGCGTGATTCGCGCAGTTCAACGGATAGAACAAGGGTTCCCTAAGCTCAAATATTGGCGGACGTTGGCGGACATGTTGTCACTTTGGTTGCCACTGACGCCCTGCCAGACGCCCGCTACGAGGGGATTGGAGGCGAGGGGAGTTGAACCCCACTTGCTTTCCTACCAGTCTTTCCATTTTCAGACCGAATATACATTTCGTATACAAATCAGGCACGCCTCTAACGCCGCCCTCCAGAATTTCTGACATTGAATTTCGCCGTGGTGCGTTGCCGTCCGCGACATCGATTCTCAAGTTGGCGACTGCGCGTCACGAGACAGGCTCAAACGAAATGCTTTTGCACCTCGGACAGCGACCACATGACTCTAACGGAACGGGTCGGGTGAAATTTTTTACCCAACGGCAATCTTTGCATTTCCACCGAAGCGACCGCTCCTCTTCCGCTTCGTGAAGTTGTTTTAAAGCGTAATCCGCCTTTTCCCGAATAGTCTCCAGGATTGCCTTCGAGAGGGAGCCTGCTTCCCTCGTGTACACCGCGCCGTTGCTAGTTTGTTGCTACTTTTCAGACGGCCCGCTTCACAGGATCGCGCTAGAATCGTTTATGATTGGCGGACTGCACATGATGCGGCCATGATTCCATCGACGGTTTCTGCACACGTTTACCTGTTCCGAAGCGCCTGCAAACGTTCGCGCTCGAATATGCCCGCCTCAGTATTTTTCCTTATCTTGAAAAGTCCCACATGTTCAAAATGTGGGGCGCGGAGAAGCTCGATAACGCTGTTCTGAGTCTGATCCGTTGCGCGTAAACCTAATGTGACTGAAACGATGACCTCCGGCTCGATTGGTATGAAATAACGTGACCCCTCCTCTGGAAGATCGCGAACTATCGCCCGTGCAAGTTCCACGAGAAGTCGCGACTCTCTTTCAGAACTCCACCGTAAGCACTTACGGCTCAGAAATAACTTGGCGTCATCTCGTGCAGTTGGACTTGTGGGATCGAACACAACAGGCTCGTCCGAATAGTGGATCTCAAAAAACCATGGTGCTGAAAAAAGGAGATGACTCTGCCGAAATTCAATCACCAAACCATCATGAGATGGCGAATATTTAGCCCACATCGTCTGATCTAGGGCATCCGGCGCAAAGCAGATCACGCCAAAACGCTCGCTTATTATTTCTTGTGCTCGAGCTTGAACGTGAGAATCCACCTTGGGCGTCTCTGCCGCCATTTGTTTCACCAGTTGTGAAGCGTTTTTCCGCAAACCGGCTTGAAATTCCTCAAAGGTCCGCACCCCCGGAAGATCATTCCTATGCTTTTCGAAGACATCCGAAGATGTTGTGATTTCATCGATCCGTCGACGTGCATACGCTTCGGGGTCTTTACACTTAATGATAGGACTACATTCGAACGGATCGTTGAGATATTTCGGCGGCGTGACCATTAGCTCACGCTCGGCGAGCACACGAAGTCCACTTTTTGGTGAAAAATATCTAAATAGAGCCATTCATTGGAACCCTCGACTGAAATGCTAGGGACGACAATTACACAAATTAGCGGTTTCAAAGAGTCTCCGCTCTGATACAAACGAAAGAAAGGATGCGGCTCCGAATGCACACGTTTACGAAATTCGACTGCACAAAGACAAACGCGGCGTCACTCTGATTTCCGATGCGCTGCCATTTTGCCGGTTGTGTGGTACGGTGAACCGGATGCCGTGAGCAACGCGATCAACTACGCGAAGTTTTACAGTCGCTCACACGATGCCGTGATTCGCGTTTACGATGAAGCTGGCAACGTGATCGGGACACACGCAAGCTTCCCACCGCACTGCCACCAAGCGATGCAGCCAACCGCTGGCCGTCGAGGTGCGCAGAATTTAATTTTTAGTAACTGGCCGCGCGAACCGCCGATTCCAGTTCCACAAACGCTGTTCAGCTTGTCGTCGGCGGTAACAACGAACCGCTTTCCGTCGCCACGATGCGCGTCAGCAACTAAGATCGTTCGCCCGCGCGCATCCACGGCTGAAACGCAGCCCAACTCCAACCGGCTTCGCTGAGATTGTCAGCGATGATTTCCCAGTACTTCATTTTAAAAGAATGCTCGGTTTAACTCTTTACATTTCGGCACTTGGCGTGGGCTTCGTTTCGCCACTACTGCCCCGCATAGGTCTTTCTTGCCTCGTAACATTTTGGCCGAAAAGTAAAGAACCGCAACGGGCGCCAGTAAGCCCGCAGTATTTGTCACCTTTCTTTCTTTGGTTTAGTCCAGCGTGTGACAGACGGATTTGAAACGCTTCCGGCGAATTCATCTGAGGCGAGCCTCCTGTTGAACTCGGCCATATCTGCCGCCAAGATGTACCGCCTGTTCGCGATCAAATGCGTTCGCAACTATCCGCGCCTTTCGTAGCGCTACGCTGACGCCTTAGATAAGCCTGTAATCTCGCAAAAGCGGTGCAATGACATTGGTGGGACGTACTCCGGCGGAACGGTCTTTTGTGCGTTAGCAGAGGACTTCTGGGAGCTCATATTTGCACGTTAGTAGATCACACGGACTTAAAATTGCAGTTTTTGCGATTTTTTTGCTTAGCAAAATCGATCAAATCCAACCGAATTCACCTGGGTAAATTGCCAAAATCGCGACTTTTTGCTGCGCATCAGAGGGGCGAGCAAAAACCGGCTCATTCTTGCACAAATCTTGCACACAGACGCAGCGGATTCCGGGTTTGAAAGGGCGTCGAAAAACCAAACTTTGACGATTTTCTGCAAAAATTTCTTGCACAGCGACGCGAAGGATTTCAGGTTCGCGTCAGGTCGATTTTTTATCGCCAAGCGGCCCGCCGGGCGATAATATTTGTTCACGAAACCGATTCCAGGGACGCTCCAAGAAGGAGGCGCGCCGTTCCAAACGACGCACTGGACCGTCGTTTTGCAAGCAGGCCAGGCCGAGGCGGATGAAACTGCGCGGAAAGCACTCGCTACTTTTAGTGAAACATACTGGCCGCCTCTTTACACTTTCGTTCGACGTCGCGGCTACGCGTCGGCTGACGCGCAAGACATCGTCCAAGGTTTTTTTGTCCATCTGTTTGAACACAACACGTTGACTCGGGCGGATCAGAAGAAGGGCCGGCTGCGGACGTTCTTGCTTGGTTCGCTGCAAAATTTTTTACTGAAGCAGCGCGAACGCATGAGCGCGATCAAACGCGGTGGAAATCAACAACTGGTGTCGTTTGATTTGCATTTGCCCGAGACCGAAGCGGCGATGCAGGCCACGGCTCATTTAGACCAGGTCAGTTGTTACGATCTGGCGTGGGCGTCAACGGTCGCAAAACGCTCGTGGCAACAATTGCACGAAACGCTGGTTGGGGAAGGAAAAGCGCAATGGTTCGATGAGCTGAAGCCATTCGTCGCCGGTGGCGGTGCAGTGCCACCGAATCAAGAGGAAGTGGCGGCTCGGCTCGGCGTCCCGGTCGCAACCTTGCGCACGTGGCTTTCGCGTCTGCGTCAACGTTACCGCGAATTATTGCGAGCGGAAGTCGCGAGCACAGTTTCGAATCCGGCGGATGTCAACGAGGAGTTGCGTTATCTTCACCGCATCCTGATGGCATGATTAGTTTCTACGGGAAAACCGAATGAGCGAGCGCACTGATAGAGCTAAGAGCGTGACCGAGTCCGCTGAATCAAACAATGCGGTGCCATTCGAAACTTCAATTCCGGCTGACGCGCTTCCTCTGGAGGCGATCCTTTGCACAGAGGAATTGCGTCGGCGCCCATCGCGTCCGCCCGATTACGAGAAGGAAAACCGCGCACTCGCGACGCTAGCCCGGGCCCTGGCCTACTCACCGCGCACTATTCTGCAGACTCTGGCCGAGACGATCCTCGATATCACCCAGTCCGACTCATCCGGCGTCAGTCTGTTGACCCCCGATGGGAAAAGGTTCTATTGGCCAGCCCTCGCAGGCAGGTGGACACCGCATATCGGCGGCGGGACTCCGCGCGATTTCGGTCCCTGCGGAGACGTACTCGATCGTAATATGCCACTGTTGATGCGGCACTGGGAGCTGCGTTATACTTATTTCTCACCTATCTCGCCTCCGGCTGAAGAGGGCCTGCTGGCGCCGTTCTATGTCGGAGGTAAAGCGGTCGGAACCATTTGGGTGGTCATGCACGATGCTCGTCGCAAGTTCGACGCGGAAGATGAGCGGGTTCTGTCCAGGCTAAGCGAATTCGCCTCCACGGCCTATCAAACTCTGGCGACCATCGACGAACTCAGATTCCAAATTAGCGAGCATCAGAAAGCGGAAAGAGCGGTAAGAGTTACTGTCTGCCCGAAGTGTGGCCGGCCGCTAACACAAGTCGGACCGGATGGAGAGTGTCTGCGCTGTGTCTTTGATTGGGGTTTTACGTCCGAGACGGAAGGATCGGAGGATCCGACACACAGTGGAGTAGAACCACGCCCGTTAAACTACGGTCATTTCGAAATCGAAATGGACGCTCACGGGGTTCCCATCGCGTTGGGCGCAGGTGCCATGGCAGTAACCTACCGTGCGCGGGATACAATTCTGAATTCAATCGTCGCCCTCAAAGTCATCGGCCGGAAGTTAGCGGAAAATCCGACTGCGTGTGCGAGATTTCTGCGCGAAGCGCGCGCGGCTGCGCAGATTCAACATCCGAATGTGGCGCGGGTCATCCATTACGGCGAGCAGGATGGTGAATGTTTTTATGCGATGGAACTTGTCGATGGCGACACGCTTGAAGAACGCGTAAAACGTGACGGGCCACTTCCTGTAAGCCTTGCTCTTGAGGTAATAGAACAGACCGCACGCGGCCTTGCCGCTGGAGAAGCGTGCGGCGTGATCCATCGGGATCTCAAGCCGTCGAATTTGATGATCGAGTCGGACCGGAGCGGTCAACCCATGGTGAAGATAATCGACTATGGCGTAGCCAAAGTGATGGCGTCTGATGCGACCATTCAAACGCAAGCTGAATTTATTGGTACGCCTGCTTTCGCCAGCCCGGAACAATTTGACGAAGCCGGTCAGCAGCAAATTGACACTCGTTCCGATATCTATGCTTTGGGGATCACGTTCTGGTACTTGCTGACAGGACGCACACCGTTCGCGAGCCGCTCCATTGAGGAAATTCGAACAAAGCAAACGCAGCAACTTCCACTGGAGCAACTCAAGAGCGTGCACGCCCCGGCGAAGGTGGCCGCATTGTTGAAATCGATGTTAGCTGCCGATCCTGCGAGGCGACCGCAGACAGCGCTCGAACTCCTGGCAGCCATTCATCGTTGTTATCCTCGGTTTGAGTCCGCAGCGCATCGGCGGCGAAAACGTCTCGCATCCTCGAACAGGCGCACCAGGCGGAATTGATCCGACCAGTCTTGGCTATTCCCTTTTCTGGGATCCGTTAGGCAAGGATCCACGGTTTCAAGCACTCCTAAGAAACCCGCCGCCCGTCCGCTACTAATTACCACACGACTGGGCTGAGAATGTGCGCGCAAGGCACCGCAGTGTCCCAATGCACGGCGCGGAAGTCTTCAGATTTGCTGAAATGTCGTGCCTGAAACTCGGGAGATAGTGGTAACAACATGGGAACGTCAAATATTGCAGACAAAGTAGTAGTAATCACCGGAGCCAGTAGCGGCATCGGAGAGAGCACGGCAAAGCTCCTGGCCCGACACGGAGCGAAAGTTGTATTAGGAGCCCGGCGTAAGGACCGGCTAGACGCAGCGGTGAAAGAGATTTCCGTAGCAGGTGGTAAGGCCATTAGTGTCGCTGTTGACGTAACAAAGCGTGCTGAAGTGGAAGGACTCATCAAAGCGGCGGTCGACGGTTTTGGGCGAGTCGATGTCACCGTAAATGACGCCGGGATTATGTCCATCGCACCGATCGATGCTCTCAAGGTCGAAGAATGGGACCGGATGATCGATGTGAACCTCAAGGGCGTCTTATACGGAGTGGCCGAGGTGCTGCCAATCATGCAAAACCAAAAGCAGGGTCACATCATCAATCTCGCTTCCGTTTTCGGTATCAAAGTGTTCGCGCCCGGCGGAGTCGTTTACTGCGCCACGAAATCCGCGGTGCGCGCATTGACTGAAGGCCTCCGGATGGAGCTACACTCCCAAAATATCCGCTGCACAATGATCTCGCCTGGTGCGGTAGCCACCGAACTTCCGGAAGGCAGTTCGTAGGAAGCGACGAGAAAGAATTTACGCGAGTTTTACAAAGCCACAATGGCTATTCCGGCCAACTCAATCGCGAGCGCGATCGCTTACGCAATCGAGCAACCGGCGGATGTGGAAATTTATGAGATAGTTATCCGGCCCACTGCCCAGGATTTCTGAGGTAGCCAATGAACCTGCAAACAGTGACGATAGACTCAAAGTCACAGCTAAGGGAGAAGCTATGACACCTGCTACACCGACAACCCGACCCCCTTTGCCTCCGTTCACAGGCGAGAGTGCGATTCAAAAGGTGCGCCTCGCCGAAGATGGCTGGAATTCTCGTGACCCGGAGAAGGTGGCCATGGCTTATGCAATCGACTCGCGCTGGCGAAATCGCGTCGAATTTCCCCATGGGCGGCAGGAGATCATCCAATTTTTGAAACGCAAGTGGGCGAAGGAGCTGGACTATCGGCTGATCAAGGAACTCTGGGCATTCGGCGGTAACCGCATTGCGGTGCGCTTCGCTTACGAGTGGCACGACGACTCCGGCCACTGGTATCGCTCCTATGGCAATGAAAACTGGGAGTACAATGCCGACGGGCTCATGGCGCGACGGTTTGCGTGCATCAACGACCTGCCCATTTCGGAATCAGATCGCAAATACCACTGGCCACTGGGGCGGCGCCCCGATGATCATCCAGGATTGAGTGAACTGGACCTTTAGCTCTTAATATATAGATATATAGATATACGCGTTTAGCGCCCAAGGGCGCGGCGAGGTCGGGGTCTTAAGCTGAGAGATCCGCGAGGCACTGCCATGTCTCAAAGTATCTGTTTAGCCATTGAATTCACGGTACGCGAAGTTCGCTGCGGAAAGGCGAAGGTGATCGGCCGCTCCGTCGGGCGATGCCGATAATAATGCGGCGTTGCCGCCGTACTTTAGCATCGAGCAAAGGACTGCTCGATCTACCAGCAGGGCTGTCTGCGGAAACATTAAACCGATATTGTCTAAAGGGACCGGCGCAGAAAGCCTCAAATATTCTGAAATATCGTGCTTCCAACTCGGAAGATAGAGGTGTCACCATTTTATGAGACCAATGACCAAATGGCGTAAGCTTTTGCGGCCAGTCGTTAGGGAGTCCAGCTACAAACACGATCCGCTACTGATCTTGAGCATGGCTGCATTCAATTTCTGCACCGGCTGGCAGCGAGTCGTGGCACAACACGGACCGCGACGGCCGGCAAATTGGGACCTGTCCTTTCCATGAACACTTCAACCATACGGCGCAGGCGTCTCCCTCATGCCGTGGCGGCTATGACAGTGAAGACGTTGCTGGGATTCGCAACGCCGGACGCGATCGCCAGACAGGTAGACGCTGAAATCAGTCCGGCATCCGGAACTCCCGACGCTCTATCTTAACTCGCAATTTTTCTGAACTTAACGCCTAACGAAAGGAAACAAATGAAAGTTCGGACAAGACCGAATTTACAGGAGTTGAACACCATCAGTTCTCTGTTTCTGCGGTTTGCATTGGGTTTGTCCTTCCTCGCTGCCGTAGCAGATCGATTCGGGCTGTGGGGACCTTTCGGACAACCGAATGTGGCCTGGGGCGACTTCTCCCGATTCGTTGATTACACGGCAAAACTCAATTGGTTTTTGCCGCACGCCGTAATCCCGACTTTGGCGGGTATCGCGACTTTGGCCGAGGCTCTGTTAGGCTTTCTCCTCCTAACGGGCTGGCGATTACGGATCATCGCGTTCGTGAGCGGCGTTCTCCTTCTGGTCTTTGGGTTGGCCATGACTTTCGCGCTCGGAATCAAGGCTCCTCTGAATTTCTCGGTGTTTTCCGCTGCCGGTGGCGGCTTTCTCCTGGCTGCCTCCTCGGGAAGAAAGCGCCTTAGAAAGGATGACAACATCGAAGCAGAAATTATGAGCGACGAATCAAAGTCCCCGCCATCTGATCAGCCGCCACCTTCTTCAAAGCCGCCTGAAAGCGATGGTTCGTGCGCTGCTCGGGCTTTGGGGAAAACCCATCACACCTAACGTCGTTCACGCGGCAGAATGCGCGTCTTGTCCTGATCGCCAGATCGGCCTGTGCCAAGGCTCCAGGTTGGCAACAAGACGCGCTGCCGTTTTTGAGCCGCGGCCGTAAATTTTTTCTGAAATGTTCGTCTGGGAACTCGGGAGATAAGGGGGGTCAACCAATCCATCAACCATGAAACACAGCGCATTGTTACTAAGAGGAATCCTCAGAGCTCATTCAGTTCCATGGCTCATCGGTGCGGTCGCGATCATAGCGGTAATAGGTAGTAGCCGCTTAGGAGGTGCGACAGCCGCAGCGCCAACTGTGAAAAATGTGGTGTTAGTTCACGGCGCCTTTGCGGACGGATCAAGCTGGGCCAAAGTGATTCCTCTACTTGAGGCCAAGGGTCTGCATGTAACCGCGGTACAGAATCCACTTTCCTCGCTGGCCGATGACGTCGCGGCAACCAAGCGGGCGTTTGCGAAGCAGGATGGCCCGGTAATTCTTGTCGGACATTCTTGGGCCGGCATGGTGATTAGCGAGGCCGGGAACGACCCAAAGGTTGCCGGACTTGTTTATGTCGCGGCGATTGTGCCCGACGAGAATCAGTCAGCCGACGAGGTGCTCAAGCCCTATTCGCCGCCTCCTGGTCTTGCCGAAGCAAAGCCGGATGCTGCCGGATTCCTTTCGCTCACCCGCAAAGGAATCGACGAGGACTTCGTTCCTGACGTTCCGGCAGGCGAAAGAGTCATCGTCTATGCAACTCAGGGTCCGTGGAATTCGGCATGCCTCGGTGATAAAGTATCGATCCCCGCCTGGACGACAAGACCGTCGTGGTTCATCGCCGTTAACGACCGGATGCTTTTTCCGGAATATGAGCAGGCAATCGCAAAACATATCCATGCCACAACGACAACTCTCCCCACTGGCCATGTTCCAATGTTGTCGAAGCCGAAGGAAGTAGCTGCGGTAATCATCGACGCCGCTAACAAAGCAGGCCAGCGCTGATCGCGACCGGCCACTACGCCTAACGAATCAAGGTCGATCAAATAATCCAACCTTAAATTGGGAACATGAGTTATCCGGTCCCCGCCAATGAAACCGAGAGATTGCGTGTGTTGCGCTCGTACAAGATCCTCGATACCAAACCGGAGGAGCGTTTCGACGAACTGACCCGATTGGCCGCGCTCATCTGTGGTGTGCCAATCTCGTTGATCAGTTTAATCGATAAGGATCGGCAATGGTTCAAATCGCGGTTCGGTCTTGATCTTCAGGAAACGCCCCGCGCCCAGGCGTTCTGCACGCACGCGATCATGCAGCCCGAAATGTTCGTCGTTCCGGACGCAAGTCAGGACGAGCGATTCGCGGAAAATCCGCACGTGACTGGCGACCTGCATATTCGATTCTACGCGGGAGCGCCTTTGGCGGGGCGCGACGGTCATCTGCTGGGCACCTTATGTGTGATTGATCGCGAGCCGCACACGCTGACGCCGGCGCAAACGGAGGCATTGAAAATTGTCAGCCACCTGGTGATTGCGAATATCGAGCTGAGATGCGACCTGCGCGAATTGAAAGATGCGCTCGGCGCCCGCGATGCCGCTGAGCGCGCGTCCGGTGATGATACCGCCAGTCTCGATGAAATGATTTCGCGCCTGCGTGACGCGGTTTCGAATTTGGAGGCGGCGCGAGGAACAAGGATACCTCGATCTGACAGACAGAAAAACAGTCTGTTAAGCGTCTCCTGTAGAAAGAGCTCCACATGACCCGCTTCCTGCGGGGTGAATTCGCCAGCGAACGGCTCTCCTTACCTGAAATGTAGCTGTAATAGCTCTCGCAATATCCAATTTTTTGCGAAGCGAAGTATCGCCAAAACATATTGGTCTTCAGCGTTGGCAGTGTCACCGCGGTGACAATTCCGGAGCGGCAAATTTCCTGAAATGTTGCGCCTAAAACTCGGGGAAGTAAGGTGTCAACAAATTCACATGACAATAAGTAAACAGATATCACAAAGGAAAAGTATGAACAACTCAACAATACGAATCTCGCGCTTATCGTGGGCCGGCATACAGATTAGCTACGGTTCGTCCACAATCGTTATCGATCTGCTGGAAAACTTGGAAGCGCTACGGTCTTTAGTTGGGGCGCCTCGGGGAGAGGCGGTACCATCCGCAGACCAGTTAGACGCGGCGTTGGTTACACACCTTCACGCTGACCATTATGATCCGCTCACCTTGCGCCGAAGACTTAGATCTGACGCTGACGTACTTTGTCACGTCGCAAATGAGGCGACGATTAATGGCGATGGATTTCATGCCAGAGCCGCCGTGATCGATCAACCCACAAAGGTTGGGCCAATCAGCGTCACAGCCTTATCGGCGGTCGGCGGTTTAGGAGAACCACAAGTGTCATACATGGTCGAATTCGATGGACTGAAGGTCCTGCACTGTGGTGACACCCTTTGGCATGGCAATTGGTGGAAAATCCGTGAACGCTTTGGTTCGGTTGACATTGCGTTTCTGCCGATAAATGGCGTAACCATCGAATTTCCTGGGATGAAGCCGAGCGGAGTTCCGGTTGACCTTACGCCGGCTCAAGCGGCCGCCGGTGGGGACATTCTCGGGGCGAAGACCGTTTGTCCGATCCACTACAAATTGTGGAATAATCCGCCAGTCTATTCGGAATGGCCGGATGCCGAGAAGGTATTTCTTGCGGCTGCAGCCAAGCGTGGCGTAAACGTTCAGATTGTCGAGCCGGGCGAAGAAGTGTCGATCTTCGCAGTCCAGAGCCTGTCAAGTTGATTCAACCTGCCGACCGGAATGGCATCACGACGCCCGAAATGAAAGAGGCGTGGGCAGCAGGGGAGACGTTCAATTGACTCTGCGGCAACGCCGCAGGCATGACGCCGCTGGCCGAACCGACCATTACCCCAAAGGCTGGGAGGCAAGAAGACACAAAAACCCGAATTTTTTCTGAAATGTCGGGCTTAGAAGTCGGGAAATAGCAGTGACAACCATTCTACCAAGCCATGAATACAACCATTGATTTAACAGACGCATCATTTCACCAGGCTGCC
>Ga0207684_10001564_pt1 | contig 24455 bp, 21 predicted proteins | sample KBSK5501metaG_FD_184342 | JGI IMG/M metagenome (GOLD analysis project Ga0207684, IMG submission 184342) | Corn, switchgrass and miscanthus rhizosphere microbial communities from Kellogg Biological Station, Michigan, USA - KBS K5-50-1 metaG... | ecosystem: Host-associated > Plants > Roots >...
TCGCTGGTCATCCAGCCCTACCACCTTGACCGGGCTAGTGGACTTTCTGCCTACACCAGGAGGCCGGTCGCGGAGAGTTTCCGCAGCTCAACGGCCATTTGCAGCCGACACGCCGACGTAACTCCGGGCTAACGGGCAGCCCGATGCCCAGACCGGGCGTGGCTGGCGCCCAGACCGGGCGTGGCCGGCAGTGACCGCGGGCGTAACAGGTGTGTGTACCCTCGCCGTGGCCGGCCACGGCCTTGAGGCCGGTGACGCTCCCCTGGGGCGGGTACGGGGGAACGCGGTGCCAAACTGGCCGGGGAACCAACCAACGCGAAGGTCTCATGTCATGAGGGTCACGCTGAAGCTCGGTGACATCAGCCGCGAGCGGGCCGACGCGATCGTCAACGCCGCGAACTCGTCCCTGCTCGGGGGCGGCGGCGTGGACGGGGCGATCCACCGCCGCGGCGGCCCCGCCATCCTCGCCGAATGCCGGGAGCTGCGGGCAACCCGCTACGTCGGCGGCCTGCCCGCCGGGCAGGCCGCCGCCACCACCGCGGGTAACCTCGGCGCCCGCTGGGTGATCCATACCGTCGGCCCGGTGTACTCGCCCCATGAGGACCGGTCCGCGGTGCTGGCGTCCTGCTACGAGCAGTCGCTGCGGGTGGCCGGCGAACTGGGTGCCAGGGTGGTCGCCTTCCCCGCGGTGTCCGCCGGTGTCTACGGATGGCCGGCCGACAGCGCCGCGCGGATCGCGCTGACCACGGTCAGCCGGGCGCCGGGCCAGCTGGACGAGGCCCGGTTCGTCCTGTTCACCGAGGACATGCTGGCCACCTTCCGCGCGGTCCTTGACTCACTTGGATCCGGCTGACCGGCGGCCCCGCCCGCCCACGAGCCGAATGTCGTCACTGCGGCAACGACGACAAAAGAATGTCGTCGTTGCCCCAGTGACGACATACGCGGGCGGCGGATCTGGGCGTGGGGCCGCCGGTGCTCCAACGCCGGCCGGGGCGCGGAGCCGGGGGTGGCAGACTGCTAGTGACGTAGCCCGACCGCCCAGCCGGAGGACAACGGTGTCCGACCGATCGCCCCGATTCCGTTCCGTTCTGAACCAGTTCGCCCCGTACAAGCCCGGCCGCCGGGTGGCCAACGCCCAGGGCCGGTCGTTCAAGCTCGCCTCGAACGAGAACCCGTTCGGTCCGCTGCCCTCGGTCACGAAGGCCATCGCGGCGGCGGCCGCCGAGGTCAACTGGTACCCGGACAACCGCGCCGAGGCGCTCACCGAGGCGATCGCGCGCCGGTTCGACGTGCCGCCCGCGCACATCGCGCTGGGTTGCGGCTCGGTCGGCGTGGCACAGCAACTGCTCGCGGCGGCCGCCGAGCCCGGCACCGAGGTGCTGTACGCGTGGCGGTCGTTCGAGGCCTACCCGATCCTGGTCCCGCTCACCGGCGCCACCGACGTGCGGGTGCCGCTGAAGGACGAGGCGCACGACCTGGCCGCGATGGCGGCCGCGATCACGCCGCGGACCCGGGTGATCTTCGTGTGCAACCCCAACAACCCGACGGGGACGGTCGTCCACGGCGGCGAGCTCACCGAGTTCCTCGCCCAGGTACCGGCGGACTGCCTGGTGGTGCTGGACGAAGCCTACGCGGAGTACGTACGGGACCCCGCCGTGCGCGGTGGCATCGACCTGTATCGCGACCACGCGAACGTCGCGGTGCTGCGCACGTTCTCCAAGGCCTACGGCCTCGCCGGGCTGCGGGTCGGCTTCCTGATCGGGCACGAGCCGGTGGCCACCGCGGCGCGCGCCACCATGCTCCCGTTCAGCGTCAACTCGCTCGCGCAGACCGCCGCGCTCGCCTCACTCGCGGCCGAGAGCGAACTGCACGAGCGGGTCGATCTCGCGGTGAAGGAACGTGCCCGGGTGCGCGACGAACTGCTGGCCCAGGGCTGGACCGTCCCGCCGAGCGAGGCCAACTTCGTCTGGCTCCGGCTGGGTGCCGACACCCAGGACTTCGCCGCCGCGTGCGCGGACGCCGGGATCAGCATCCGGCCGTTCGGGGACGAGGGCGCGCGCATCTCGGTCGGGACGCCAGAAGCCAACGACTTCTTCCTCAGCGTCGCCGGGGCCTACCCCAGGCGGCACTAGGTCGTGCCGTTGCCCAGCTTCTCGGTCACCAGCCGGTAGAACTGGCGCGGCCGGCCCGGCTGCGGGATCCGGTTCGGCGGCAGCGGCCAGGCGAGGCCCTCCTCGGCGAGCGTGCGCAGCAGCCTGCGCGCGGTACGCGAGGTCACGCCCAGCAGCCGGCCAGCGGTCTCGGCATCGACCACGTGCGGGCCCGCATCCTGGCGGAGCTGGTCGGTGAGCCGCGACAGCGTCGCCATGCCCCGCGGCGTGCCCCCCGGCCGGCCACCGGCTCCCGCGGCCCAGGGACCAGCGCGTGGCCCTTCCGGTCCAGTGCGAACCCTCGCGCGCCCGGCCCGTCACGGGTGCGGGCCAGCGCGGCGCGCGCGTGTGCCTCCGCGTGCTGCGCGGTGAGGCCGAGCCCCACGCCCACCTCCAGCGCGATGCCGAGTTCGGTGCGGGCCCGCTGGGTGAACGGCGGGACCCGGAAGCCGTCGGTGGCACCCGACAGCGAGCCACGGGTCGCGGTCACCAGGAAGCTGTCCTCGCCCGCCGGACTGAGCGTGGCCCTGATCCGTTGCGCCTCCTGAAGCAGCAGGCGGTGCACGATGAGCCGCAGTTCCTCGCGGGGCTGCCTGGGGGAGGCCCGCGGCGGCGTCTCCCGGAGCGTGGGCACTTCGACGACGGCGACGGCCAGTTGCGCGTCTTCCAGGCGGCGCTGGGCGCCGAGCAGGGTGGCGGTCCGCAGGGCCGAGCCGATCGCGCTGCGGGTCGGCCGCACGACGAGGACGGGGATGTCCAGGGCGGTCAGCCGCTGCGCCAGCGACTCCAGGCAGGTGACGGCCACGGCGACCTGGTGACGCCGCCAGAGGCGCTCGTGGAACGCGGCCAGCGCCGCCGCGGTGGCGGGTTCCTCGCGCACGTGCACGTCGCGTGTGTCCAGGCCCAGGTCGGCGAGCGCGTCCTCGACCTCCGCCCGGCTCAGCACGTCGGAGCTGAGCCGCGACAGGTCGTAGCCCGGCTGCCGGAACGCCCGCAGCAGCGCCGCGTACAGGGCGCTGCCGCCCAGCGGCACGTACGTGGCGGGCGCGCGCAGCACACCGGCCCGCCGTGCGTAGGTGTACGGCACCTTGCTGGCGAACAGCCACGCGTCGATGCCGTTGCCGAGGCGCAGTACCTTGTCATCGGCTTCCTGCTCGGTGCGGTATGCGACGGCGACGAGCCGCCTGGCCACGGCGCCGTGCCCGCCGGGGCCAGGCGCGGGCCCGGGCGTGGCTGTGCCGGAAAGCATGATCCGCTCGACGAGATCGTGGGAGCCAACCACGCCGATCGTGAGTTCCAGCGGGGGGTGCTGCCCGTTGGTCATGCGCCAGTCGTAACCCAACCGAGCCACGCTGAAAGGGGGATTGCGCTAATTGCGCGTGAAGTGCAGGCGGCGGCGCGGTGCGTTGCCGCGGCCCGGCAGGGGCGGCGGCGGCCGTGCGCCGCCCGGTCAGCCGCTTTCTTCGACGCTGATGTCGGCGCCGAGGGCGGACAGGCGTCCCGCGACGTCCGAGTGCCCGCGGTCGATCAGGTAACCGGGGGAAACGACCGTCTCCGCTTCCGCGCCGAGCCCGGCGAGGATCAGCGCGACGCCGGTGCGCAGGTCGTGCGCCTCGACCTTGGTGCCCTTCAGGGCGCACGGGCCGTGCACGATCACCTTGTCCCCGTCGACCTCGACCTTCGCGCCCATCTTCGTGAGCTCGCCGGCCAGCGTGTACCGCCCGTCGTAGATGGTTTCCCTGATGTAGCTCGGGCCCTCGGCCAGGCAGCTCAGCGCCATGATGGGGGACTGCAGGTCGGTCGCGAAACCGGGGTACGGGCTGGTGATCACGTTGATGGGCCGCAGCGCGCGCTCGCGCCGCACCTGGATCACCGCGCCGCTGGCGGCGAACTCTACGCCCATCTGCTCCAGCTTCCACCGGACCACCCCGAAGTGCTCCAGGTTGGCCCCGACCAGGCTCAGCTCACCGCCGGTGATGGCGGCCGCCATCGCGAACACCCCGGCGTCGATCCGGTCGGCCATCACCGTGTGCTCGGTGGCGGTCAGCTCGCTGACCCCCCGGACGGTGATGAACCCGGTGCCGCCCCCGTTGATGTTCGCGCCCATCTTGGTCAGGAACGCGATGACATCGAGCACCTCGGGCTCGAGGGCGGTGTTGTCGATGACCGTCTTGCCCGGCGACAGCGAGGCGGCCATGATCAGGTTCTCGGTGCCGGTATGCGACGGCGTGTCCAGGTACAGGTGCGCGCCGCGCATCCTGCCCGCCTTGATGTAGATCTTGTCACCGGTGCCGTCCACGGTGGCGCCCAGCCGGGCGAACCCGCGGTAGTGGAAGTCGAGGCTACGGCTGCCGAGGTTGCAGCCGCCGACGCCCTCGATGACCGCCTCGCCCAGCCGGTGCAGCAGCGCGGGGACGAACAGCACCGAGCCGCGGAACCGCCGCGCGATCCCCGCGGGCAGCACCGGGCTGGTCAGCCGCGACGCGTCCACCACGAGGGTCCGCTCCGCCTCGTGGAACTTGACCACGGCCCCCACGGCCTGGGCCAGTTCGATCGCCCGGCGCACATCCTCGATCGGGGGGACGTTCCGCAGCACCGTGCGGCCCTCGGACGCGAGCAGCGAGGCGGCGATCATCTTGAGCGCGGCGTTCTTGGCGCCCTGCACGAACACGGTTCCGCGCAGCGGTGCGCCGCCTCGTACGCGATAGCACGTCTCGGGTCCAACGGTCATGGACACGCTGCTCCTTGGCTGCACTTATGGGACCGACCGGCGGCCGGATGACTCGTCGGGACCCCCCTGCCGGGGCGGTCCGCTGGCTGCCTGGACACGCGGCAGCCTGCCGTGCGCGCTGTCCAGTATCCCACCGGCTACCGGGTCTGCGGGTCATTGCGGGCATCCTGGGCCCGGCGTGATGAGCGTCCCTGGCCTGGTCCGCCTGTCTGGTAGACGCTCCGCCCGGGCATTCGGTTGGCCGTTATAGTTGCAGGTGAGACTCGGTGTTCCCGGACCTGCCGCAACGGTCAGGTGAGGCCGGCCAGGCGGGTGAAGACGGGCCCGAGCCGGGCCACGTAATGTTCCGGCTGGAACACCTCGTCCAGGCGGGCCTCGTCGAGCACCTGCCCGGCCGTCGCGGCCTGTTTGCGCAGCGCCTCACGGAAGCTGGCGCCGGTGTCCCAGGCCGCCGCGGCGGCGGCCTGGACCAGGGCATACGCCTCTTCCCTCGACATTCCCGCCTCGACCAGCGCAAGCAGGACGCTTGAGGTGTAGATCAGGCCGCCGGTGGATTCGAGGTTCGCCCGCATCCTGGCCGCGTCCACCTTCAGCCCGCCGATCAGCGCCGTGGTCTGGTGCAGCAGGTAGTCCGTCAGTATCGCCGCGTCGGGCAGCGCCACCCGTTCCACGCTGGAATGAGAAATATCACGTTCGTGCCAGAGCGCCATGCCCTCGGTGACCGGGGTCACGTACCCGCGGACCAGGCGGGCCAGGCCGCAGATCCGCTCGGAGTGCGCCGGGTTCCGCTTGTGCGGCATGGCCGAGGACCCCTTCTGGCCCGCCACGAACGCTTCCGCCAGTTCGCGGACCTCGGTCCGCTGCCCGTGCCGCACCTCCAGGGCGATCGCCTCGCAGGCGCTGGCCAGCAGGGCGAGCACGCTAACCCACTCGGCGATGCCGTCGCGGAACACCACCTGGGTGGCCACCTCCGCGGGGCGCAGGCCGAGTTCGGGCAGCACCCGGGCCTCGATCGCCGGGTCGATGTTGGAGTAGGTGCCGACGGGCCCGGACAGCTTGCCCACCGCGACCGCGTCCCTGGCGCGCCGCAGGCGGTCCCGGCAGCGCGCCACCGCGAACGCGAAGTCCGCGACCCGGTGCCCCCAGACGTCCGGTTCAGCGTGTATCCCGTGCGTCCGCCCGGCGCGGATCGTGTCCCGGTGCGCCAGGCCGTGCTCGCGCAGCGCCGCGACCAGGGCCGTGGCGCGGGTGAGCAGCAGGTCGGTGGCCTCGGTGAGGGTCAGCGCGAGCGCCGTGTCCAGCAGGTCCGAGGACGTCAGGCCGTGGTGCACGAACGCGGCCGCCGACCGGGGCACGGTGTTGTCCGCCCACGCGGTGAGGAACGCGATCACGTCATGGTCGGTGACGGTCTCCGCGGCCGCCACCGCCTCGGGCGTGGGCGGCGGCGCGGCGCGCACCGGCGCGACCGCCTCCGCGGGCACGGCGCCGGCGTCGGCCTGCGCCTCGAGCACCAGGGTCTCCACCCGGCACCACAGCTCGTACTTGTGCTCCTGGCTCCAGATCCGCCCCATCTCGGGCAGCGTGTACCGCTCGATCACCCGCCCATTGTCGCTTACCCGCGGGCCGGCGCCCCGGTGCGCGGGCGGGCGTGGCGCTCGGCAACGAGCAGCGCCACGATCCCGGCCAGCAGGACGGCAAGCTGCGCCTCGGTGGTCACCGTGGCCCCGATGGCCGTGGTGGCCAGGGCGAACCCGGCCCCGGCCAGCCGCGGCGCGTAGGGCCGCATCCGCAGCGCCCGGCGGAACCAGGCGCTGCCCGCCAGGAACAGGGCGGCGCCGCCGGCCACGGCGATCGCCTCGCCGCCCTTATGCGGCAGACCCGGGTTGCCGATGGTCAGGTACGCCCCGGCGGCCAGCGTCACTACGCCGAGCAGGATCGGGATGTGGGCGTAATAGATGGCCAGCGCCAGCCCGGCCCGCCGGTCCCGGTCCGTGGCGGCCATGGCCCGCTCGGCCCGCTCGTCGTCGCTGTCGCCGAAGTAGATCCACCACAGCGCGGCGGACAGGGCCAGGCCGAGGACCGCGGCCAGGGCCACGGCGAAGGTCACGCCCGCCGGGGCGGCCCCGATGCCGATGGCCGCGACCGATTCGCCGAGCGCCACGATGACCAGCGCCCCGTGCCGTTCCGCGAAGTGGGCCGGCCGGATGTCGAACCGGCCGCCGGGGTGGACGATCAGCGGGGACAGCCACTGCACGGCCACCGCGGCCGCCCACAGCGCGTAGCTGGCCGGCGGGTCCACGAACGCGGCCGCGATGGTCAGCAGCGCCGCGGTCAGGTTGAACGGCGTGACCCGCACGATGTTCCGGTTGACCCGGTAGAACAGCGCCCCGTGCACCAGGACCACGATCAGGTACCCGGCACCGAGAGCGACCCGGGTGCCGGTGTCCCCCGGGCCGAACCCGCGCGGAATCGCCAGGCCGCAGATCAGGAAGCCGGCCATCCCCACCAGCAGCAGCAGCCGGTCCGGGGTGCGGCGCGGGGCCCGGCTGTTGGTCAGCCAGGCGTATCCCCCGTACATCCACCACAGCACCCCGAACACCAGCAGCACTTCGAAGGCGCCGGCCGGCGTGAAGCGGTGCACCAGCAGCGAGGTGAGCTGGGTGAGCGTGAACGCGAAGACCAGGTCGAAGAACAGCTCCAGGGTGGTCACCCGCAGCGGCGCGTCGGGGTCCGCGGAGCCGCCGGCTCCCCCGGGGCCGGCCACGCTGCCAGGGTCTGCCGGGGCAACCGGGCCCGGCGGGCCGGGCTTCGCGGGGCCGGCCAGGCCGCCAGGGCCCGCGGGGCTGTCCGGTCCCGGCGGGTCAGGTGCCGCGCCGGTCATGCCCGGCTGGGCGCGGCCCGCGCGGCCTCGGCGGCGATGTCGCCGCGGAACCACCCGCCCCGCATCCGGATCTGCTCCGCTGCCTCGTAGGCCACGGCCCGGGCCGCTTGCAGGTCCGCGCCCGCGCCGACGACGCTGAGTACCCGGCCACCGGCGCTGACGAGCGGCCCGCCCCGGCCGGCGTGGGTCCCGGCGTGCAGCACATAGGCCCCGGCCACTCGTTCGGCATCGTCAATACCGTCGATGACGGCACCCGTCACCGGGGCCGCCGGGTAGCCCTCCGCCGCGATCACCACCGTGACCGCGGCGCCCGGCGCCCAGTCAAGGGCGCCGGCGCCGGACAGCGAGCCGGACGCGGCCGCGGCCAGCAGCCCGGCCAGCGGGCTGGCGAGCCGGTCCAGCACGACCTGGGTCTCCGGGTCGCCGAACCTGGCGTTGAACTCCACCACCCGCGGCCCGCGGCTGGTCAGCGCGAGGCCGGCGTAGAGCAGGCCGCGGTAGGGGGTGCCGCGCCGGCGCAGCTCGCCGATCGCCGGGCCGATGACCTCCTCCATCAGTTCCGCGGCCAGCCCCGGCGGTGCCCAGGGCAGCGGGGCGTAGGCGCCCATGCCGCCGGTGTTCGGCCCCTCGTCGCCGTCGTGCGCCCGCTTGAAGTCCTGCGCGGGCAGCAGCGGCACCGCGCTGGCGCCGTCGGCCAGCGCGAACAGCGACACCTCGGGGCCGTCGAGGAACTCCTCGACGAGGACCTTGCCGGCGGCCCGGGCGTGCGCGAGCGCGGCGCCACGGTCGCCGGTCACCACGACGCCCTTGCCGCCCGCGAGCCCGTCCGCCTTCACTACGTACGGGGGCCCGAACTCCTCCAGCGCCGCCTCCGCCTCCCCGGCCGTGACGCAGGTCCGCGCCCGGGCCGTCGGGATGCCGGCCGCGGTCATGACCTGTTTGGCGAACGACTTCGAGCCCTCGATCATCGCGGCGCGCCGGCCGGGCCCGAAGCAGCTCAGCCCGGTGCCGCGCAGCGCGTCCGCGAGCCCGGCGACCAGCGGCGCCTCCGGGCCGATGACCACCAGGTCCGGGGCGAGCGAGCGGGCCAGGTCCGCCGCCGCGCCTATGTCGGCCAGGTCGGCCGGGTGCACCGTGGCGAGCGCCGCGATGCCCGGGTTGCCCGGCGCCGCGTGCAGGGCGGTGACGTCGGGGTCGGCGGCGAGCGCCCGGGCCAGCGCGTGCTCACGGCCGCCGGAGCCGAGGACGAGGACTCGCACGCGGCGAGCCTACCTGCCCAGCAGCGGCCTAAGCTGCAGGGTCTGGTCACGCCGCGGGCCGGTGCCGACCGCGGTCACCGGGGCGCCGATCATCTCCTCCACCGCCCGCACGTAGCGCTGCGCGTTGCGCGGCAGGCCGGTGAACTCCCGCGCGTGCGACAGGTCCTCCCACCAGCCGTCCAGGTACTCATACACCGGCACCGCGTGGTGGAACTCTGTCTGCGTCATCGGGATCTCGGTGTGCCGGGTGCCGCCGGTGTCGTAGGCGACGCAGACCGGCACCTTCTCAAGCCCGGACAGTACGTCCAGCTTGGTGAGGAAGAAGTCGGTGACCCCGTTGACCCGGGCCGCGTACCGCGCGATCACCGCGTCGAACCAGCCGCAGCGGCGCGCGCGCCCGGTGGTCACGCCGTACTCCCCGCCGGCGGTGCGCAGCCAGTCGCCCTGGTCGCCGTCCAGTTCGGTGGGGAACGGCCCGGCGCCCACCCGCGTCGTGTACGCCTTGACGATGCCGATGACCGTGGTGATCCTGGTCGGCCCGATGCCCGAGCCGGCGCACGCGCCGCCCGCGGTCGGCGACGAGGAGGTCACGAACGGGTAGGTGCCGTGGTCCACGTCGAGCAGCGTCGCCTGGGCACCCTCCAGCAGCACGGACTTGCCCTCGTCCAGGGCACGGTTCAGCACCAGGACGGTGTCCGCCACGTACCGGCGCAGCCGCTCCCCGTACCCCACGTACTCATCGGCGACCGCGCCCGGGTCGATGCCCCTGCGGTTGTACACCTTGGCCAGCACCTGGTTCTTCTCCCGGAGCACCAGGTCCAGCTTCTGTCGCAGGATGCCGGGGTCGAACAGGTCCTGGACGCGGATGCCGGTCCTGGCCACCTTGTCGGCGTAGGCCGGGCCGATGCCCCGCCCGGTGGTGCCGATCCGCTCCTTGCCGAGGTAGCGCTCGGTGACCCGGTCGAGCGCCTGGTGGTGCGGCATGATCAGGTGAGCGTCGGCCGAGATCAGCAGGCGGTCGCAGGACACGCCGCGCCGCGCCAGCCCGTCGATCTCCTCGAGCAGCACCTCCGGGTCGATCACCACGCCGTTCCCGATCACCGGCGTCACGCTGGGGGACAGCACCCCGGACGGCAGCAGGTGCAGGGCGTAGCTCTCCTCGCCGATGACCACGGTGTGCCCGGCGTTGTTTCCCCCCTGGTAGCGGACCACGAAGTCGACGCGGTCGCCGAGCAGGTCGGTGGCCTTGCCCTTGCCCTCGTCACCCCACTGGGCGCCGACCAGCACGATGGCCGGCATGTGACCAGCCCCTTCCCGGCCTTGAGCCTGCGCTGTATGGTTCCCGCCCGGGGCCCGAGGGTACTCCAGGAGGCTGCGCGGGCGGTCAGCCGCCGTTCAGTTCGGCGGCCGCCCGGGGGCTGGAATCCTGCAGGAACGTCCGGCAGCGCCCGGCCTCGTCCAGCTCACCGAGGGCTGCGGCGGCCTGGCCCAGGGCGTGCAGCGAACGCAGGAAGCCCTGGTTCGGCGCGTGCTCCCAGGGGATCGGCCCGTTGCCGCGCCAGCCGGCCCGGCGCAGCTTGTCCAGGCCGCGGTGGTACCCGGTCCGCGCGTACGCGTACGAGGCCACGGGCTCGCCGCGCGCCAGCGCCGCGACGGCGAGCGCCGCCCACGCCTCCAGGCAGGCCGGATGCGCGGCGGCCACGGCGGACGGGTCGGCGCCCGCGCCCAGTTCCGCGGCGGCGGGGTCCTCGGGCAGGTACGTGGCCGCCGGCCCGGCCAGCAGGTTCCCATGCTCCATGCCCCCATCCTGCCCCGCGCCCCGCGCTGCCCGCGCCCTGCGCCCCGCGCCCTGCGCCCCGCGCTGCCCGCGCCCTGCGCCCCGCGCTGCCCGCGCCCTGCGCCCCGCGCTGCCCGCCCCCGCGCCGCCTTATCCCTCAAGCCGTGCTCCAAACCGGGCAAACCGGGCACCAGAGCGACCGGCTCGGATGATAAGAGGCCCGCAGGCGGGGTTGGGCGTGGGGAGGGTGCGGAATGTCGGGGGCCGGGGGATGGTGAGGGGGTGGGTGGGCAGCGGTTTGGCGGGGTGCTGACGACCGGCGAGTTGGCGGCTGCGGGCGTATCGGCTGATCAGGTACGGCGGGCTGTCCGGCGAGGGGCCTTGCTCCGGTTGCGCTACGGCACTTACGCGCCCGTGGCGAATGCGGTCACGCCTGACGGGGCGATCAAGTACGCCGATCCTGCCCGGGCGATGGCCCAGCTTGACCGGGACGCCAGGTTGCGGGAGGCGGGGTTCGAGGTAGTGCACTTCACCTGGCAGCAGGTCACCAGGGCGCCCGATCAGGTGGTGGCGTCGATCAAGACGGCGTTCGGGCGCGGCTCGGTTCGGTAAGCCCGTGGTTGCCGGATCAGGTCAGGCGCTTGCCGGCGGACATCAGGTCCTCGCAGGCGTGCTGCACCCGGGCCGCCATGCCTGCCTCGGCGGCCTTGCCCCAGGAGCGCGGGTCGTAGTCCTTCTTCCTGCCGACGTCGCCGTCGATCTTGAGCACGCCGTCGTAGTTGGTGAACATGTGCCCGGCGACCGGCCGGGTGAAGGCGTACTGGGTGTCGGTGTCCACGTTCATCTTGACCACGCCGTAGGAGATCGCCTCGCGGATCTCCTCCAGCGCCGAACCGGACCCGCCGTGGAAGACCAGGTCGAACGGCCTGTCCTTGCCATACTTCGCGCCGACCTGCTCCTGGATCTCCTTCAGGACGCCCGGCCGGAGCGTCACGTGCCCCGGCTTGTAGACGCCGTGGACGTTGCCGAACGTCGCGGCCAGGATGTACCGGCCACGCTCGCCGAGGCCGAGTGCCTCCGCCGTGGCGAGCGCGTCAGCGGGGGTGCTGTAGAGCTTCTCGTTGATCTCCCCCACGATGCCGTCCTCTTCGCCACCGACCACGCCGATCTCCATCTCCATGATCACGTGGGCCTTGGCGCACTCGTCGAGCAGTTCCGACGCGATGGCCAGGTTCTCGGCCAGTGGCACCGCCGAGCCGTCCCACATGTGGGATCCGAACAGCGGGTCCTCCCCCCTGGCCACCCGCTCCTGGGAGATTTTGATCAGCGGCCGCATGTAGGCGTCGAGCTTGTCCTTCGGGCAGTGGTCGGTGTGCAGCGCGACGTGCACGGGGTACCTGGCCGCCACCGTCCTGGCGAAGTGGGCGAGCGCGACCGCCCCGGTGACCATGTCCTTGACGCCCGAGCCGGACAGGTACTCGGCGCCGCCGGTGGACACCTGGACTATGCCGTCGCTGTCGGCGTCGGCGAACCCGCGCAGCGCGGCGTTGAGCGTCTGGCTCGACGTCACGTTGATCGCAGGGTAGGCGAAGCCGTGCTCCTTGGCCCGGTCGAGCATCTGGGCGTAGATCTCCGGCGTCGCGATAGGCATGACGATCAGCTCCCGTCTGGTGACCAGGTCCAGTATCCCCTGGCCCGGCGAATACCCGAACTAGCGTTTATCCCACGAAGACGGCACCGGACGGCAATGGCGGCCATACCACGGCCCGGTACCTGGTACAACTTTGCCCATGGAGAGCTTTATCATCCACGCCGGCTACGCGGCGGTGTTCCTCTTCGGCTTCCTCGAGGCCTGCTGCGTGCCGATCCCGTCGGAGATCACCTTCGGGTACGCGGGCGTGCTGGCCGGCGAGGGCCGGCTCAACGTTGTCACGATCATCGTCATCGGGACGATCGCGGAACTACTGGGCTCGCTGGTCTCCTATGGTGTCGGCCGGGTGGGTGAGCGCCCGCTGGTGGCCAGGTTCGGCCGCTACCTGCTGATCACCCAGGCGGACATCGACCGCGCGGAACGGTTCCTGGCCGGCCGCGGGGCGTGGGCCGTCCCGGTGGGCCGCGCGCTGCCGGTGGTGCGGACGTTCATTTCCATCGTGGCGGGCTTCTGCGAAGTGCCGCTGACGATGTTCGCCCTGCTGAGCCTGGTCGGCACCGCCGTCTGGGTGACCGCGATCTCGTTGATCGGCTACGCGGTGGGCACCCAGTGGAAGAGCATCGAGAAGGCGATCTCGCTCGCCGGGTACGCCATCGCGGTGCTCGCCGTGGCCGGCATCGTCGCGTTCGTCGTGTACCGGCTGCGGGAGGTCCGCCGCGAAGGGGCCGCCGACGGCTCCGGCCACCGGGCGCACGAGCCCAAGCACAGGTCGCCCACCGGGTAGTTAGCCACGTCGGCGGTCGGCCAGCCCAGGCCGCCGGCCGGGTGTCAGCCCACGCGCAGGTCGCTGACCGCGTAGGCGGCGCGGAACTCCAGCCCGCGCGCGGTCACTGCGGCCCGCGCGCCGCGGTCCACCAGGACCGCCACCCCGGCTACCTCGGCGCCCGCGTCCCTGAGCGCGTCCACCGCGGTCAGCACCGACGCGCCGGTGGTGGAGGTGTCCTCCACCGCGAGCACCCGGCGCCCCGCCACGTCCGGGCCTTCGATCCGCCGCTGCAGCCCGTGTGCCTTCTCGGCCTTCCTTACCACGAAGGCATCCAGGTTCTTTGCCTGGACGAAGGCTGCGTGCATCATCGCCGCCGCAACCGGGTCTGCTCCCAGGGTGAGCCCGCCTACGGCGTCGTAGTCCAGGTCGGCCGTAACCGCGAGCATCACCCGGCCCGCCAGGGCGGCGCTGGCGCCGCTGAGGAGCACTCGCCGCAGGTCGATGTACCAGTCCGCGTGCTGGCCGGAGGACAGCACGAAGTCCCCGCGGACCACGGCCCTGTCGTTGATCACCTTGAGCAGCTCATCCCGGTCGGTCACGATCCGCAGCGTAACCGGGTACCGTGGCCGGCCGGGCGCGACCGGGGCCAGCGGGGGGTCCGTGGGTCGTCCCCCGGGCTAGCACGGGGGTCCGGGGCCGCCCCCGGGTCAACGGGGCGAAGGCCTCGTGACGGAGGAAACGGGGCCGCAGGCCAGCGGGGGTCGGGGGGTCGTCCCCCGGGTTAACGGGGCGAAGGCCTCGTGACGGAGGAACGGGGCCGCAGGCCAGCGGGGGTCGGGGGGTCGTCCCCCGGGTTAACGGGGCGAAGGCCTCGTGACGGAGGAACCGGGCCGCAGGCCAGCGGGGGTCGGGGGGTCGTCCCCCGGGTTAACGCAGCGCCGAAAGGACCGCGCGCTCCTTGTCCGGGTCCAGGCCGACCTGCAGCAGGTCACCGCCCGGCCGCGCCCCGGCGCCCGGCCGCGCCCCGGCGGGCTCGTGCTTGAGCCAGAGCCAGGTGTCGTGCACGGTGTCGCTGAGCGGCCGGTAGCGCATGCCGGTGCGCAGCGCGCGGTCCCCCGGGACCGCCCAGATGTGGGCAAGCTCGGGGATGTCGGGGGCCCACATGGGCAGGCCGGTCCATGGGGTGACCCCGGCGCCGAGCAGGTCGCGGTCGGCCGCCCAGCGCAGTTCCGCGCGGGGCAGGCCGTCGGCGCCGGCCAGCCGCGCGCAGTCGGCCAGCAGCGCGCCGAACGTGGTGCCCCGTGGCCCGGGCACGTTGACGGTGGCCGGCAGGCGGCGCCGGGTGTTGTCGACAACCCAGGCCGCCAGGTCCCGGACGTCGGTCATCCGGACCGGCTTGCCCGGGCCGTCCGGGGCGAGCACCGTGTCACCGCGGGCGAGCCGTTCCAGCCACCACGACAGCCACCGGACGTTCTCGTGCGGCCCGACGATCAGGCCGGGCCGCACGATGAGGCACCGCCCCGGGAAGGCCGCGGCGGCCGCGCGTTCCGAGCCCGCCTTGAGCTGGCCGTAGCCGAGGCTGTCCACGGTGCCGGTGGCGTCCGCCGGGCAGTCGAGAATGGGTGAGTCCTCTGTGGCCGGCTCCGCCGGATAGCGGGAGTACACCGAGAACGTGGAGATATAGGTGTAGTGCCTGGCGCGGCCGGCCAGCGTCCGGGCGGAGGCGGTCACGTGCGCTGGGGCGAGCACGGAGGTATCGATCACCCCGTCCCATTCGCCCCGCACCAGTTGCCGCAGGTCCGCGGGATTCGTTCGGTCGCCGGTCAGCACCTCGGTGCCGGGCCGGTGATAACCGGACCGTCCACGGGAGAACGTCGTGACGTCGTAGCCCCGGCCGCACGCTTCGTCCACGATGGCGCGACCGAGAAAGTGTGTTCCACCGAGCACGAGCAGTCGCATAATCACCAATCCTGCCCGCTGCGCCATCCCCGCCGCGATGCCTTCGCGACCAGAACGCCGTAGCCCGGAAGCCTTGCCAGCGGCGGACCTGGCCAGGGACGTCGTGGGTGCGCCCGCGATCTGTGCGCGATCCGTCACGGAGGTGCCGGTCCGCTGGTAACGTCTCGGCTGGACGGAAGGGCGGTGTCGCGTGGATCGCTGCGCGCTGTTCGTGGACGCGGGCTACGTGCTAGGAGATGGCGCGCTTGCCGTTCACGGGACCCGCAACCGAGAGTCCGTTTCCTGGGATTATGCCGGGGTGCTCCAGGTCTTCAAGAACGTGGCGCGCGATCGCACCGGCCTGCCGTTGCTGCGCTGCTACTGGTACGAGGCCACGGTGGAGGGCCGCCGCAGCTCCGAGCACGAGACCCTGGCCGAGCTGCCCGGCGTGAAGCTGCGGCTCGGCAAGATGAAGCCCGGCCGCCGCGAGGGCGTCGAAGGCGAGATCCACCGCGACCTGACCACGCTCGCCCGGAACCGGGCGATCAGCGACGCGCTGGTGGTGAGCGCCGAGGAGGATCTCGCCCAGGTGATCGCCGACGTGCAGGATCTGGGCCTGCGGGTGATCCTGGTGCACATCGCCGCGGCAGGCTGCACGGCCGCCGCCGCGCTCCGCCAGGAATGCGACGACATCGTCGAGATCAGCGAGGCGCACCTGCGGCCGTCGGTGGAACTCATCGTCGGGGCCGAACCGGTCACGGAGGACGACCAGCAGGCGGTCGCCGCCTACGCGAGCCGGGCACCCGCCAACGGCCACGGCCCGCACGGGGTGATGGGGCAGCCGGCGCCGCCACCGCACGTCCCCGCGTCAGCCATCTATACCGGCTCGGTGATCGCCCAGTACCAGCGGGCGGCCCAGCCCGGGAACAGCCAGCGTCCGGCGCTGGCCGACGCTGTCGGCCCGGCCGGGAACAGCCTGGCGGCGGCGCCGCCCGGTGCCCAGTCGGCCGCTCCTGCTCAGCCCGTGATCGTCGCTCCGCCGGGCCCGGTGGGCCAGCTAGGCGCGCCCGGGCAGCCCGGCGCGGGGCAGGGCGGCACGCCCGGCCCGCGCGACCTCGCCGGCCATCCGGCCTTGCCGCTCGCACCGGCCCCCCCGCCACCGGCGCCGGCGGTTACTCACCCCGGCGTGGCAGCCCAGCCGGCCGCGAGCCAGCCCGGCACGCCGGTCCCGCAGTCCGGGCTGGCCGGCGCGCCGACGCTGCCTGGCTACCACGCCGCCGCCCCTAGGCACCACGCCATGCCCGGCCAGCACTCCGCCACCCCTGGGCACCATGCCGCCCCCGCCCTGCCGCTGATGCAGCGGGGCCAGCCGGGGCCGGCGCACGTGGCCGCGCCGCCCGTGGCGCCGCAACACGCCCAGGCCCTGGCGCGCGGCGGGCAGCGCGCGGGCCCTCCGCCGGCGCAGCCCGCAGCCGTGCCGGTGGCCCCGGGACAGCACGCCCAGCCGGGACTGCCGCCTCAGCCGGCCCCGCCCCAGCTGGCCCCGCCCGGGCAGGCCGTGCCCGGGCCAGCCGCGCCGGGCCAGGCGGTGCCCGCCCCGCAGCCGGTCCCCGGGCAGCCCGCGGCGCAGGGGTTCCAGGCGCAGGGCGGCCCGCCTGGCCATCCAGGCCCACAGGGACCGCAGTCACGGCCGGCCATGCCGGCCTACCAGGCCGCACCGCCACCGCCGGCCCCCGCTCCCCAGGCGCCACCGGCCCGGCCTGCCGCGCCGCAGGGCTTCCCGGCCCAGGCACCCGGCATGGCTGCCGGACAGGCTCCGGCCGTCCCCCGGCCGCCGACGGTCGGCGCGCCCCCGGGTCCGGTCGCGCCCGCCGCGCCGGCGGGCGCCGGCGTGCCTGCCTTGTCTGCTGTCCGGCCCGGCGCGCAGCTTCGCGGCGCGCCGGGGTACCCGGCGGCACCGCCCACCGGCCCCACGGACCAGTGGGCGAGACAGTACCCGATGCCACCCGGCCAGCGTGAGGACGGCCCTTACGTCCCGCAGCAGGGACCGCACAGCGGCCCGCAACCGGTCGCGCAGCACGCCCTGGTGCCGCAGCCCGTGGCGGTATCACTGGCCGACGCGGTGCAGGCGGCACACGCCGAGGGCTTCAACGTCGGCCAGGGCGTGGCACGGGAGGCGCCGGCGCTCTGGCTGGAGGCGGTCCTCGCCCGCAAGCCGCGGATGCCGTCGGACCTCGAAGCCAGGCTGTTGCAGGATTCGTCGCTGCCGATCGATTCGCTGCTGCACGACGAGGTGCGGCATGCCTTGCGCCGCGGATTCTGGGACGGGCTGGAAAGGGCCCGTCATTGACCCGGCCCGCGGTGGCCGTGCTTCAAATGCCCGTGATTTGCTGCCAATGTGCGGGGCCAGCGCGTTGCTGGCGACTTCAGATGGGTACGTCCCTACCGTGGTTGCCCTAAGCCCCGAGACGTTCGACGCGATCGAGTTCGATGCCGCGTGCAGCGGTGAGCACCGGGCGGCGGCGCAGGAAATGACCAGGCTTGCCGATACCGGCACCCAGACCGCCGCGATGCCCAGGTCCGAAGCCTATGTCCGGGCCGGCGAACAATGGCTGCTCGCCGACGATCCGGCCGCGGCGGTGAATGGTTTCATGCGGGCGATCGCGGACGGGGGCCCCGCCTCGGTCGATCCCCGGATACCGCTGGCCCGCGCGCTGTTCCAGCTGGGCCGGAGCGCGGAGGCTGAGGCCCACGTCAGCGCGCTCGGCGCCGAGCCGCCGTGCGACGCGCGAATGTGCGACCTGCTGGCCGAGCTGCTCGTCGAGCAGTCGGACCTGGTGGGCGCCCTGGGCTGGGCCAACGCGGGCATCGAGCTGTGCCTGGGCCGGACCCCGGCGCCCGTTGGCCAGGGTAACGAGCTGAGCCCGGCCGGTCCCATCACGCAGGTGCCCGGCGATGAGAACGAGTTCCGCCTGCTGCTGAGCCTGCGGTTCCGGATCCGCAACGACATGGGCCTGCCCGAAGACGACTACGACCGGCTGCTCGACACCCTGCGCTGAGGGGTGCTGGCCCGGGGGACGGCCCCTGGAACACCGGCTGGCGGCCGGTGTTCCTTGTTACGGGGCCGTGGCCTGGGCCGGCAGGCGTTCCGCGGTCACCGTGAGCGCGTCGGCGGCGGGATCCCGGTCAACCAGGACCACGTCGCCGTCCACGATCTCGCCCGCGAGCAGCGCCCTGGCAAGCTGGTCGCCGATGGCGGTCTGGACCAGCCGGCGCAGCGGGCGCGCACCGTAGACAGGGTCGAACCCGGTCAGCGCCAGCCACTCCCGCGCGGCCGGGGTGACGTGCAGCGTCAGCCGGCGCTCGGCGAGCCGCCGGTCCAGCGCGGCCACCTGCAGGTCCACGATCTCCGCGAGTTCCTCGGTGGTCAGCGCGTCGAACAGGATGATGTCGTCCAGGCGGTTCAGGAACTCCGGCTTGAACGTCGCCCGGACCACGGCCATCACGGTTTCCCGCTTCGTGGTCTCGTCCAGGGACTGGTTCGCGATCTCCGGGGACCCGAGGTTCGAGGTGAGGATCAGGATCGTGTTCCGGAAGTCCACGGTACGGCCCTGCCCGTCGGTGAGCCGGCCGTCGTCGAGGACCTGGAGCAGGATGTCGAACACCTCCTGGTGCGCCTTCTCCACCTCGTCCAGCAGGATCACGCAGTACGGGCGGCGCCGGACCGCCTCGGTGAGCTGCCCGCCGGCCTCGTACCCCACGTAGCCGGGCGGGGCGCCCACGAGCCGGGCCACCGAGTGCTTCTCGCTGTACTCGCTCATGTCGATGCGGACCACGGCCCGCTCGTCGTCGAAGAGAAATTCGGCGAGTGCCTTGGCCAGCTCCGTCTTGCCGACGCCGGTGGGCCCCAGGAACAGGAAGGAACCGGTCGGCCGGTCCGGGTCGGAGATGCCCGCTCGCGACCTGCGCACCGCATCGGACACGGCCTGGACCGCCCTGGCCTGGCCGACCAGGCGCTTGCCCAGCTCGGACTCCATCCGCAGCAGCTTGCCGGTCTCGCCTTCGAGCAGACGGCCCGCCGGGATGCCGGTCCACGAGGACACGACGTCCGCCACGTCGTCCGGCCCGACCTCCTCCTTGACCATGGGCGTCTCGCCGTGGCCGCCGCCGCCCGCCGCCGCCTCGTTCGCCGCCACGACGGCGGCGTCCAGTTCGCGTTGCACCGCCGGGATCGTCTCGTGCCGTAGCTGGGACGCGACGACGAGATGGCGGTTGCGCTCGGACTCTGGGGCGGTGTGTGCGTCCCGCTCGGCGCGCTCAGCCTGGACCTTCAGGTCATCCAACTGCTTCTTCAGCTCGCCGACCCGGTTGAGGCCGGTCTTCTCCCGCTCCCAGCGGGCCAGCAGCCCGGTGAGCTGCTCCTGCTCGTCGGCCAGGTCGGCGCGGAGCCTTTCCAGCCGCTCCTTGCTGGCCGGATCGTCCTCCCGCTCCAGCGCCATCTCCTGCATCTTCATCCGGTCCACGGTCCGCTGTAGTTCGTCGATCTCCACCGGGCGGGAGTCGATCTCCATGCGGAGCCGGGAGGCGGACTCGTCCACCAGGTCGATGGCCTTGTCCGGGAGGAAGCGCCCGGTGATGTAGCGGTCGGACAGGGTCGCCGCGGCGACCAGCGCGGCGTCGGAGATCTGCACCTGGTGATGCGCCTCGTAGCGGCCCTTGAGCCCGCGCAGGATCGCGATCGTGTCCTCGGCCGACGGCTCGCCGACGAAGACCTGCTGGAATCGGCGCTCCAGAGCCGGGTCCTTCTCGATCCGCTCCCGGTACTCGTCCAGCGTCGTCGCGCCGACCATCCGCAGTTCGCCGCGGGCCAGCATCGGCTTGAGCATGTTGCCGGCGTCCATGGCCCCTTCGGCCGCGCCCGCGCCGACCACGGTGTGCAGTTCGTCGATGAACGTGATCACCTGGCCATCGCTGGCCTTGATCTCGTTGAGCACCGCCTTGAGGCGCTCCTCGAACTCACCGCGGTACTTCGCGCCCGCGACCATCGCAGCCAGGTCCAGCGCGACCAGGCGCTTGCCGCGCAGCGACTCGGGCACGTCGCCGGCCACGATCCGCTGCGCCAGGCCCTCGACCACCGCGGTCTTGCCGACCCCGGGCTCACCGATGAGGACCGGGTTGTTCTTGGTGCGGCGGGACAGCACCTGGATCACCCGCCGGATCTCGGCGTCCCGTCCGATAACCGGGTCCAGGCCGCCGTCGCGGGCTTGCTGGGTCAGGTCGATCCCGTACTTCTCCAGCGCCTGGTAGGTCCCCTCCGGGTCCTCCGAGGTGACCCGGGCGCTGCCGCGCACCTTCTCGAACGCCTCGAGCAGCGCGTCGGGCGTGGCGCCGTACTTGCGCAGCACCGTGGCTGCCTGGCCACCGTCCGCGGCCAGGCCGACGAGCAGATGCTCGGTCGAGATGTACTCGTCCTGCAGCTTCTCCGCCCGGTCCCCGGCGGTGGTCAGCACCTTCAGCAGCGCGCGCGAGTTCTCCGGGGCACTGGCGGTCGTCCCCGCGATCCGCGGCAGCCGGGCGAGTTCCGCCTTGACGTCGGCGAGCACTGTGCCGGGATCGGCGCCGACCGCGCGCAGCAGCGGAGCCGCCGTGCCGCCGTCCTGCTCGATCAGCGCCGCAAGCAGGTGCAGGGCATCGACGTGCGGGTTCCCGTTCGCCGTGGCCTGCTGCCGCGCCGCGCTGAACGCCTCGCTGCTGCGGCGGGTGAGCTTGTCTATCATCAGCTGCTTTCCTCGAACGTCGTTTCATTGGTGGCGGCCGGGGCCTGCGGCTCCGGCGCCGAACGGCCGGGTGCGGCGGCCACGCCGGCCGGGGCCTGCGGCTCCGGCGCCGAACGGCCGGGTGCGGCGGCCGCGCCGGCCGGCGCGGCGGTGCTGCCCAGGTTCCGCACCGGGACCAGCTGAGCTCCCGAGGCACGGTTGCGCACGAGGCCGGCCAGCCGGGCGGCCACCGCGCGCGTGGACTCCAGTTCCGCGCGGAGCTGGGCGATCTCCGCGGTCATGTCCGCGAGCAGGCGGCGGGCCCGGTCCAGTTCGGCGCCGAGTTCGAGGATCCGCTTGATGCCCGACAGGTTGACGCCGTCCTCCTGGGAAAGCCGCTGGACCTCGCGCAGCAGCAGCACGTCGCGCAGCGAGTACCGTCGGCCGCGCCCGGAGGAGCGGCCGGGGGACACCAGCCCGAGCCGGTCGTAGGCACGCAGCGTCTGCGGGTGCAGGCCGGATAGCTCGGCCGCTACCGAGATCACGTACACCGGGCTGTCGTCCGCGACTTCGAACGGGTTCCGGTTCATGTTCACTGCCTCCCTCGAGGGCGCTGGGCCCTGGGGTGCCCCCCACGGTGGTACCGCGGGCGCGCAACGGCGCCCCGTGGGAGGCGGTCGTGCCAGGGGCGGGCCCGCGCTGCCGCGGGCGCCGCCTCCTGTGCCCGGCGGCGTGGCCGCCAGGTGTGCTGGTGCGTCATGCCTGCCGTGCCCGTCTCAGCAGGTCCTCGCGCGGGTCCTCGCCAGCGGTCGCGTTCCGGAAGGACTCAAGGGCCTCTCGCGCGGCGCCGTTCAGGTTCTGCGGCACCTGGACGTTCACGGTGACGAGGAGATCCCCGTTCGTCCCGTCCTTGCGCCGGGCTCCCTTGCCCCGCGCCCGGAACGTGCGGCCGGCTGGCGTGCCAGCCGGGATCCGGACGCTGACCGGTACCCCGCGCAGCGACGGGACCTTGATCTCCGCGCCGAGGGCGGCCTCGGTGAACGTGACGGGCACGGTCACCGTGAGGTTGTCGCCGGAGCGCCCGAAGATCGGGTGCGCCTTGACGTGCACCCGGACGTACAGGTCGCCCGCTGGCCCGCCGCGCTCACCCGGGGCGCCCTTGCCCCGGAGCCGGATCCGCTGCCCGTCCGCCACGCCCGCCGGGATGCGGGCCTGGATCGTCCGGCTGCTCATCGCCCGCCCGCTGCCCGCACACGACGGGCAGGGATCGTCGACCACCAGGCCGCGGCCGCGGCACTCGCGGCACGGCTCCGAGAACGCGAAGCTGCCGAGGTTCCTGCTGGACTGGCCGGTGCCCTGGCAGGTGGGGCACACCCTGGGCACCGACCCGGACTTCGCCCCGGTGCCGTGGCAGACGGGGCACGCGTCCTCGCCGGTCAGCCGCAACGCCACCGTGGTGCCGTCGATGGCGTCATTGAACGAGAGCGTGGCCTCGGTCTCCACGTCCGCGCCGCGCCGCGGGCGCGTCTGGGTGGTGCGCCCGCCGCCGAACATGCCGCCGAACAGGTCGCCCAGCCGCCCGCCCGAACTGTCGGTCGTGGTGCCCGCACCGCCGCCGAACAGATCCCCCAGGTCGAAGGGGAACCCGCCGGCGCCGCCCTGACCCGGTGACCGGAACCCACCGCTCCCGAACAGCGAGCGGGCGTCGTCGTACTCCTTGCGCCGCTTGGCGTCGGACAGGGTGTTGTACGCCTCGGAGATCTCCTTGAACCGCTCCTCGGCCTTCGGGTCACCCTTGTTGGCGTCGGGGTGGTACTTGCGGGCGAGCTTGCGGTAGGACTTCTTGATCTCGTCCGCGGTCGCGGTCTTGGAGACGCCGAGCGCCTTGTAGTAGTCCTTCTCGAGGAAGTCCCGGGTGCTCACTGATGTCTCCAGGCGTCAGTCTTGGTCGTCGTCCTCACGGCTTTCCTGCGATCCCGCCTCGTCCGGGGCGCCGGGCTGGCTGGTCTCGTCCGGCTGGCCAGCCTCGGCTATCTCGCCGGGCTCGGCCACCGCAACCCTGGCCGGCCGGACGATCCGCTCGCCGACCTTGTAACCGGGCTGCAGGATCTGGACGCAGGTCGGCTCTGTCACCCCGGTGGAGTAGGAGTGCATCAGCGCCTCGTGCACGTTCGGGTCGAAGGGCTCGCCCTCTGTGCCGAAGGTCACCAGGCCGAGCTTGGCCACCGTCGACTCCAGGGAGTCGGCCACCGACTTGAAGCCGCCGGACAGCTCCCCGTGGTCACGGGCGCGGCCGATGTCGTCGAGCACCGGCAGCAGCGCGATCAGCACGTTGGCCAGCGCCTGCTCCCGTACCACCAGACGGTCCCGCTCCACCCGCTTGCGGTAGTTGGCGTACTCCGCGCTCACGCGCTGCAGGTCGGCGGTGCGCTCGGCCAGCCTGGCGGCAAGCTCCTGCTCGCCGTTGGCTGCGCCGGGTTCCGCGGCCGGCCCGGGCGCCCCGCCGGCGGCGGGGCGGTCACCGGGATGGGCTGCCTCCGGCGCCCCCGCCGGCCCCCCCGGCGCGCCGGGCTCCGGGCCGGCGCCGGGCGTGCTGCCCGGCGCGGCCGCGGAGTGCCTGCCCGGCCTGGCCGGCGGCTTGCCGGGACCGCGTGCCGCGGACCCAGGCGCCTCCGGCCCGGGGTTTCTGACCTGCCCCGTGCGTGGGTCGATGCGCCTGAGGTCGCGGATCACCGGTCCTGCGTTGGTCTCCTCAGGAGAGCTCATCAGGCGGCGCCACCTTCTTCGCCGGGCCGCTCGTCGTCCACGATCTCAGCCTCGACGACCTCGTCGTTGTCCTGCTGTGCGCTGGCCCCGCCGGCCGCCTGCTCGCCCGCGGCGGAACTGGCCGCCTGGGACTGGGCGTAGATGGCGGTGCCCATCTTCTGGCTGACCTGGGCCGCCTTCTCGGTGGCCTCCTTGATGGCGCCGATGTCGGTGCCTTCAAGCGCCTTCTTCAGGTCCGCGACCGCCGACTCGACCTCGGCCTTGATGTCGTCGGGAACCTTCTCTGCGTTCTCGGCGAGGAATTTCTCGGTCTGGTAGGCGAGCGTGTCGGCGCGGTTGCGCGTCTCCGCCTCGTCGCGGCGCCGGGCGTCCTCCTCGGCGAACTTCTCCGCCTCGGCCATCATCCGGTTGATCTCGTCCTTGGACAGGGCGGAGCCGCCGCTGATGGTGACCCGCTGCTCCTTGCCGGTGCCGAGGTCCTTGGCCGAGACGTTCACGATGCCGTTGGCGTCGATGTCGAAGGCCACCTCGATCTGCGGGATGCCGCGCGGGGCAGGAGCGATCCCGGCCAGCTCGAACATGCCGAGCTTCTTGTTGTACGAGGCGATCTCGCGCTCGCCCTGGAACACCTGGATCTGTACCGACGGCTGGTTGTCGTCCGCGGTGGTGAAGATCTCCGAGCGCTTGGTCGGGATCGTGGTGTTCCGCTCGATGAGCTTGGTGAAGATGCCGCCCTTGGTCTCGATGCCCAGCGACAGCGGGGTCACGTCGAGCAGCAGG
>Ga0207684_10001565_pt1 | contig 24452 bp, 14 predicted proteins | sample KBSK5501metaG_FD_184342 | JGI IMG/M metagenome (GOLD analysis project Ga0207684, IMG submission 184342) | Corn, switchgrass and miscanthus rhizosphere microbial communities from Kellogg Biological Station, Michigan, USA - KBS K5-50-1 metaG... | ecosystem: Host-associated > Plants > Roots >...
CCTGGCCGGAGGTCGTGTCCCGCGCATAGTTCAGGTCGATCAGGACGCCGTCGAAGTCCCGCCGCTCGAGAAGGGCCAGGACCGCGGCCGGAGAAGATGCGCTCTCGACTTCGAATCCCTCCGACTTCAAGAGCAGACGCAGGGCCTCGAGAACGTCCTTCTGATCGTCGGCGATGAGGACACGGATAGGAGACGGCACGGGAGCAGCTTAAACGAACGGGTCGGCGGGGTCAGGGCTAACGAAAGTCCTGGAGGATCTCGCTCATCGTTTCTCCTCATTCGCCTCGGAGGGCCTCGACCGGGTCGAGGCGCGCGGCCCGCCTGGCCGGAAGATAGGAAGCCGCGGCGGCCACCGCGACGAGCAGAGCGGCGACGGCGGCCAGCGACACGGGATCCGCGGTCGGCACCTTATAGAGGACCGACGCCATCGCGCGCGCGCAGAGAAGCGAGGCGGCCGCCCCGAACCCGGCCCCCGCCAGACCCAGTCGGACGCCGCGGGAAAGGACCAGGCGCCGCACGTCTTGCGCCGTGGCTCCGACCGCCATCCGAATCCCGATCTCGCGCGTGCGCAGCCGCGCGTCGTGGGAGGTGACACCGTAGACTCCCACGATCGCCAGAAGGACCGCGCTCGAGCCGAAGAGTCCGAGCAGGAGGAGCAGAAATCGGTCACGCGCGAGCGTGTCGAGCTTGAGCTGCGTGAGGCTTCGGAAGCGGTAGACGGGCAGAGACGGGTCGAGGCTCTGCACGGCGGCAGCGGCGGCCGCCGAGAGCGCGGCGGGGTCGCCCGAGGCATGGAAAACGAAATGGAGAGTGCGGATCGAGCTCTGCGCGACCGGCGCGAAGATCTCGGCGCTGGGCTCAGAGGAGAGCGCCTCCTGCCGCTCGCTGCCAACGACGCCGATGACCGTCCGCCACACGGATTTCGAATCGGGCCTCCGATCGAAGGCGATCTGCCGCCCGATCGGATCCTCGTTGGCGAAGTACCGGCGCGCCAGGGTGTCGTTGATGAGGATGACCGGCAGGCCGTCGGGACGGTCGGAGTCGGCGAAATCGCGGCCTCGAAGATGTGGCACCCCCACGGTCGCGAAATACCCCGGGCTCGCTTCGCGGTGCACGACCTCGACGCCGTAGTCATCGGGCCCGCGCCCGCGAACCGAGAAGTCGCTCGACCAGTCCGCGCCCGAAATCGGAAGCTCCGAGACCACCGCTGCCGAGGAGACTCCGGGAACCCCGCGCAAGCGGCGCAGGAGCTCGTTCTGGAACGTGAGACTGTTCTCCGGTTTCGGATAAGAGAGTGTCGGCAGCGTGATGGAAAATGTGTATCGGTCCCGAGGATCGAACCCGGCCTGCACGCGTGTCAGACCCCAGAAGCTGCGCAGCGAGAGGGCCGCGCCGAAGAACAAGAGCAACGCGAGCGCCAGCTCCCCGACGATCAGGAGGCTGCCGAGCGAGCCACGGCCGCGCCGGGCGCTCTCGAGCGCGGCGCCCTTCAGTTCCTGACCGAAATTTGCACGGAGGATCCGAAAGGCCGGGAGCAGACCGAAGAAGACTCCGCTGGCGAGCGCGATGACCGCGGCAAACGCCAGAACCGCGGAGGAGAGCCGGATGGATTCGAGCTGGGTCAGGCTGGGCGGCCGGAGTGCTCTGACGATCGGCAGGCCCCAGGCCGCGACGGCAATGCCCGCGATCCCTCCGAAGAAGGCGAGCACGAGGCTCTCGATCGCGAGCTGCAGAAGGACCCGCGCTCGCCCCGCGCCGAGCGCCGTGCGAATCGCCAGCTCCTTGTGCCGGCCCGCGCCACGAACGAGCAAGAGGTTGCCGACGTTCGCGCAGGCGATCAGGAGCAGGAGTCCGGCTGCCGCGAGCAGAATCAGCAGAGGAGTCCGGGTGCTGCCCGTCTCCCACTCCTGGAGAGGCGTGATGCCCGTGCCCATCTGCCGGTTGGTCTCGGGGTACTGCCGCTCCAGCCGCGCCGCGACGGCGGACAGACGCGCGGTCGCGTCGGCCCACGTCACGCCGGGTTTCAGCCGCCCGACCGTGCGGAGCCAGTGGGCGCGGCGGAAAAAGATTTCCTTCTGGTCGGCCGCATCCAATCGCAATGTCCGCCAGTACTGGACTTCCGGCAGGGGAAAGCGCATCTCCGGCGGCGCGACGCCCACGACTTCGTAGCTGCGCTGCATCAAGAGGATCGACCGGCCCACGATCCCGCGATCGCCGCCGAACCGGCTCTTCCAGAGCCCGTCGCTCAAGACCACGACGCGGGGCGCCGTCGACCAGGTCTCCTCGTCGCGGAAGAAGCGTCCGGCCTGCGGCCGCACTTGGAGCACGTGAAAGAAATTTGCGCTGACGGCGGCCCCGGCCACGTTGATCGGCTCTCCCGCTCCCGAGAGGGCGGAGGTCTCCAGCCGGTCGCCATAGGCGGCGATGTCTTCCAAAGCGTCGCACTCCCGCCGCCAGTCCAGGTAGTTCGCGGGAGCGACCCAGTTCTTGTCCCATCCGCGCTCCGGATTCTTTTCCCAGAGAGCGACCAGACGATCCGCTCGCGGGAAGGGGAGCGGCGCGATCAGAAGCCCGTGGACGGCGGAAAAGATCGCCGTGTTGGCGCCGATGCCGAGAGCGAGCGTCGCGACGGCGGCGGCGACGAACCCCGGGCTCTTTCGGAGGGTCCGGAGAGCGTAGCGAATGTCCTGGAGAACGATCCTCATGGGTTCACCTCAACCTTGGATCAGGGCACGACGTTGCAAGTCCTGCGTCTGAGTTATTGCCCCTTCTCCTTGTCATTCGCTTCGAAGAGCGTCGATGGGGTTCGTCGCCGCGGCCCGGCGGGCCGAGGGATAAGCCGCCGCGAGGGCCACGCCGGCCATCAACGCGGCGCCGATCGCGAAGATCCGGAAATCGGCGGCGTGGACGCCATAGAGGATCGACTCGACCGCGCGGCCGAGCGCGTAGGCCGCAGGCAGGCCGATGGCAGCGCCGCTGAGAAGGAAACGCGCGACCTCCGAGAAGATGAGGCCGCGCACGGTGGAGGGCTCCGCGCCCAGCGCGATGCGCACGCCGATCTCCTGGCGGCGCTGGGCGACCGAGAAGGCGAGGACGCCGTAGATACCGAGGGCCGCGAGCAAGGCGGCGAGCCCGCCGAAGGCGGCGGATAACAGCATGATCAGCCGCTGTGTGACGAGCGAGTCGCTGATCTGCGCGCGCAGGCTCTTGACGTCATGGATCGGAAGTTGGGGGTCGAGCCTGCGAACCTGCTCCCGGATCGCGGAAGCGAGAAGCGTCGGGTCGTTCGCTGCGCGCACGTAGAACGTGAGGTGTCCCAGCTTCGCGTCCTGGAGGTACGGCAGGTAGAGAAACGGCCCCTCCTTTTCGGAGACCTGCGCGGACTTGCTGTTGCGGACGATTCCCACGATCGTGGTATCGGGCGGGGCGTCGAGCCCGCGTCCGAAAGCCAGTCTCGCGCCGAGAGGGTTCCTTCCGGGAAAGAACCGGACCGCCATCACCTCGTTGATGACGGCGACCTTCGGAGCGCCGGCGTCGTCGGTCCAGGCGATCTCGCGGCCCGCGACAAGCGGAATGCCGAGAGTCGCGAAGTACTCGGGCCCGATCCGGTTGTACAGCACGCGGGTGTCGGAGGGGTCCGATTTGGCGCCCTCGATCGCGACGTTGGTGCCGCTGGTGTCGTCGGTGAGCGTCGAGAGCTCGGCCGCGCTGACGGAGCGCACTCCGGGGAGAGTGGCCACCGCTTCAGTCAGGCGGCGCGCGAGATCCGCCGCGCGGGGAGCGGAATAGGCGTTCAACTTCGGCGCGATCGAGAAGCCCAGGACGCGATCAGGCTTCAGGCCGAGGTCGACGCGGCCGAGATTCTGCAGGCTGCTGACGAAGAGGCCCGCGCCCACCAGGAGCACCAGCGTCAGCGCCACCTGCGCGATGACGAGCCCTTGCCGGAAGCGCAGGACGTCTCGGGCGGCCGACACGGTCCCGCGTCCCTGGCCGCGCAGCGTCCGGGCCGGATCCAGCCGCGCCGCCCGCAGGGCCGGGGAGACGCCGAAGAAGATTCCCGCTGTGAGCGAGACCAGGGCCGCGAATCCGAGGACCCGGGGATCGATCTGCGCGGCGACCTGGCGCAGGTCCGCGTCGGGAGGAAAAGCCGCGAGAAGGGTGTGCAGCGTCCATGCCGCGACGAGGAGTCCGAGCGCGCCGCCGGCGAAGGCGAAGAGAAGGCACTCGACGATCGACTGCCGCAGGAGCTGCATGCGGCTCGCGCCTATGGCCAGACGGATTCCGTACTCCCGCTGTCGCGCCGCCCCGCGCGCCGCGAGCAGCCCGGCCAGGTTCGAGCACGCGATCAGCAGCACGACCAGGACCATCCCCATGAGGGAGACGAGCGGCTTTTCGTAGCCCTCCCGCAGCACGGCGCGGCCGTGCCCCCCGGCGACGAGGAGCATCTTCTTGTCCAGGAATTGTCGGCGCCTGTTGTCGTCCCAGCCGGTCATCAGCGGAAGTTGCGCCTCGAGGAGAGGCCGGTACGTGACCTGGATCTCCGTCTGGGCCCGAACGGGGGAGAGGCCCGGCTTCAAGCGTCCCACCATCTGCACCCACCGGTCCTTCGGGTCATCGAGCCCGTTCCAGAACGGGGTCATCTGTGCCTTCATCATCATCGGCACGAAGAGGTCCGCGGGCCGGCCCGGCTGAATCCCGGAGAATCCCGCCGGCGCGACGCCGACGATCGTCAGCGGCAGCCCGTTGACGACGATCGTCTTGTTCAGGACCGAGGGATCGTTGCCGAAGCGGCGCTTCCAGTACCCGTGCGAAAGAACCGTCTCCGGATGAGCGCCCGGAGACCGGTCGTCCTGAGCGGTCAGGCTCCTTCCGAGCGACACGGGCACGCCGAGCACCTCGAAGTAGTTGCCCGAGACCAGCTCGCCCGCGGCCCGCTCCGTGCCGCCGCGCGCCGAGACGCTCGCGTCGAACGGGTACTCCGCCAGCAGTCCCGTGAAGACGGTGTTCGAGTCCCGCAGGTCGCGGTACAGCGGATAAGAGAACGAGGAGGCGCCGTCCCCGTCGCTCCAGGCGTGCCCCTGCGATGGGCCGGGCGAGCGCAGCAGGACGAGCTCCTTTGGATTGCGGACCGGGAGGAGTGTCAGGAGCACCCGATCGACGATCGCAAAGATCGCGGCATTGGCCCCGATCCCGAGCGCCAGCGTGGCGACGGCGATGAAAGCGAAGCCGGGACTCTTGCGAAAACTTCGGACTGCATAGCGGAGATCCTGCAGGAATGTCGTCATCGCCTGCCTCCCGTCACTCGGCTCGCAAGGCGGCCATGGGGTCGATGCGGGCGGCGCGGCGCGCGGGCAGCCAGCTCGCCGTCAGCGTGATCGCCAGAAGCAGCGCCGCTACGCCGGAGAGGACCGCGGGATCCGCGGGCCCCACCTGGAAGAGCATGCCGGAAACGAGCCGCCCCCCGGCCGTGGCGCCGGCGAGGCCGAGCAGCGTGCCCAGCAGTCCGAGACGAAATCCCTGGCTCAAGACGAGCCTGCCGATGTCGGCGGGTTGCGCCCCAAGCGCGACCCGGATCGCGAGCTCCGGCTTGCGCTGCGCCACCACGTAGGCGACGAGACCGAAGAGCCCGAGCGCCGCGAGAGCGACGGCGGCGCCCGCGAAGACCGACGCGAGGAGCGTCGCGAAGCGGCGTGTTGCCGAGCGCTCGGCCATCAGCGCATCCATGGTCGTGATGTCGAAGGCCGGGACATCCGGATCGAGCGAACGGAGCGCGGAGCGCAGAGGAGCGGCCAGGCTTCCGGCCGAGGGGGAGGCGCGCGCGATCAGGTGCATCCACCTCCACGGATATTGGCGGTGCGACATATAGATCTGTCCTTGCGACTCCGCGTCGAGCCCATAGTGCTTGACGTGCCCCACGACGCCGACGACGGCGGCAAATCCGTCCCGGCCGGGCAGCCTGATCCGAGTGCCGATCGCGGAGCTCCCGGGGGAGAGACGGCGGGCGAAGACTTCGTCCACAACGGCGACGAGGGGAGCGTCCTGGCGGTCGGCCTCCTCGAGGACGCGGCCGGCCTTGAGCGCGATCTGCATCGTCGAAAAGTAGCCCGGACTGACGATGTAGCGGTCTCCTTCGGGCCAGTCGGAAGCGCGCGGGAGCGGCCGCCCTTCGACCTCGACGCTGATCCGGTCCCAGTTGCCGGAAAAGGGCAGCACGCTCGAAACCGCTGCCGACTGGACGCCGGGCAGCGCCGCCGCGCGCCCGACCAGCCCATCGAAGAAGAGCGGCTGGCGAGGTGGGGGATACCGCGCCACGGGAACGTTGACGGAAAGCGTCCAGAGGTTCTCCGGGCGGATGCCCGGCTCGACGCCCTGGACGCGCTCGAAGCTCTTCACGAGAAGTCCGGCGAGCGCGAGGAGCGTCAGCGCGAGCGCGAGCTGCGTGACCGCGAGCCCATTGCGGACGCGAACGCCTTTGCCCCCGCGGCCGGCCCGGCCGCTCTCCTTCAAGCCGGAATCCAGGTTCTCGGGACGGACGCGGAGCGCCGGCAGGAGACCGGCCAGGAGCGCTGCCGTCACGCTCGCCGCCAGCGAGAAGAAGAGCACGCGCACGTCCGTGTGAACGCCGACGCTCCGCACGGACTCGGGCGCCAGCGCCATCAGGAGCTGCGTGCCCCAGGGCGCGAGCAGCAGGCCCACGGCGCCGCCGGTCGCGGCGAGCAAGAGGGTTTCGGTCAGAAGCTGCCGCGCCAGCCGCCGGCTCGTGGCGCCGAGCGCGATGCGGACGGCGAACTCGGAAGTCCTGGCGACACCCCGCGCGACGAGCAGGTTCCCGAGGTTGGCGCACGCGATGAGAAGGAGCAGGCCCGCGGAGCCCATCAAGAGAAGCAGCGGCCCGCGCGTGTCCGCCGTCATCGCGCGGCGAAGCGGAAGGACGACGGCGGTCTCGTTTCCGTCCTCCTTCGGAAAGGCGGATTCGAGCCGCGCCGAGATCGCTTTCATCTCGGCCCGCGCCTGCGCGAGCGGGACGCCCGGCTTCAAGCGTCCCAGGACCCTGAGGTAACGGGAGCCGCGCGTGTCGCGCGGGTCCGGCGAGTTGTTCGCCCAGACCTCCACGTCGATCTCGGGCGGCGCGGCGCGGAATCCGGCCGGCAGCACTCCGATGACCGTGAAGGCCTTGCCGTTCAAGGTAATGGCCTTTCCGACGGCCTGGAGATCCCCGCCCATGCGGCGCTGCCAGAAACCGTGGCCCAAGACCACGACCATCGGCGCGTCCGCGCGGTTTTCGTCGGGGCGCATCGCACGGCCGAGCGCCGGCCGGACTCGCAGGATGTCGAAGAGTTCGGCCGTCACGAAGGCCGCGGGCAGCCGCTCGGCCTCGCCGAGCCCCGTCAGGGCGGGCGCCCAGCCGTTGAAGATCGTCATCGCTTCGAAGCTCTGGCTCTGCGACTTCCAGTCGAGGAAGTTCGCGTACGAGGTGCTGCTCGCGTGGCGGGCGTCCTCGCCCTTGCCCGTCTCGCCGAGCGTGACGATCCGATCGGCTCCCGGGAAGGGGAGGGGTCGAAGCAGCACCGCGTCCACGAGCGAAAAGATCGCCGTATTCGCGCCGATTCCGAGCGCGAGCATCGCGACGGCGACCGCCGCGAAGCTGGGACTCCTCCCGAGCATCCGAGCGGAGTAACGCAGATCCTGCAACAGCGTGGTCATGGCTTTCCTCTTTGGCGGCTATTCGTTTCGGAGCGCTTCCATCGGGTCCAGCCGCGCCGCGCGACGGGCGGGAAGGTAGGAAGCCAGCACCGCCACCGCGCCGACGACCAGAAGAGCGACGAGGAGTGTTCCCGGATCCGTGGGAGAGACCTCGAAGAGCAGCCCCTTCAGCAACCGCGACAAGGCGAGCGTGGCGAAAAGGCCCGCGGCCAACCCGAGGAGAACCGGCCGCATCCCCTCTCTCACCACGAGGCGGACGACATCCGAAGGGTCCGCGCCGAGGGTCAGGCGCAGGCCGATTTCCCGATGCCGCTGCGCGACGGAGTTGGAGAGCACGCCGTACACCCCCACCATGGCGAGAAGCAGCGCGAGGGCCGCGAAGGCCGTCAGCAGTTTGGTCGAGAAGAGGCGCGGCTCGGTCGATTGAGCCAGCAACCTCTCCAGAGGAGCGACGCCCCAGATCGGAAGACTGACATCCGTCTCCTTGACTGCCTGGCGCAGAGCGCCCGCGGCCGAGGCGGCGCCCGAGGACGACCTCGCCACGAGCGTCAGGGATTGCACCGGCTGCTGAAGAAACGAAAAATAGATCTGAGGGCGGGCCGGCTCGTCCAGAGAGACCTGCTTGACATCGCCGATCATTCCGACGACCGGCATCCAGGGCCCCGCCGAACCCTCGGGCCCCATCTTGATCCGCTTGCCGAGTGGGTCCGCTCCGGGCCAGAACCGCCGAGCCATCGCACGGTTGACGATCACGCAGCGGGGTGAGCCCTCGTCGTCGGCCCGAGAGAAGAATCGTCCTCGAGCCAGGGGAATGCCGAGCGCGCGGAAGTAATCCGGCGTCACGACCGCGGCATCGACCAGCGGGTTCTCGTTGGGAGAGGGATTGGGGACTCCCTCGACCGTGATGCCGGCCTGCCATCCTCCCGGGCCGAAGGGCAGTGGATCGCCGGCGGCGGCGAACCGGACGCCGGGGAAGGCTCTCAGCCGTTCGAGGGTCCGCTCGAAAAACACATGGGTTGCCTCCTGAGTCGCGTAGGTCCTTTCCGGGAGAGAGACGTTTGCGACGGCCACGCCGCCGGCATCGAAACCCGGGTCCACGTCCTGGAGAAGAGCGAAGCTTCGGATCATCAGTCCAGCTCCGGCGAGGAGCAGGACGGAAAGCGAGACCTCCGCCGCCACGAGCCATCCCCGAGACCGCCGCCGCCGCTGGCTGCCAGCGATTGCCCATCCTTCTTCCTTGAGCGGCGCCTGCAGCGCCCCCCGCGTCAGTCGCAGGGCCGGCATCAGCCCGAAAAGAAGGCCCGTGAGAGTCGAAACCAGAAAGGTGAAGGAGAGCACGCGGATGTCGGCGTGGAACTCCGTCGGGCCGGGCATCCCTTTTGGGGCAAGCGCCGCGAGAAGCGACGCGCACCATCCGCCGGCGACGAGGCCGAGCGATCCACCCGCGAGCGCCAGGACCAGAGACTCGGTGACGAGCTGCTGGATGAGCCGCCCGCGACCGGCGCCCAGAGCCGCGCGGACCGCGACTTCACGTCCGCGAGAGAGGGACCGAGCGAGCAGCAGGCTCGCGACGTTGGCGCATGCGATCAGAAGGACGAAGGCCACCGCTCCGAGCAGGAGGAGAAGGGTCGGCCGGGCCGATCGCCCCATCCACTCGGACAGGGCTTCGACTTCGGCGCCGACGCCGGCGTTGCTGCGCGGATAGCGGGCGGCCAGCCGGCCGGCGACCGTGCGCATCTGCGATCGAGCCCGGGCGAGCGTCATGCCGGACTTCAGACGCCCGACCGCCACGAGGCCGGGATGCGTGTTTCGGTCGGACAGGCTCTTTTCGCCGAGTACGCCGATCGTCACGAGCATCTCGACGCCCTGCGGGTAGCGATAGCCGCGCGGCATGACACCCACGACCGGATACGGCGATCCATCGAGCGTCACCGCCCGGCCGACGATGCCGCGGTCGGCCCCGAAGCGCCTCTCGAAGAGACCGTGGAGGAGGACCACGGCCTTTCCGTCCGGGCGATCCTCTCCGGGAAGGAAGCCGCGGCCGATCTCCGGCTGGACTCCGACCGTCGAGAAAAAGCTCGCGGAGACGGCCGCCGCAGCCACTCGCTCCGGTTCGCCGGATCCTGTCAGGCTCAGGCTGCGGTGCCGGTTGTAGACGGCCAGGCCCTCGAAGACGTCGGTTTGATCCCGCCAGTCCTTGTAATCGGGATAGGCGACCATCATCGTCTCCAGATCCCTGGTTTTCTCCCAGAGAAGGACCAGGCGATCCGGATCGGGAAAGGGGAGCGGCCGCAATAGCACGGCGTCCACGACGGAGAAGATGGCTGCGTTAGCGCCGATCCCGAGAGCGAGCGTCCCGATGGCGATGGCCGCAAACCCCGGACTTTTCCGCAGCATCCGCAGCGCATACCGAAAGTCGAGAAGGAGCTTCGTCATGGTCCCTTCCTCCTCACTTTTCTTTGCGCGGCATGGTCACTCGGACCGCAATGCGAGGATCGGGTCGACGCGCGCGGCTCGGAGCGCCGGAGCGCAGGAGGCGATCGCGGCCACCGCGAGGAGAAAGACAGGGACCAGAGCGAAGACCAGCGCGTCGAGCGGGCGGACGTCGAAGAGCAGGCTCCCGAGAAGCCGCCCCGCGACCGCCGAGAGGAGGAGCCCGATCAGGATCCCGGCGGCGGAGCTGCCGATCCCTTCCCGCGCGACCAGAAGCAGAACCTCGCGGCGGCCCGCCCCCAGCGCCATGCGCACGCCGATCTCCCGCGTGCGCCGGGCGATCTGGTAGGAGAGGACCGCGTAGAGGCCGGATCCCGCGAGCAGGAGCGCGAGGCCGGCGAAGATTCCGAGGGTCGAGGCGTAGAAGCGCGAGCGGAGCACGCTCGCGTCGACGACGTCGGAGAGCGGCTGCAGGTCGGACACAGGCTGGTCCGGCTCGAAGTCGTGGATGGCCGTTCGCGCGGCCGCGGCGAACGACCGCGGATCGCGCGCCGTGCGCAGAAAGACCCTGAGGCTCGAACGGGGAAAGCGGGACATCGGCACGTAGATCGCGGTGCCCGGCCGATGCGGAAGTCCTTCGTTGCGCACGTCGGCCGCGACTCCGATGACCTGGAAGCGCGTCCGTCCGAGTCGAAGAGCCTTTCCCACGGCCTCTTGCCCGGGCCAGAGCTCGCGGGCGAGCGTCTGATTCGCGACCAGGACGGGCGCGCTCGACGTCATGTCCTGCTCGGTGAACGCGCGGCCGCGCAGGATTGGAATCCCGAGCGCGGCAAAGTAACCGGGTGTGACGATCACCACGCCGGAGGCCGGAGTGAACGGCTCGGAGGTCGCGGCGGGCCCTTCGGCCTGGAATACGTACGCTTCTCCTCCTCCCGCGAGCGGCATGGTCTTGCTCGCTCCCACGGCGGTCACGCCCGGGACCGTCCTCAACCGCGCGAGCAGCCGGTCGCGATAATGGTCGGCCTTCTCGTCCGGATACTTCCAATCCGGAATCGGAAGCCAGACGGAGAGAGTGCGCTCGGGCGAGAGTCCCGAGGAGACGTGGATCAGCCGCCAGAAGCTCTTGGCCAGGAGGCCCGCGCCCGTCAAGAGCAGGACCGCCAGAACCGTCTCGGCCACGACAAGCCCGCGGCGCATGTCTCTGCGCGATCCGGCGGCGCCGCGTCCTCCCGACTCCATCGCCGGCAAGACCTCGACGCGCAGGGCCTTGAACGCCGGAAGAAGGCCGAAAAGAATCCCGGTGACGACGGAGATCGCGAGGCTGAATCCGGCGACCGCCGCGTCGGGTCGGATCTGCTCCGCGCGCGGAATGCGTCCGGCGGTGAGCGCGAGAAGCGCGTCCACACCCCACTGCGCCAAAAGAAGCCCGAGAGCTCCGCCGGCAAGCGAGAGGATCACGCTCTCCGTGAGAAGCAGCCGGACGAGCCGGCCGGGGCGGGCGCCGAGCGCGGTGCGAATGGCGATCTCGCGGCCGCGAGCTTCCGAGCGCGCCAGCAGGAGATTCGCCACGTTGGCACAGGCTAAGAGAAGGAGGAGGCCGACGGCGGCGAGCAGCACCAGGAGGGGCCTGCGAACCTCGCCCAGAAGCGTCCGCTCGAGCGGGACGACGAGGGCCTTGCCGAATCCCTTGTTGCTCTCGGGAAACTGCCGCTCCAGCCGCTGAAAAAGACTGTCCAGGCCGGCTCGCGCGCTGTCCGGGCTCGAGCCCGGACGCAGGCGTCCGACGACGGCGAGCCAACGGACTCCCCGTTGGTGCGGAACCGAGTCCTCTCCACGCAGCGAGACCGGCACCCAGAAGTCGACTTCCGGCGCCGGAAACTGAAAGGCCGGCGGCATCACGCCGGCGATCGTGAAGGGACGTCCTTCGAGGAGAATCGTGCCACCGACCGCGCCGCGGTCCGCGCCGAGCGCGATCGCCCAGAGACGATGGCTCACGACCGCCACGGCATCGCGTCCGGGCGTGTTCTCGTCGACACGCAACCACCGGCCCCGTTCGGGCAGAAGGCCAAGAGTCTCGAAGAACCGCGGGCTCACGAACGCGGCCGGCAGGCGCTGCGGGTTGCCGTGGCCGAGCAGAGTCAACGCGCTCAAGCCCGGCATGTATTCGTAAGCGGCGGCTCGAGCGAGGCCGGGAGCGGTCCGCTCGAGATCCTCGAAGTCCTGCGGCGAAAAGGTCGAGCCGCCCCGGGTGCTCTCCTTCCGAACGTGTCCGATCCGCACGAGACTGTCGACGTCTCGGTACGGGAGGGACTTCCACAGCACGCCGCGGACGACCGAAAAGATGGCGGTGTTGGCGCCGATCCCGAGCGCGAGAGTCGCGACGGCGACAGCGGTGAAGCCGCGGCTCTTGGCGAGCGTGCGGATCGCGTAGCGAACGTCGGAAAGGAAGCTCGTCATCGTGTCTCCACTCGAGAATACAATTTATATATTGTTATGCTTCTCATCTGGCCGCTTCCGCCGCAAGCCCTAGGCGATCCTTCACCCGCTCCTCGCCTTCGATCCAGCCGTCACGCAGGCGCACGATCCGCTCGCCGTACCGGGCGTTCTCCTCCGAATGCGTGACCTGGATGATGGTCGTGCCTTCGTCGTTCAACTTCTGGAAGAGGCGCATGATCTCGCGCCCCTGGTCGGAGTGGAGGTTGCCCGTCGGCTCGTCGGCCAGAAGCAGCTTCGGCTTGGCGATCAGCGCGCGCGCCACGCCGACCAGTTGCTGCTGTCCGCCGGAGAGCTGACTGGGGAAGAGGTCTTTCTTGCCGACGATCTGGAAACGGTCGAGCGTATCGGCCACGAGCGCCGCCCGCTCGGAGCCTTTGACGTTGCGATAGGAGAGAGGAATGTCCAGGTTCTCGGCGACCGTCAGGTTGTCGAGCAGGTGGTATTGCTGGAAGACGAAGCCGATGTGCTTCTTGTTGAGCTCTATGCGAGTCTTCGGCTTCATGTCGTGAACGGCGTTCTCGAGGAAGCGATACTCGCCCGTCCACGCGTGATCCAGCATTCCCAGAATCGCCAGCAGCGTCGATTTGCCTGCGCCGGAAGGGCCCATGATCGTGACGAATTCTTGCGGCTCGACCTTCAGGTTGACCCGCCGCAGCACGAAAGACTGTCCGGCCTTCGTCTGAAAGCTTTTCTCCAGGTGTTTGAGCTCGATCATCGGTAAACCTCTTTCGAAGGGGGAGTCATTCGTATCTCAGGGCCACGATGGGATCGACTTTCGATGCTCGCCGGGCGGGGAAGTAGCTCGCCGCCGCCGCCACAACGACGAGAAGGAGGGCGATCCCCGCGAACGTCGCGGGATCGTTCGCCCCGATCCCGTACAAAAGCCCGGAGAGCAGGCGCGTGAGCGCCAGAGCCGCGGCCAACCCGATCCCGATTCCCGCCAGCGCGAGCGACATCCCCTGTCCGACCACGAGCCGGAGGACGTCTTCGCTTTGCGCCCCGAGCGCGATCCGTACGCCGATCTCCCGGGTTCGCTGGGCGACGGAGTAGGCGAGCACGCCGGAGAGCCCGACGCCCGAGAGAACCACGGCGAGAGCTCCAAACAGCGCGAGCAGGAGAGTCCGGAAGCGGGGCTGCGCGATCGAGGCGCCCACGATCTGGTGCATCGTGCGCACCTTCGCGATCGGCTGATCCTTGTCGATTGCGGAAACGCTGGCTCGCAGGGCTGCGGCGGCGAGGGTGGGATCGCCGGAGGTGCGCGCGAGGAGCGAGAGCGTCGGCCAGAACGGGGTCTGAACATAGTCGGTGAAGAGTTCCTCGTGGACCGGGGCGTCCAGGCCCAGGTGCCGGATGTCGGCCACGACGCCGACGATCTCTCCTTCGAAGTTGTTCACGCCGATGGTCAGGCGCTTGCCGAGCGGGTTGCGGCCGGCAAAGTACCGCCGGACGAGAGCCTGATTGACGACGAAGACGTGCGGCGACTGGGCGGTGTCGGCCGTCGAGAAGGAGCGGCCCTGGAGCAGGGGAGCGCCCAGCGCCCGGAAATAGTCGGGAGTGACCGCGTGGACGTCCGCGCTGGGCGAGACCTCGCCCGGGATGTTCGGACGCCCCTCCACCGTGAGCGCGAAGTTCATGTTGTCGCCGGTCAAGGGAAGCTGGGTCGTCATCGCGGCAAATCGAATTCCGGCAACCTCGGCGCTTTCCCGGGTCAGCCTCTCGACGAATGCGGCTCGCCCCGCGCGGTCGTACACGGCTCGGGGGAGCGTTAGCTCCATCGTCACGACGTGGTCCGGCTGGAAGCCCGGGGCGACGCTGTGGAGCTTCAGGAAGCTGCGAATCAGCAACCCGGCGCCGACTAAGAGGACCATGGCGAGAGCGACCTGCGCCACCACGAGGGCCGAGCGCAGGAGGTTACCCTGGGCGCTGCCGGCGGAGCCACGCCCCGCCTCGTTCAGAGTAGGAGCGAGAGCGGCTCGCGAAGCTTGGAGCGCGGGAGCGAGACCGAAGAGAAGTCCGTTCGCCAGACAAACGCAGAGCGTGAAAGCGAGCGCGGCGCCGTCGACGCGCACCTCCTGGAGCCTCGGGAAGGTTTCCGGCGCGATTCCGCGGAGAAGGTCGATTCCCCAAACCGCCAGCAGGATCCCGAGCGCTCCTCCCGCCAGCGAGAGGACGCAGCTCTCCGCGAGCATCTGCCGAACAATCCGCCGCTGGCCAGCGCCCAGAGAGATCCGAATAGCGATCTCCTTGCGGCGGGAAGCGGCGCGCGCCAGAAGCAGGTTGGCGACGTTGGCGCATGCGATCAGGAGGACCAGGGCAACGGCGCCGAACAGGACGAGGAGAACGGTGCGAAATCTGCCGACGACCTGAGCCGTCAGCGGCGTCAGCAGGACGTGCGATCCGACGTACTCTTTGGGGTTCTGTCGCGCGATCCGGGCTTCGATCGCGTCCATTTCCATACTGGCCTGCGAGAGCGTGACCTTCTCCCGCAGGCGGGCGATGACCTGCAGATAGTGATTCGACCTTTCCTGCCATCCCCGCGCGTCCAGCGCCAGAGGAACCCAGAGGCGGGAGGCGGGCGTGGTGATGCCGTCCACGGTTCCGGTTCCGCCGGGAAACTCGAAGCCCGGCGGCATCACGCCCACGACCTCGTAGGGAATTCCGTCCAGCGAGATCGGCTGACCGAGAATGGCCCGGTCCTCGTGGAAACGGTTTTTCCAGAGATCGAAGCTCAGGAGCGCCACGCGGTCGTTTCCGGGACGTTCTTCCGCCTCCGAGAAGGTCCGGCCAAGCATGGGATGCGCGCGCAGCGTCCCGAAGACCGCCGCGGAGGCGGCCGCGCCGGCGATCCGCTCGGGAGTCCCGGCGCCGGTCAGATTGAACCTGCGTGAGCCGTCGTAGGCCCCCAGGCTCTCGAAGACATGGTTCTGTGCCTTCCACTCCGCGAAGTTGCCGGCTGCCGGAGGATTTCGCTCGTAGCCCTCCTTCGGATCGCGTTCCCAGACGGTGACCAGGCGTTCCGGTGAGGCGAACGGAAGTGGCCGGAACAGCACGGCTCGAAGGATGGAGAAGATCGCGGTGTTGGCTCCGATTCCCAGGGCGAGGGTGACCAGACAGACGGCAGCGAAGCCCCGATTCCTGACGAGGATCCGAATCCCGTAGCGGAGGTCCTGCAGGATCGGGGAGCTCATTCCTGCCTCAACGCGATCGCGCGCGGCGTTTCACAAGAGGCCGGCCTCTTTCAGCTCTTTTTCCGACTCGGCGCGCTGCTGCCCGCGCTCGTCTTCGACGACCCGGCCGTCGAAGAGGTGAACGGACCGCTCGGCGTGCTTGGCGAAGCGCGGGTCGTGGGTGACCATGCAGATCGTGGCGCCGCTGCGGTGAAGGTTCTGGAGGAGCGACATGACCGCCTCTCCGTTGGAGGAGTCGAGGTTGCCCGTCGGCTCGTCGGCCAGCAGGATCGCCGGCTGCCCGGCGATCGCTCGGGCCACCGCCACGCGCTGCTGCTGGCCGCCCGAGAGCTGCGAGGGGAAATGCTTCATCCGGTGCGCCATGCCGACCTTCTCGAGCGACTCCTGAACCCGTTTCTTGCGCTCCAGGCCGGGCATTCCGCGGTACGTCAGGGGAAGCTCGACGTTCTCGTAGACGGAGAGGTCCCCGATCAGGTTGAAGCTCTGGAAGATGAATCCGATCTCGCGGTTGCGGATGCGGGCGCGCTGAGCCAGGGTGAGGTTCTCGGCCGCGTTTCCGTTCAACCAGTACTTGCCGTCGCTCGGAGTATCGAGCAGCCCCAGGATCGAGAGGAGGGTCGACTTGCCGCATCCCGACGGGCCGGCGATCGAGACGAACTCGCCGTTGGCGATGTCCAGATGGATTCCGGAGAGCGCGTGTGTCTCCACCTCGTCGGTGTAGAAGACCTTCGTGACGGACTCAAGACGAATGACCGGTTGTGGGTTGGAACTCATTGCTCCTCCAAGTTCACAGTTTTCAGTTTTCAGTTTTCAGTTTTTCGTTCTCAAACTGAAAACTGATTACTGAATACTGATAACTTCTCTTTCACTTGAGCTTCACCCGGTCGAACGCATCCCAGGCGCTCATGTCCGAGACGATGACGCGCTCGCCGGGGCGCAGGCCCTCGACGATCTGAACCGTATTGACGGAGCTCTTACCGAGCTTCACCTTGACGCGCACGGCTTCGTCTCCCGCCGAAGTGAGCCGGAAGAGCGTGATCTGCCCCTCTTCCTGGCCGAAAGCCGGGCGTCCCACCGAGACGACGCTCGCGAGATTCTCGAGCTCGACAGTGCCGTCCACGGAAAGATCGGGTCGCGCGCCCTTGGGGAGCCGCCCGTCGAGAGCCACATCGACGGTGACGGTCCCGTTCTGAGCCGCCGGGTCGATCCGGGAGACACGGCCCGGCACGATCCCGTTGCGGGTGTCGATCGAGGCGGGCTGGCCGATCTGGATGTCCTTGGCCTGGGTCTCGGCGATCTTCAGCTGCGCTTTGAGCTTGTCGGGCTGGACGACTTTCGCGAGCGCCGTGCCGGGCGTGACGCGCTGGCCCGGCTGGAGGGGCAGCTCCTGCAGAACCCCCTTGATGCCGGCGCGGACGTGCAGCCCCTCCATCTGCGAGCGCTTCAGCTGGGAAAGGGCCCGCAGCTGCTCGACGCGGGCTTGCTGCGCAGCCAACTGCGCCTCTGCCGACTCGGAGTGGACGGCGAGGCGCTTCTTCTCGATTTCGTTGCGGGTCGCGAGCTCCTCGGCCCGAACCTTGGAGAGCTTGAGCGTGATATTGGCAACAATCCCTTCCTTGTACAATCCTTCGTTTGTCTCCTCCTGGAGCTGGGCCTGGTGGAGGTCGGATTCGACCGTCGCGGCGGCGGCCTGCTGGTCGAGGAGGTCTTTCTGGAGCTTCACGCGGGTGTTGATGAGCTCCGCCTGCGCGGCCTTGAGCTGCCACTCGGCGTCCAGGGCGTCACGCTGCAGCTCCGGGTTGGACATCTCGAGCAGCACCGTTTCGGCTTCGACCGGGGAGCCCGGCTGGACGAGCAACCGCTCGACCCGCGCGTCGGTCGCGGCCCCGATCTGGCGGATCCCCTCGGTTTCGGGCACGAGGGAGCCTGGCCCGCGCACCTGGCGAACCATCGGACCCTGCTTGACGGTGTCGATCCAGAGGGTGGACCGGTCCACGCCGGGGGCCGCCGGTTTCAAGCGCGAGAGTCCGAGGGTGATCAACAGCACGAGGCCGGCGGCGACGGATCCCATGATGATCCGGCGGCGCCGTTTGTCCTTCGCAAAATCTTCTCGGACGATGTCCATGCTGCCGGAAAACAGGGCCAGAAGCGTGCCAGCTTCCGCGGAACCTAAACGCCTGATTCGAAAACGATTCCTCGCTTCCCTCCGCGCCGCGGTGATCGTTTCCGGAAAGGGACTGTCCGGATTCGAACAGCAACGGCTCGTTCTACCGGCCGTGGATCCGCATGCTCACGAGCTCGTCGACGGTCAGGTCGGGGTAGCGGGACCTCATCTTCTTCGCGTACTCGACGGTCACGCCGTGGATGCGGAGGCTGACCAGCTCGTCCACCGGGACGCTCTTGTAGCCGAGCTCGCGCATTTCGCGGACGAAATCGGTCGAGACTCCGTGGATGCGCATGCTGACGAGATCTTCGATGCCGATATGGCGGTAGCCCAATGCCTGAAGGCCGCGAATGTAATCGGCGGAGACTCCGTGGATCCGCATGTTCACGAGCTCCTCCGCCGGAATCCGCTCGTAGCCCAACGCCTTGAGCTCCCGCACGAACTCCGGCTTCGCGCCGTGGATGCGCAGGTTCACCAGGTCCTCGGCCGAGAGGCGGTCGTAGCCGGAGGCCCGCATTTCACGGATGAAATCGGGACTGGCGCCGTGGATACGCAGGTTGACCAGCGCCTCGGCGGGCAGATGAGGGTAGCCCAGCGCCTGCAGGTCGCGGATGAAGGAGGCGCTCGCGCCGTGGATCCTCATGCTGACGAGCTCTCCGACGGGAAGCCGCTCGTAGCCGAGGCCCTTGAGCTCGCGGATGAAGTCAGGAGTCGCTCCGTGAATCGCCATCGAGATCGTGTCCTCGATCGGGACGCGCTCGTAACCGAGCGAGCGCAGGTCTTCCAGGAACCGGCGTCCGACGTCGTGCAGGGCCATGGAGTAGAGCTGGTCGGTGGTCGGCTCGGAATAGCCGAGCCCCTTGAGGAACCCGGGAAAATCCGGCGTCGGCGTGAAATGAAACCGCCCCGAGCCGCCGCTCTCGTTCACGACTCCCTCGAACTGGATCCGCCCCGCGTCGCGCGCGATCTCGAACTGTGCGGGGACGTCCGTTTGCCCGGCGGGTCGGGTCAAACCGCGAAAGGCCGCGATCGGGTAGGTCGAGGAGTTGTTCCAGCTTCCGTGGCCGGACGTGCGCCTCTGGAGCGTGATCTGGAGCCGCGATGCGTCGCCGCGATCGAAATCGAGCAGCCAGCGGCCTTCGACAGGCTCCTTCTCCAGCGAGGCGCCAGAGGAGGCCAACGACAGCAGGCACAGAACGGCAACGAATGGGGCTCTCTTCATGGGTCGCTCCTTCTCCATCTTCGGGAGTCGATCAGCTCGTCGACCGAGAGTCGTTTTCCGGCGGACGCATTTGCTTTGCGCGCGAAGTCGGCCGTGATGCCATGGTTGCGCAACGCCACGGCCTCATCCACGGAGAGTCCGGTGTAGCCGGCGGCGCGGAGCTCGCTGAGAAAATCGGAGGTCACTCCGTGATTGCGAAGGGCGATGGCCTCGTCGGGCGAGAGTTTCGAAAACCCGAGCGCTCGGATCGCCTTCAGGTATTCGGGAGTCACTCCATGTTTGCGCAACGAGACCATCGCATCCAGGTCGAGGACGGCCATGCCCGCGTCGCGGATTCCCCGCACGTAATCGACCGTCACACCGTGGTTGCGGGCGACCAGAAGCTCGTCCAGGGAGGGCTTGGGGAACCCCATCTTCACGAACTCCGTGGCCGCGAGCGGATCCACGCCGTGGTTGCGCATCGTGATGGCCTCGTCGGCCGAGAGGGAGGAGTAGCCCTGCTCCCGGAACCGGGTGACGTACTCGGGCGAGACTCCGTGGATGCGCAGGGACTCCGCGGTGTCCGGTGAGAGCCTTCCGAACACGCGCGACATCTCCTTGACGAAATCCGCGCCGACTCCGTGGATTCGCAGATCCACGGCGGTGTCCAGCGAGATCCGCTCTGCGAAAACCTCATTGAGCCCGCGGAGGAAGTCCGGCGAAACGCCGTGCACGCGAAGCGAGATCAGGGTCGCGGCCGAGGCGTGCGTGTATCCGAGGGCTTCGATGTCGCGAATGAAGTCCGCCGTGACGCCGTGGGTGCGGAAGTCCTCCAGGTCCTCGGCGGTGATCGCTCCCGTCCGCGAGTCTTTGGCCGAGGACGGAGCGCTCGCCTGCATCGGGCTCTCCGCCACCCGCGCCGCAGACGCTCGGGCCGAGCGGGGCGCCGGGCGAGGAGCGGAGTCGTCCCCGATGCCGACGGGAGCCTCCATGACCGCCAGCGTTTGGGAGACAGGAAGCGAGAAGCCTGAGCCTGCTCCCGAAAACATCTCCGGCGGCGAGGCGGGACCTCGAGCGGCGGCACCGACCGTCACCAGCGCAGCCAGAGCCAGGAAAGCGCCCGCGTGAGCCGGATGGGTCCGTCTTGCCGGATGACGCGGAAAGAGCCGGGCAATTCGAGGCAGCAGGGTTGCGCCCGTCGCGGCGACCGCGAGCTGCACGCTCGCCCGCTCTTCCTCCAGACGCAGCAAGGCGCGCGCGTAGACCCGCGCATCTCCCGTGGCCGCGATCGCCAGGTCGTCGCAACAATTCTCTCGTTCCAGTCGAACCTGTCGGGAGATCCACCAGACGGCGGGGTGGTAGAACAGCAGGGTCTCCACCGCGGTCTGAAACAGGTTGACGAGGTAGTCGTGGCGGCGCACATGAGCGAGCTCGTGGGCGAGCAGCGCCTCGATTTGCGCCGAGGAGAGCCCTGTGAGCCCCGAGAGGGGAACGAGAATCGCCGGCCGCAGGACGCCCAGAGCCGCCGGCACCCGGATCGCGGCCGACTCGAGGAGGCGGACCGGGCGGGAGATCCTCATGCGCCGCGCGATCCGCGCGAGGGTTTCGGGCAGAGCCGGGGACTCCGGTACGCGGGCGTCCCGCTTCATGCGGCCGATCGCCGCCCAGCTCATGGAAAACCGGAGACACAGAAGGAGAACTCCCGCCGCCCAGATCACCACCGGCCAGGGTTCGATCGAGGCAGGCAAGCCCCGCAGCGCTCCCGGCAGAGCAAGTGTGTCGTGCGACGAATCTGCAGTCGTGGCGAGAGAGGAGGGATCCGACGACGGCGTCGCTGTCCCGATGCGCGCGGCGCCCCGGACGAGTGCCAGCGGGCGAGAGCTTTCGCCAGACGTTTGCCAGAACGTCCAGCAGGGAAAAGCGACCGTCGCCAGGAGAGCAGCGCATCCCAGGGCATATCGCGCCGAAGGTCGGGAGCGAGTGAGCATCGCGCGAGCGGCGGCCCAGAGGGCGGCGACGAGGGCTCCCTGCCAGACAAACTCGAACAGGGCGACGGCGAGGCGGTGGAAGACGGGTTGCGAGGAGAGCACGCCGAGCGGATTCATTTGCCTTCTCCTTCCAGCTCATCGAGGAGTTGACGGATTCGATCCCGCTCCTCCGGCGTTGCTTTCCGCGAGGAGAGGGCCTGCATCACGAGTCTTCCCGGGGACCCGCCGAACGCGCGATCGACCAGATCGCGGACGAGCTGCGTCTGCGTCTGCTCCTGGGGGACCCGGACCTCGTAGACGTGCGCCCGTTGCGACTCGTCCCGCTTGACGAGTCCCTTTTCCGTCATGATCTGCAGGAGCTTCAAGACTGTGGTGTAGCCGACGCGCCGCTCCCGCAAGGCCTCATGGACGTCCCTCACGGTGGAGGGTCCTAACCGCCACAACGCGCGGAGGATCTCGAGCTCCGCGGCCGTCGGTTGGGAATGGAGCGGCTTCTTCATCGTCTTTCTCTCATACGAAGAAAATAGTACGAAGTTCTTCGTACTGTCAAGCGGCGATTTTGGCGAGATAGATAGCGAATAAATTAATGATTCTTCCTAATTAAATAAGGCAGATGATCGATTTAGACAGTATTTATTTTGAATTTACGTGCTTTTTACGGTCTAGTGCATTTCTTGCCCTATTTGACGATCGAGGCTTTCGCGACCGTATCGAACTTCTCTTCCAGGTCTTTCGGGTCAAGGGCCTCCTGGTCGGAAGCCGACTTGATGGCGATGTCGACCCGGAACGGCTTGCCGATTGCCGCGGGAGAGCGCTGCTGGTCGTATTCGAAGATGAAGCGCTCCGTCTTTTCCGAATGCATCAAACCGGATCCTCCCGCGCCGACGTTGGAGAGCGGGTTGGATATGGATGCGTCTCCCCCGGAGTAGCGCGCATCCTCTCCTGTGGTGCCCTTGCCCATGGAACCCCTGCCGGCCGACTTGTCGATCGCCGAAGGGGGACCGAAGACGATGATGACCTTTCCACGCAGCGTCTCCGAGCCTTTGACCTTCCCGGCGGAGAAATACTTATCTGCGATGGCGACACGTTCCTTGAGCATCCCCGGAAACTCCGGGCCGCGCCGGGCGAAGTAATCCCCGATGAATTTCTCGGCCTCGGCATCGGTGTGAATGTTCTTCCACTGGGCTCGCTCCTCGGAGGTCAGAAAATAGGCGTCGGGGGACTTGTCCCAAGCCTTGTACGTCTTGGACAGACCGGCCGCGGAAGCGCAGGCGCTGACGAGAAAAAGAAGGATCGCGAAGCGGAGCTTGGCCACGGATCGACCTCCTTGTAGCGGGGTTCTGGCCGATCTTACCTCTACCGGATCGTCCAGAGAGATTCCAGGCGAGAGCCGACCGCCACCTCCGCCGGCGGAAGGCCTCTGCGAAAGAGGCGGCCGCCGGCGATCCCGGCAAGCTCGGCCGCTCCGTCTTCGACTCGCAACATCGCTCCTTCGCGAAGGGCCAGCACCGGCGCGGCGTTCTCCTCGTGGAACTGCAGGATCCTCTCTTCGCGCGTCTCTCCCATGTGCCGGGAGGAAGGGTCGGCATCCAGGTAGTGACAATTGATCTGGAACGGAACCAGTTCGAGCGCGTCCAGGGAGCCGGGCTCGCAGATCGGCATGTCGTTGGTCGTCCGGATGGTGGGGCAGGCGACGTTGGTCCCGGCGCTCGCGCCGATGTAGACAGCGCCTTCCGCTACGCGCGCCTGAATCGGCCCGATCAGATCGAGATCCCGGAGGGCCTTTAGGAGCCGAAAGGTATTGCCCCCGCCGATGAAGATGGATTGCGCCTCTGCCACTGCTTTTTTCGGCTCCGGAGACTCATGGGCCGATTGGACGGAGACACTCATGCTTTCGAGCCTCTTCTGAACCCGGCCCGCATAGCCCTTCCAATCGGCGAGCGCGTAGGGAACGAAGAGGAGCCGATTCCTTCCCGCGAGAATTCGCAGGATCTGCTCCTGCGCGTGGTCGAGATACCCGGTTCCGAAAACCGTCGAGCTACTGATGAGCAGAAGACGATGCATCTTCGCGCCCGCGCCGCGGTCGTGCAGCGAGGACCCTATTCCAAAGCCGCACGGCGACGATCAGAGAAGTATCCCAAGAACGGTCTTTTGCCGAGAGCCGGACCGCCGAGACAGCCGCGGGCAAAACAAGCAGTGCAACAGAGGCGAGAGAGAAGCTCGTCCAGGCGCTGACGGCGCCGGTGCCCTTGTCCGGCGGGGTGAGACAAAGTCCGGTCGGCGAGCGGACCGCGTCTCAGTGCGGGTTGCCTTTTCGTGCCCCCGGCTTTGTCGGCGTCGGTGTCGGCGTGGGCGTCGGTGTCATGGTCGGTTGCGTTCCGCGAGTGGGAGTCGGCGTCGGCGTCGGAGTTCGTAGCGTCGCGGTTGGTGTGGGTGTCGTGGATAGCCGGGTTGGTGTCGGCGTCGTCGTCGGCGTCCGTGTCGGGGTGGGACTCGGGCTCACCGAGGACCCGGAAGTGGCCAAAACGACGAAGACCTCGAATTGCGGTCCGGTCTCCGGGGGCGCGGCGAAACCAACCGGCGTTGCGGGCGAAAGGCCGGTCATCGGGAGACTGACCGATCCCCCGCCGTAGACACCGGAACGGACCGGCGACGCAAAGAAGTTCTGAGCGTTGCGGATCTCGTAGCTTGCACCCACCGCCAACACGGCGGACAGATTGACCCAGATGCTCGCGGCGTTGCCCCAGTTGAAGACGGTGATGTTGGCGCGGCCCGCCTCGTACTCATTGCCGCGGACGAACATCTGAAGCGCCGTCGGGTCCGAGGCGGAGTAGGTGTTCGAAGGATAAAGGGATGGAATCAAAAGGGGCACGCTCGAATCAAAGGTGTTGCCGGTCATGGTGACGTTGGTGTTGAGGGGGCTGAAGGCGTTGTCGCCGTTGACGATGTAGTTGCCGGTGATGACGGGATTGGCGGCCCCGGCCCCGTAGGGGTCATACCCGACGTTGAGGTTCTGGCCGGCGCTGCCCGGATAGTAGAGGACGTTGTTGGTGAGGCTGGGACTTTGGGCAATGGAGCCCCCACCTACCAGGACATTGCGCTGATAGTCGTTGGGCATCCCGTTGGCGAAGATGGTATTTCCGTCGACGCTGATGTTATTGAGATAGGCAACATCGCTGCCGTAGGCCTGGACGCCGTGGCTGAAGTTGGAGAAGATGATGTTGTCGGCGATGCGTTTGGTGCCGGTCAGGTTCTGGACGTAGACGCCATGTCCGTGG
>Ga0207684_10001567_pt1 | contig 24436 bp, 20 predicted proteins | sample KBSK5501metaG_FD_184342 | JGI IMG/M metagenome (GOLD analysis project Ga0207684, IMG submission 184342) | Corn, switchgrass and miscanthus rhizosphere microbial communities from Kellogg Biological Station, Michigan, USA - KBS K5-50-1 metaG... | ecosystem: Host-associated > Plants > Roots >...
TGCGTCGGCCGGTGGATCAGAACTCGCGCTGCACGGTGGCGCGATATTCGGGCGGCACGCGCGAGAGGCGATCGGTCCATGTGGTCACGCCGTTGCCGTCGGTCCACGAATAGACCGCCCGCTCGCTGTCACGCGCGCCGGAGCGCGGCGCGGCTCCGCCCGGCGGTGCCGTCGGCGGATTCGGAATCCAGACCCACGTGTACGGCGTCGTGATCCCGTCGCCGCGAAGCACATAGCGTCCCGTCGGGAAGACGACTTCGCGCTGCATCGGGTCGACGTCCTGCTGCAGTGGCGGCTGGTGCGGCGGTGGTGGCGCGTACGCCACTGGAGGCGCGTATGCCGGCGGTCCGGAGTACATCGGCGGCGGATAGGAGGCCGGTGGCGGCGCATAGTCCATCGGCGAGGAGTAGGCGAACGGCGACGAGTAATAGCTGAACGGGAAGAACGGCGCGACGACGATCAGACGCGCGCCGCCCGGACGGCGGTGGAAGTTGTGGTTCCCGAAGTTGCGATGGCCGAAATTGGGATGCGCGGCGGTCTGGTGGCCAACATTGCGCGAGCCCTGAGCGCGATGCTGTGCCGCAGCGGTGGCGGGCCCGGGCCCGAGCCCGAGACATGCCATGACGACGCCGAACGAGACGAGGCTGAGCGACGTCTTCATGCCGGCCATCCTACTCCTGTCGGGGATACGTGTCCGCCGGTATGATCATTGCGACACCCCAATCAGACTGCCCATGCGAATGCGAACGCTGACGCTGCTGACAGTCGTACTCCTGCTCACACCCGTGGCGGGCCTCTGCGCAGATACCGCCTCCGACGCCACCGCGCCGCCGGCCCTCACGGCGGACCGCGTGTTGTCGGCCCTCAACGCCTCGATCGACTGGTATCGAAACGCGCGCGTGACGATGCGCGACGTGAACCGCGCGGGCGCGCTCTTTGCGGCCGAGGACCAGGAGACGGCACGTCAGGCGCTGCAGCGCGCCTTCGCCGTGGCGCGCGCCCGCGCCGCGCTGCTCAAGCAGAGTCCCGACACGGCGGCCAAGCCGCCGGAGCAGCAGCGCCTGTCGGAGGCGCGACGGGGGCTCGAGATGGCGATCAAGGCCGAAGAGGACTGGCTGCGGCGTGCGCCGCCGGCCGAGCGTGCGGCCACGCGACGCCGGCTCGAGCTCGAGCGCATGCGCCTTCAGATCATGACCCAGCTGCAGAGTTTCAGCGCGTCGCTGGCGGCGGGCGCACCGGCAGATCTGTCGCAGCAAATCGACGCGCTCGAGCCGTCGGTGCCCGAGCTGCGAGGCTCGGTGCCGCCGACGGAGCCCGCGGCGGCGGTGGTCGCGGACGCCGGGTCGCGAACGTTGGGAATGGTGAATCGCCTGATCCGCCTGCGCCAGAGCCGCGCGAGCGTCGACGACCTGAAGGCGGCGACCGCAGCGCTGTTGCGCTCGGTGACGACCGACGTCCGCGCGCTCGGCGACGAGCTGCGTCCGCTCGGCGCGCGCCTCTCGGCGCTCGCCGAGAAAGCCGACGCGGGGCCCGCGTCCGACGCCGATCGCGAGTTTCAGGCGGGCCTGGCGCGCGCGAAGGCGCTGGGGGCGGTGCTCGTGCCGCTGCGTGAGCAGGCCTCGCTCATGCGGCGGTACGGCGAAGATCTGAAAGGCTGGACCCGCGCGATCGACGCGGAGACGCGCGAGGTGCTCAAGAGCCTCAGCCTCGAGGCGTTGCGGCTGGCCGCCGTCATCGGCATCGTGCTTGTCGGCGCCGTGCTCTGGCGTTACCTCACGCTTCGCTATATCACCGATACCTACCGGCGTCGGCTGCTCCTCACGGTGCGAAGCTTCGTCGTCTGGAGCGCCATTGCGCTCGTGATCGTCTTCCACTTCGCGAGTGAGCTCACGGCGCTCGTGACGGCCCTGGGCTTCGCCGCAGCCGGCATCGCGTTCGCGCTCCAGAACGTGATCCTGTCACTGGCGGGCTATTTCGCGATGCTATCGCCGAATGGCATCCGCGTCGGCGACCGGGTGAGCCTGCAGGGGCCGTTCAACTATGTGTACGGCGAGGTGGTGGAGATCGGCCTGGTGCGGATTCGGCTGAACGAGCTGGCCGGCGATCCGGCGCGTCCCACCGGAAGGATCGTCGTGTTTTCGAACTCCGTCGTCTTTACCGGGACCTTCATCAAGCATCCCCCCGGCGACGAGGCGGAGCCGGTCAGGCGCCTAGCATAGCTTTGGCGAGCAGCCGGGCGCCTTCATAGCATTTGTCGGGCTGCTCGTAGCTGAAGGCCAGGCGGATGTAGTCCTCACCGCCGCCGCCGTTGGCGTAGAAGACCGGGCCGGGAGTGTACTGGATCCGCGCGGCGAGCGCGCGCTCGGCCAGGCGCGCCTTGTCGGTTCCGCTCGGCAGCTTGATCCAGAGGAAGAACCCGCCCTCGGGCCGGCTGATCACCGCGTCGGTGGAGCCGAGCACCTCGTCGAGCCCGCGCAGCATGGCGTCGCGCTTGGCGCGGTACACGCCGATGAGACGCTGCACGTGCGGGGCGAGGTTGTCTTTCAGGTAATACGTCGCCACGCGCGACATGAACGGGTTGGTGCCGCCGCCGAAGAGGAACGATTGCAGGGACGGAATCATTTCCTTCGGCGCGCAGAGCCAGCCCAGCCGCACGCCCGCGCCCAGGATCTTGGACAGCGTGCCCGCGCGGATCACGCGGCCGCCGCGATCGAGCGCATAGAGCGGCGGCAGCGTCTGACCCTCGAAGCGCAACTCGCCGTACGCGTCGTCCTCGAGGATGAGCGTGTCGAACTCGTGGGCGAGCGCGATGAGCTCCTGGCGGCGTCGCAGCGACTGGCTGGGACCGGCCGGATTCTGGAAGTTCACGATCGTGTAGATGAGCTTGCAGCGACGACCGTCGCGCCGCAAGGTTTCGAGTCGCTCGCGGACGGCGTCAGTGACGATGCCCTCGTCGTCCACGGGTACGTCGAGCACCTGCGGGCCGTGCCGGCGGATCGTGTTGAGCGAGCCGGAGAACGTCGGCGCCTCCGCGATGATCGGGTCGCCCGGATCGACGAACGCGCTGAAGGCCAGCGACAGCGCCTGGCCCGAGCCGTTGGCCACCACGATGTTCTCCGGCGTGGCTTTCATCATCTCGAAGAGCTGATACTTGTGGCAGATCAGCTCGCGCAGCCCGAGGTAGCCCTGCGGATCGCCGTAGGTCATCGCCGCCGCGCCTTCGGCCGCCATCATCTTCGCCGTAGCCTCGATCATCCCTTCGTAGGGGAAGGAGACGGGATCGGGATAGCCGCCGCCGAACTCGTAGAGCGGGTTCATCGAGGCGCGGGGCGTCGTGAGCGGTACGGAGAAGCGCGCGCGGGTCGAGAGCAGAGATTCGAAGCCTGGTGTCATCATAGCGGTAGCATACGCGAAGTTCTCGCTCGATTAGAATACCGGGCCATGCGCATCCGTGACGTACAGGCCGACCACTACGTCATCCCGCTGCCGACGGCGCTCTCCGACAGCACCCACGGCACGATCCGAGGCTTCGACCTGGTGACGGTGCGGCTGCACGATGCCGAGGGCGCCATGGGCGTCGGCTACACCTACACCGTGGGCGCGGGCGGCGCAGCCGTACACGCGCTGATCGCGCGTGACCTCGTCCCGCTGCTGATCGGGCGTGATGCCGACCGCATCGAGGCGACCTGGCAGGCCATGTGGTGGGCGCTGCACTATGGCGGGCGCGGCGGCGCGGCGGCTCTGGCCATCTCGGCCGTAGACATCGCCCTCTGGGACCTGCGCGCGCGACGACAGGCGACGCCGCTCTGGCGCGCACTCGGGGGCTACGATCCGCGCGTGCCCTGTTACGCGGGAGGGATCGACCTCGACCTCTCGGTCGCCGCGCTCCTGAGGCAGACCGATGACAACCTCGCGCACGGCTTTCGCGCGATCAAGATGAAGGTCGGCCGCGCGTCGCTCCGGGAGGACGTCGAGCGCGTGAGCGCGATGCGTCGCCACCTCGGTGCGGAGTTTCCGCTCATGGTGGACGCCAACATGCGCTGGAGCGTGGACGAGGCGATTCGCGCGGCGCGCGCGCTGGCCGACTTCGATCTCGTCTGGCTGGAGGAGCCGACCGACCCCGACGACGTGCCCGGCCACGCGCGAATCGTGCGCGACGGCGGACTGCCCATCGCCGCCGGCGAGAATCTCCATACGCTCGCCGAGTTCCGCCAGCTGATCGCCGCCGGCGGCGTCACGTTTCCGGAGCCCGACGTCACCAACTGCGGCGGCGTGACGGCGTTCATGAAGATCTGCCACCTGGCCGAGGCGTTCCACCTGCCGGTGACCTCCCACGGCGCTCACGACGTCACCGTGCACCTGCTGGCGGCGGCGCCGAATCGCTCCTACCTCGAGGCGCACGGCTTCGGGCTCGACCGGTTCATCGCCGAGCCGCTGCGGCTCGAGGCGGGCGCCGCCGTCGCGCCCGAGCGGCCCGGACACGGCGTGGAGTTCGACTGGAAGGCGCTGGAGGCGCTCGCCGACCGCCGCGGCTGATCTCAGCGGCGCCCGAGCAAGAGCAGCGACTCGCGGATGACCGCGTTGAAGAAGCGGCCGCCGCCGGTCAGGACGGCCAGCAGGCTGCCGAAGAGCAGCGCGACCTGAATGCTGAGGCGACCTTCGGGCGACCAGTACACGTCGGCGAGCCAGAGCCACAGCGCGAACTCGTCGAGGGTGAGCGCGGCGCCAGTCCCGTAGAGGAGAGCCGTCACGCGTGACGCAACCGGTGACGCGCCGGGCGCGCCGCCGCCGATCTGCCCGAGCCAGCAGAGGCCGACGCCGAGCAGCACGAGGATGCCCCACACGAGATGGTGGACGTGCAGGCTTCCGACGCGGACATCGGCGAACGGGCCGACGCGCAGCGCGATGGCGTGGGCGATCCCGCGCGCGATCACGAACGTCACGAAGAAGCTGACGGAGGCCAGGAACAACCGCTCATGGCGCGGCTCGGGGAAGTGGCGACGATACAGGCGCAGCGCCGCGGCCGGCGCGCGCAGCGAGACGTGGCCGATGAGGATGACGAGCACGGCCGCGGCGATGGCCACGACGAGGAGCGCGGTCCAGAACCAGGCGGGTCCCATTCGGGGATAGGATACTGGCCATCGCCCGACAGGAGGCATGCATGGGAGCGCCAGGCCTGAGCCGCCGGCAGTTCGTCCTCGGCAGCGGTACCGTCGTCGCCGCCACCACGACGCGTCCCCGCGCCGCGCGCGCGCAGGCGCGCCGCGGCCAGATCATCGCGGGCCTGTCCGAGCGGATGCTGACCCTCGACCCCGCCAATCACTACTCCATCTCGAGCACGTCGGTGCTGCGTCACGTCTACGATCCATTGCTCGACGTGACGAACGACGATCGCTTCGTTCCCGCGCTGGCCGAGTCCTGGAAGGCGATCAACAACACGACGTGGCGCTTCGTCCTGCGCAAAGGCGTGCGCTTCCACGACGGGACGCCATTCACCGCGGACAGCGTGGTCTTCACGCTCAAGCGCGTGCGCGACAACACCAAGCTGATCAAGTCGTTCGTCTATCAGGACATCGACGAGGTCCGCAAGGACGACGACGTCACGGTGACGGTGACGACGAAGCGGCCCTTCGGCTCCCTGCCGGCCCATCTCACGATGCTCGGCATGCTGCCGCCGACGGCCGGCACCAACGAGGAGGCGTTCTTCGCCAAACCCGTGGGCACGGGACCGTTTCGGTTCGCGTCGTGGACGCACGGCGATCACGTCGAGCTCGAGGCCAACGCAGGGTACTGGAGAACGTCGGCGCCCAAGGTCGACAAGCTCACGTTCCGATTCATCCCGGAGCTCTCGACCCGCGCCGCCGCGCTGCGCGCGGGCGAGATCCACGTGATCGATCGCGTCTGGCCCGACATGGTCTCGACCCTCAAGGGGACATCCGGCATCAAGGTGCATGACATTCCAGCCGTCGAGGCGCAGCGCTGGCACTTTCAGCTCGCGCGCGAGGCGGGAAAGGATCCGAGAGTGCGCAAGGCCGTCTCCCTCGCCATCGACCGCAACACGATCATCAAGGAGCTGCTGCTCGGCTATGCGCGGCCGGTGGTGAGCCCGGTTCCGCCGGGGCTCATCGGTCACACGAACCTGGGCCAGAAGCCGTACGACCCCGACCGCGCGCGCGCCCTCCTCAAGCAGGCCGGTCACCAGAGCCTCACGCTCGACTTCGTGCTCATGAAGGACCTCTATCCCAAGCAGCTCGAGATCGCCCAGGCGGTGGCCGCGATGCTCGGCGACGTCGGGATCAAGGTGAACATCCGCAACCTCGAGATCGCCACCGCGCGCGAGCAGCGCACGGCCGGCAACTACGACCTGTTCTTCTCGGGCTGGGCCCACATGCCGCACGACCCCGACTGGTACTTCGGCCAGTGGTTCACCAGGGCGGGGGCGGAGAAGATGACCCGATTCAACGACCCGCGCGTCGAGCAGCTCATCGCGGAGGGCCGCGTGCCCGACCCCAAGGTGCGCCAGCAGAAGTACGAGGAGATCCAGAAGATCCTCTGGGAGGACGAGCCCGAGATCTGGCCGTACTACAGCGTCGCCATCTACGCCGTGAGCGACAAGCTTCGCAACTTCGAGGCGCGGCGCGACTACTACGTGCTGCTGCACGAGGTCGCTATCGCGTAGCGCGGTGCGCGCTTATCTGCTGCGGCGGCTCTGGCAGTCGGCGGTCACGCTCGTCGGCGTCTCCATCCTCGTGTTCGTCATCCTGCGCGTGATCCCCGGCGATCCCGCCAAGATGCTGCTGCCGGAGGGCGCTCCCGAGTCGGCGGTCGAGGCGCTGAACCGCCATCTCGGCCTCCGCGAGCCGCTGTGGATCCAGTACGGACTGTTTCTTCGCAGCGTGGTCCGCGGCGACTTCGGCCAGTCGTTCCAGTACCGGTCGCCGGCGCTGCAGGTCGTGGTCGAGCGCGTCCCCGCGACCATCCAGCTCACCCTGACCGCGATGGCGCTGACGGTGCTGGCCGGCGTTCCGCTGGGCGTTGTCGCCGCCGTGCGCCAGCGCACCGGCTGGGACTACGCCAGCACCCTGATCGCGGTGCTCGGCCAGTCGCTGCCGAACTTCTGGCTGGGCATCATGCTGGTGCTGTTGTTCGGCGTGACGCTGCGCTGGCTGCCGACGTCGGGATTTGGCGGGTGGCCGTCGCTGGTGCTCCCGAGCGTCACGCTCGCCGCCTTTCCGACGGCGCTCGTCGCGCGGCTCACGCGCTCGAGCCTGCTCGAGATCCTCGGGCAGGAGTACATTCGCACGGGTCGCGCCAAGGGCCTCGGCGAGCCGCGCGTGGTGCTGCGCCACGCGCTCCGCAACGCCATGATCCCGCTGCTGACCGTGCTCGGTCTGCAGATCGGCACGCTGCTCGGCGGCGCCGTCATCACCGAGTCGATCTTCGCGTGGCCGGGCATGGGCAAGCTCGTCGTGGACGCGATCTTCTTCCGCGACTTCCCGGTGGTGCAGACGATCCTGATCCTGTCCGCGACGATCTTCGTCGTGATCAATCTCCTGGTGGACCTGCTCTACACCGTGCTCGACCCGCGCATTCGCTACGGATGAGCCGCGTCGCGCGGCATCCGATGATTCTGATCGGTGGCCTCATCCTCGTCGCGGTCGTCGTCGCCAGCGCGGCGGCGCCGTGGCTCACACGCGCCGACCCGCTGAAGCCCTCGTTCGCCCAGCGGCTCCGACCGCCGCAGGGTCTCGGCGGCGGCGCGGCGCATCCGCTCGGCACGGACAACCTCGGCCGCGACATCCTGGCGCGCGTGCTTCACGGCGGACGGCTTTCGCTGCTGCTGGCCGCCGCCGCTGTCGCGCTCGCCGCAAGCGTCGGCGTCGCTGTCGGGCTGCTGGCCGGACTGGTCGGTGGAAGGCTCGACGATCTCGTCATGCGGCTGGCCGACGTGCAGCTCGCATTTCCGGTCATCATGCTGGCGATCGCGATCGTGGCCGTCGTGGGGACGAGCGCGGTGGCGCTGGTCGGCGTGCTGGCGCTCTCGGGCTGGGTCCTGTACGCGCGGACGATCCGCGCGGCGGTCCTGACGATCCGCGAGACCGACTACGTCGAGGCCGCGCGCACGCTCGGCGCCGGAAATCTGCGCCTCATCGCCCGCCACATCCTGCCCAACACGCTGGCGCCGATCCTCGTTCTCGGCTCGAGCCAGTTCGCGACGATGGTCCTGCTCGAATCCGGGCTGTCGTTTCTCGGGCTTGGCCTTCAGCCGCCGCAGCCGTCGTGGGGCCTGATGCTGGCCGAGGGCCGTGACTATCTCTCCAACGCCTGGTGGCTCGCGACCGTCCCCGGCGTTGCGATCTCGCTCGTGGTGCTCGGCGCCAACCTGCTGGGCGACGGGCTGCGTGATCTGCTCGATCCGCGCCTGCGCCAGTGATCGTCGCTTCCCGCCCAGGGACGAAACAAATCGCCGACCCGCCGCGTCTACTACGCGTGATCCGCCTGCCGACCCCTCAACGTCGCCGTTCGCCGATGGAGGATAAGAGCGCATGAGGAAAGGCCTGATGGCCACCTGTGTCGCGCTGCTCCTTGGCGGCTGCGTCGTGGCCGCTCCGCCGCCGCGGCGCGCCGTGATCGTCACGCCGCCACCACCGGCGCCTGCCGCTCCCGTTGAGGTCGTCCCACCGGCACCCGGCCCAGGGTCACTGGCGGCGATAATCCCCGGCGCGCTTTTCGTGTGACACCCAGCCCGTAAGACACCGAGCCCGTTGACAGCGGGCAGCGCCTGGCTCAGAGTCCCTGCGTTTCCTGGAGGTCGGCATGGACGGGGCCAGGCGCCGATTCCTCGAGTGGAGCATCGGTCTTCTCGCCGCCACCGGTTTGCTGACGCATCGGCAGGATGCGTCCGCAGTCGAGCCGCCAGAAGTCCCCCCGTGGATGAAGTCGCCGGGAGCCGGCTTCAATGATTACGGCGTTCCGGCGAAGTACGAGAGCAAGGTCACGCGGACCTTCGGGCGCTCGCAGGCCGGCACGACCGGAAGCGGAGCGATCCGCACGCCACTCGAAGCGCTCGAAGGCACCATCACGCCGAGCGGACTGCACTTCGAGCGCAGTCACAGCGGCGTTCCCGACATCGATCCGGCGAAGCACCGGCTGCTCATCCACGGCATGGTGAAGCGACCGCTGGTCTTCACCGTCGACGCGCTGCTGCGCTATCCCATGGTCTCTCGCGTCCACTTCATCGAGTGCGCGGGCAACAGCCAGCTGCTCTACCAGCCGACGCCGCCCAATCTGACCGTCGGCCAGACGCACGGCCTCGTCTCGTCCAGCGAGTGGACGGGCGTGCCGCTGCGCTTGCTGCTCGAGGAGGTGGGCGTCGAGCGCGGCGCGCAGTGGATTCTCGCCGAGGGCGCCGACGCCGCCGCGATGAGTCGGAGCATCCCGATGGCGAAGGCGATGGACGACGCCCTGCTCGCGCTCTTTCAGAACGGAGAGCGCCTGCGTCCGGAGAACGGGTATCCGGTGCGTCTCTTCCTGCCCGGGTGGGAAGGCAACATGAGCGTGAAGTGGCTGCGGCGCCTCAAGGTGGTGCCGGCGCCGATCATGACCAAGGACGAAACGTCTCGTTACACGGATCTGCAGGCCGACGGCAAGGCGCTCATGTTCACGTACCCGATGGAGGTGAAGTCGGTCATCACGCGGCCTTCGCACGGCATGAGCCTGCCGGGGCCGGGCCTCTATCAGATCTCCGGCCTCGCGTGGTCGGGCGAGGGGACGATCCGCACGGTCGAGGTCACCACCGACGGCGGCCGCTCATGGCTGGCGGCGGTGCTCACTGAGCCGGTCCTGCCTCGCGCGCTCACGCGCTTTCGACTGCCGTGGCGCTGGGACGGCGGCGCAACGGTGCTCAAGTCACGCGCCATCGACGACGCGGGAAACGTCCAGCCGGAGCGGGAGAAGTTCATCGCCCAGCATGGCAACAACGCGATCTTCCACTGCAACGCGATCCAGGCCTGGAGCGTCGCGGCGAGCGGAGAGGTCAAGCATGTCTACGCGTGACCTGGCGTGCGCCGTGATCGTCTTCGTCACCGCCGGCTGTGCGGGCGCGCGGGTGGAGACACCGAACCTCGGCCGGCCGGCGACCCCGGCCGAGATCGCGGGCTGGGACATCAGCGTCGGGCCCGACGGCGTCGGCCTGCCGCCGGGCGGCGGAACGGCGCTGAAAGGTGCCGCCGTCTACGAGCAGAAGTGCCAGGCCTGTCATGGCGGCAAGGGCGCGGGCCAGCCCAACGATCGCCTCGTCGGCGGCCACGGGACGCTCGCGAGCAAGACGCCGGTGCGCACGATCGGCAGCTACTGGCCGTATGCCACGACCGTTTTCGACTACGTGCGCCGCGCGATGCCGTACGTGCAGCCCCAGTCCCTGACGGACGAGGAGGTCTACGCGGTCACCGCGTACCTGCTCAACCTCAACGGGATCATCGGCGAGACCGACGAGATGAACGCGCAGACGCTGCCGAAGGTGACGATGCTGAATCGGGCGAACTTCATCATCGTGTATCCACGCAGAGGACCGTAGTCAGCGCAGGGAGACAAGCCATGCGGTGTGATCGTCCACGCTCATTCGCGGCGATGGCAACACTCGCGGTGCTCCTCTTCGTGTCCGGCCCGGCGGGGGCGGCCGATCCCGAGATCGATCGGCTGCTGCGCAGTCCCGCCGGAAAGGACTGGGTCACCAACGGCGGGGACCTGACGAACCAGCGGTACTCGACGCTCAAGCAGATCGACACCAGCAACGTCAAGCAGCTGAAGGGCGCGTGGATGACCCGGCTGAAGAGCTCGGGCCTCGGCGGCAAGTATTCGTTCGAGGCCTCGCCGCTCGTCAAGGACGGGATCATGTACGTGATCACCGGCAACGACGACGTCTTCGCGCTGAACGCCAAGACCGGCGAGATCCTGTGGGAGTACTGGTCCGGCATCGATCAGAAGATCTCCACGGTGTGCTGCGGCTGGGTCAACCGCGGGCTCGCGATGGGCGAGGGCCTGCTCTTCTTCGGTCAGCTCGACGCCCAGGTCGTCGCGCTCGACATGAAGACCGGCAAGGTCAAATGGAAGATGCCCATCGAGCGCTGGGAGAACGGCTACACGATCACCAGCGCGCCGCTCTACTACGACGGGCTCGTGTACAGCGGCATCTCGGGCGGCGAGTTCGGCGTGCGCGGCCGCCTCACCGCCCTCGAGGCCGCGACCGGTGAGATCAAGTGGCGGTGGTACACGCTGCCGGGACCGGGTGAATTCGGCAGCGACACGTGGCCGCCCGGCACCGATCACTCGATGCGCGGGGGCGCGACCATCTGGAACACGCCCGCGCTCGATCCGCAGCTGGGACTCGTCTACTTCGCGACGGGCAACTGCGGCCCGGACTACGACGGCTCGATGCGCGAGGGCGACAACCTGTTCTGCGCCTCGATGGTGGCGCTGAAGGCGAAGACGGGAGAATACGTCTGGCACTTCCAGCAGGTCCATCACGACATCTGGGACTACGACGCCGCGAGCCCCGTCGTGCTGTTCGACACGGTGATCGACGGCAAGCCGCGCAAGGGCATCGCCGAGGCGGGCCGGACGGGCTGGCTGTACATCCTCGACCGCACGAACGGTAAGCCGCTGATCGGGATCGAGGAGCGTCCCGTGCCGCAGGAGCCGCGGCAGAAGACGGCGAAGACGCAGCCGTACCCGAAGGGCGACGCGACGGTTCCACAGTGCGCGGAGCCGATGCCCGGCTTCCCGAAGGCCGGATGCATCTTCGAGCCGTTCTGGGAAACGCCGGTGATGGTGCAGCCGTCGGGCCTCGGCGGCACCAACTGGTCGCCGGTGCCGTACAGCCCGGACACGGGCTACTTCTATGTTCCCGGCACCGTGCGCGCGGGCTCGTTCGGACGGTTCGGGGACACGTTCAAGACCGGTCAGCGCTACGTCGGCGGTACGCAGGCGGCGCCGATCGGGACGCAGATGAGCGGGACCTTCACGGCCATGGACAGCCGGACGAACACGATCGTGTGGCAGCACAAGACGCAGTACCGGCTCGGCGGGGGCGGCGGCTCGTCGGTCACCGCCGGCGGCCTCGTGTTCCGCGGCGATCCTGACGGCAACTTCCTCGCGCTCGATGCGAAGACGGGCAAGGAGCTGTGGCGGTTCCAGACCGGCTTCGGCGCGGATGCGCCTCCCGTCGTGTACGAGGTCGACGGCGAGCAGTTCGTCGTGATCGCCACCGGCGGCAATCAGCTGCAAGGCAGCGCCAACGGCGACGCGGTCTGGGCGTTCTCGCTGAAAGGCCAGCTCAGCCCGCTGTGGCCGCCACCGCCGCCGCCGACTGTTGCGGGGCCCATTGGGCCGATCGCGACGGGCGTCGACACGATCAAGATGGGCGGCAACAACGTCGAGTACGGCTTCGTGCCGGGCCGTGTGCGCATCAAGACCGGCGACACGCTGAATTTCACCAACGTCGGCGACCTCCCGCACGGGGCGACGGCGTGGCAACACGGCGACTGGGATACCGGAGTGCTTCCCGCGGGGCAGGCGAAATCGATCACGTTCAACAAGCCCGGCGTCTACTACTACATCTGCACGCCGCACCCGTGGATGTACGGGCAGGTCATCGTGGAGTAGGGCGCCCGTGCGCGTGAGGCCGGCGGCGCGCGTCGCGCTCGTCGGTATCGCGTGGGTGCTGTGCACCGGGCCGGCGGCGGCGGACGAGCCATCGCCGCCGGCCACGGGGGCGCTGCAGCCGGTGATCACGACCTCGGAGCTCGTCGTCGGTCGCAATCGATTCGCATTCGGGCTTCTGAAGGACGGCAGCCTGCTTACCGACCGCCGCGTCGCGGTCCGGCTCTATGACGTCAGCGAATCGGACGCAAAGCTCGTCGCGGTGACGCCGGCCGTGTATCAGCCGCTCGAGGTGATCGAGGGTGGCCGGCACATCCACGTCCATCCGGACGGAGCTCGACACGTACACAGCACGGCGACCGACGTCCACGGCATCTACGTGGCGCACCTCACGCTCGAGCGTCCGGGACCGTGGGGTCTGGAGATCGTCGTGCACGAAGCCCAGGGCTCGGCCGAGGCAGCGCGCTTGAGCGTGACCGCGCTGGCTCGGCCACACGCGCCGATGCCCGGCACGGCGGCGCCGCGCAGCCGGAATCTCATCGCGAGCGACGTGAGCGATCTACGCCAGATTGACTCGAGCGAGCCGCCGGATCCACGGCTGCACCAGACGCGAATCGCGGACGCCATTCGTCAGCGCCGTCCGCAGCTGATCGTCTTTGCCACGCCGAAGTACTGCACCAGCCGCGTGTGTGGGCCGGTCCTCGACGTCGTCCGCACGCTCATTCCCGCCTACGGCGATCGCGTGGCCTTCGTCCACGAGGAGATCTGGCAGGCCGGCGACACCCAGCGCCTCTCGGCGACGGTGGAGGAGTGGAACCTACGCTCCGAGCCCTGGATTTTCGTTGTCGACGGCGACGGCGTGATCCGCGCGCGCTTCGAAGGCCTCACGACGCGCCGCGAGCTGGAGACCGCCCTGCGACAGACGCTGCGGCTGCCGTAAGCCGCGTTACACCTGCTCGAACGTTCCTCGCGGTTGACCGTCCATGTTGCGACCCTCGATGCGGATGAGCCGCGTGGGGCCATCGCGTCGCGGCGAGTGGATGTCGCCCTCGTTGTAGAGCTTGGCCATGCCCGGCCGCAGCGGATACGCGCGCACGTGGCGCACCTTGCCCGGCTGGCCGTTCTTGGCCGGCTCCACGAGCTGCCAGTCGCTCATGACCGTCTCGCCCTCGGCCTGACCGTAGATCGCCCAGTACTTGCCGTGATCGTGGGGCTGGCTCTCTTTGGCGCCGTGGTTGACGTGGGCGAGGATGCAGAAGCCGAGCTCCGGGTCTTCGTACAAGATCTTGCGCTCGGGCACGTCATCGCCCAGGTGCTTGGCGACGAACGTCTTGTCGCTGAGCACGTCGCGAAGCAGCGCACAGACCTTCTCGCGTCCCTGCGGCGAGTTGTCGGCGGCGAGGATGCGGTGGGCGGCAGCGGCGAAGTCTTCGAGGGTATGGGGCACGGTCGGCCTCCCTTCGGTCAATGCGCCCAGGGTCGGAATGGGCTAAGGGTGCCACAGATGGCCAGGGTACCGCTACGTCATCTCACGCCGGTTGTGTCAGCGTCGGGATTCGTTCAGCACCCAATCGATGACCGCGGCGGGATCGTAGCGTTCGGCGCGAGGTCGCGGCTTCTCGGGACGGCATCCCGACAATACGCGAGGCAGACGCCGGCGCGCCGGTCGGCGGCAGAGCGGGGTGGTCTACTTGGGCCCCTTCAGCAACGTCTCACGAGGCGTCAGCAGACCCCCACCCAGCAGCCCAACGCTGACCGTGGCGACGGCGACGCTGCCCACGATCACGATGCGCCGCCGGGACCCGGGTGTGACCGATGATTTCAGACCGAGGCCGGTCAGCAGTTGGGACATGAACGGGCAGCGCTGGGGCTCCTCGCTCAACCCGCGACCTCCGGGCCCAGGCCGCCGCTCTGGCGCGCCGCCGTCGCCGAAGTTCGCACGCTGCTGGAGACGAAGCTGGCCAAGAAGTAAGGGGTCGCCCGCCTGCGGCGCGTCCGCGTGCCGCGGCCCGCTCCACGCCTCAGTCCCTTTTGGGTGCTCTTAGTTGGGACCTAGGTCCCGTAGACTCGTCGCCGCTGATGCCGCATCCTCTCACGATGGCGTCTCTCCTGGACCAGGTTCGTGAGGCGGCGAATCCCGACCTCGTGCGAACGGTGCACGGACTCATCGGCGCCACACTCCCTTCACCGCCGGCGCAGGCTTCCCCACGGCCATTCCGACGTTGGTGCGAGGCGGACGGGGGTGCTCTAACTGGCGTCATTTTTTCGTCACGAGCGAGGACGGCGCAGCTCGGACCGGAGCCGACGTCTACACTTGACAGAGTCTTGCATCGCAAACTAGATTCGCGTCCACGGTAGAAGCTTTGGCGTGCCTGTGTATGGCTGTCCAGAAGAACTTCAAAAGGTCCGTGGCCAGCGATGAGTCCAGCAAGTTGGGGGATTCACTACGCGCATCGAGCGGTGCAGTATTTTGTGAAATCAGTGAGTTTCCGGCTCGCACGCAGTCTACTGCTCTATTAATAACCCTCAATAGCGCTGTGAGAGTCCCGTGATCAGGTATGACGCGGGACAGACCAAGGAAAGTGAGATGCTGGATGACGCCGGCGCTCCACCAGTCGGCGCAAAGGCATTTGGTCCCTCCTATCGTCTTGAGTACGCTCCGCTGCTGGGTGGTAGCGCCGCAATGCGCGAGATCCGTGAGATCATCGAAACAATTGCCGATACCGACGCCAGCGTGTTGTTGCGGGGCGAAAGCGGCGTAGGAAAGGACCTCGTTGCCCGGGCGATCCATGCCGCGTCGGCCAGATGGCAAGAGCTCTTCGTAAAAGTAAACTGCGCTGCAATACCCCACGATCTCATCGAGTCTGAGTTGTTCGGCCATGAGAAGGGCGCATTCACAGGTGCGCACCGCCGCCGCCCAGGCCAGTTTGAGTATGCCAACAAGGGTACGATCTACCTCGACGAGATTGCTGAACTGCCACTCACGTTACAGCCAAAACTGCTTCACGTTCTGCAGGACCGAGCGATCACTCGTGTAGGTGGTACGACGAGATTCGCCGTCGATGTTCGCATCGTCGCAGCAACCAATCGCGACCTCGAATTGGCGCTCAGACGCGGCGACTTCCGCGAAGACCTCTACTACCGGCTCAACGTCATCGACCTAAGAATTCCGCCCCTGCGTGAGCGCACGGAGGAGATCCCGATCCTTGCGGCCCGCTTCTTGGAGTCGTTCAACAAACAGTATGGAAAGAACAAGGCTGTGTCACCCGAGATGCTACAACAACTCGTCAATTACGACTGGCAGGGCAATGTTCGGGAGCTCGAAAACGTCATTCGACGGCTCGTGGTTCTCGGAAGCGCGGAGCAGGCATTCGATCCTCGGCCGCTGACGCGTTCAGCATCAAGCGCGACATCTGTGGCAATCGACGAGGGCTTGCGGGAGATCGCGCGCAGTGGGGCGCGTCAAGCAGAGCGCAGGGCGCTGGAAGAGGTCCTGAGGCTAACGCGCTGGAATCGCGCACAGGCAGCCCGAAGACTCAAGGTGAGCTACAAGACCTTGCTGAACAAGATCGCCGAGTGCGGTCTAAGGCAGCCAGATGCCCGCCGTCCTTCTAATTGACCGCCGTCAAAATGGCCGGCGTTGAATTCGTCCCAGGCAGTGGAGCCGACAGCGCTCATACGCTGCCAGCTGAACAACCTTTAGTGCTGCGCGACCGGCAGAGTGTCATGGCAGATAGGGCATAGAGGCGACGTCCACCATCCTGTTTCGCGCGCGTTTGCATCGCTGTCGCGTGATCCATGAGTCTTTCGACCGTTGCCCCGTTGTCCGGATAACACATGCCTCCGGCGCTCCACGCGATATCAAGCGCGCTTGTCAGACGGTCGACAATGACGGCGAGATTGCCAGCTTCGGCGTTGATCAGAAGCACCACGACCTAACGCGTTGCAAGAGCATCGACATGTTCTGACACGGATCGCGGGGTGCGCCGCATCCGGATCCCAGAGTCTATGTCAGTCGGATCATAAGTGTGTGCCGCTTCCAAGAAGAGTTCCGTACAGGTGGAGCGGAAGGACAGATGATCACGACATCCGCGCCTGCGGTTCGGTCAAGACGTCATCGTCAGGCATTGCAGGCCGGACGCGCGGGAGGCCGACCCGTTTGATTTTGTACAACAGCGCCCGGTAGCTAATCCGGAGCGCTTTGGCGGCCCGCACGCGGTTTCCGCCGCTTTCAGCGAGGGCCTTCGCGATGATCTCACGCTCGGCTGCAAGCGATGCCCGCCGCACCATATCTCTCAACGGGAGGCGAACGACGGTCGTCGGCGATACGCCGTTCTGCGTCGGAAGTTCGGCGCTCGCCGGATCCGTACCGCGCCCAAGGAATGGGTCGCCGAGCACGATCATGCGTTTGATGAGATTCTCGAGTTCCCGGACATTACCTGGGTACCGGTGCCGCATGAGCCGGTCCATGATTACCGGCGGCACCATGCAGCGTGGGCGCCGGAAGATTTTGGCGTACATTTTCACGAAGTGCTCGACGAGCGCTGGCACTTCTTCCAAGCGCTCCCGTAGTGGCGGCACGACAATCTGGATGACATTGAGTCGGTAGTAGAGATCCTCGCGAAAGCGCCCTTCTGCGACACACCGCTCGAGATCTTGATTGGTGGCAGCGAGGACCCGAGCATCGACGCGGAGGCGTGATTTGCCGCCGACGCGCGAGAACTCGCCGTCCTGTAAGACGTGCAGGACCTTCGCTTGAAGCGCTAGGTCTAGATCGCCGATTTCGTCGAGAAAGATCGTCCCATTGTTTGCGGCCTCGAACTTTCCGACGTTCAATTTGTGGGCGCCGGTGAAAGCGCCGCGCTCGTGGCCGAACAGCTCGGTTTCAAGGAGTTCACGAGGGACGGCTGCACAGTTGACCTTGATGTACGGTCCCGACCGCCGCGACGAAAGCGAATGGATCGCACGGGCTACAACATCCTTACCTGTTCCGGTCTCGCCCGTGATGAGCAACGTGACGTCCACGCCCGCCACCTCCTCGATGATGACCCGGACCTGCCGCATGCGCGGGCTTTGCCATAGTGCCATCTCGCGCGGGATCTGTGCGGTCGGTGAGCCACGAGACTGTTGACTCGCTGCGGAGGGCGCTGCGGTGAGGATAGCCTGAACGATCCGAGCGAGGTCGCGCTCGATCGACGGCTTGCCCACGAACTGGTCGATGCCGGCGATGGATGGCGGCCAAGGATGGTCATTCCTCAGTCCGATGACCGTTCCAGGATGGCCGGCCTGTAGCTTGAGATCCGACACGAAGTCGGCCGCGGTTATGGATTGGTGATCGAGGTCAATGACGGTGAACTGGTAGCTGTCTTGGACGAGACGTTCGACAGCGTCCGGTATGGTGCGCGCCACCACCGCTTGGCAACCCCGCTCGCTCAGATACCTCTGCAGGTACCGTTGCATCGCCGGATCGCTTCCCACAATCAGCGCCTTTTGCTCGCTCACGCGTTGACCCCACTTGAGGCGCACAGTGCTGCCTAAACGACGGTCGCTTCATGGCAAGCGATATGCCAAACGGTGCTCTGGCGGGCCGCGACGATGCGGATGTATGGATAAGTCCACACAGAATTTCTTTGTATGGCCGCATCAGTGTCTTCCACTCGCAGGCGAGCAGGCTGCACAGCGACGATGGGTTAATTGGGACCCACTGCGAAGTTTACTGGTATACCCGGTGTGCTGTGATGTGAACCGAACAAGCGTTCACAGCGGCGCAAGTAGCTGCCTGGACGCCCTCGACAGCCCTGTAGTGACCACACGGTCGAACCGTCAAAACGACCGCGAATTTCAACGCCATCCGTTGACGATCGGTTGACGCGACACGCGTGCGCCTCTAGAGCGCAGGCGCTCGCCAGCCGAACGCCTTCGCGTGTGTGCACGGTTGCTTCGTAGTGGGTCCCGAAGCACCCAAGCATGAACAGGCGAGGATTGGAGATCCGTTGTGTCGACGCACGGAAATTACTCTAAAAGTCTTTTATTTCGCCCCGCGCCTCGTGAAGGAATTTCTGGTCCAGCATTTGCGCTAGAGCACTCGCCCTGTGAAAAAGACCCGTCGGAGTGAACAGTGAAGTGCAACGAGCGCGCGTCCTCGATGTCGATTTCGCCTGCCTTGGCGGCCGGCTTCACTCACGTCGCGAGGCGCTCCTTGATCGCCGTCGTTCCGGACGCGGGAAACACCCTTGAGCGGCTCAAGCTCAATGACCCCACGTTTGCTCCTGATGGAGTGCTGGATCGGCCCGAGCGCTCAGACGACGACCGCGAAGTCCTCTTTTATCATCCGGGAGACATTGTCCTTGGCGCTTGATAGCGATCTGTTCACGTCAAACACATCTTTAGCGCGCTTGGGCGACAGTGCCATGGGCCTGCAACTCGCTAGGGTTCTGGCGGTGTGGCGGAGGCGGAAATGGCTTGGGATTTTGCCTTTCGCGGCGGTGCTCTGTGCGACTGCGACAATAACCGTGTTCCTGCCCAATACCTACAGGGCCTCTGCCACTGTGCTCGTCGTGGACCAACAGGTTCCAGTTGACTTCGTGAGATCCACCGTCACAGGCGCGCTGGACACTCGTCTCCAAACGATCAGCCAGGATATTTTGAGTCGTTCGAGACTTGAGGAGCTGATCAACAACTTTGGACTGTACGCAACCTCGCGACGAGGTCTTAGCCGGGACGAGCTCGTCGAACAGGTGCGCCGTGACATCGAAGTCAAACCCAAAGGGCTTGATCGAGCGGGTGGAACGATCGCCTTTACGATCAGCTATCAAGGCGCCGATCCTGAAACCGTTGCACCCGTGACGAACGCGCTCGCGTCCTCCTACGTTGAGGCCAACACCAAGGCTCGGGAACGCCAGGCGCAGGGCACAGCCCAATTCCTCAAGGTTCAGCTCGAGGAAGTGCGGGCACGGCTGGCAGTACAGGAGCGCCGTGTCAGCGAGTTTAAGCAACGCCACCTGGGCGAGCTCCCCCAGCAGATGGAGGCGAACCTCGCGACGCTCGAGCGGCTCAATGCCCAATTCCGTGTCAACAGCGACAGACAGCTTCGGACGACGGAGCAGCGGCAAGAGCTGGTAAGGCGCCTCGAGTCGATGGAACCCGTCGTGGCCACACCGGGCCACGTCGTTACGAGCGTCCAGACGAGTGTCGCCCCGCCGGACCCCGCTACGGTCCGACTCGAAAAGTTGAGGCAGGACCTCGCCGACCTTCGGATGCGTTTTAGCGACAAGTACCCCGACGTGATGCACCTCAAGGCCGAAGTGGCTCGTCTCGAGCGGCAGGTGTTCGAAGCCAAGCGCGACGACACACCGACCAAGAGCGTGCTCGCCGAAAAGCTGCCGGCTCCGTCGATCGCCAACCCTCATGCGGCTCAGACGCGAGAGGCGTTGAGCCAGGTCGACGTCGAGATCACAGCTCTCAAGGAAGAGGAGAAGTACCTCCGGACGGCCATGGCGACGTACCAGGCGCGGGTCGAAAACATCCCCCGGCGTGATTTGGAGTTCCAGGCATTATCGCGGGATTACGATTCGACAAAGGAACTCTACCGGACGCTGCTGAAACGTCACGACGAGGCTGAGCTCGCCGAGAGTTTGGAGCAACGTCAGAAAGGGGAGCAGTTCCGAATTCTCGAGCAGGCTATCCCACCGAGCGCACCAATCGCGCCCAACCGCGGACGCCTCATGCTCGTGAACCTGCTTCTCTCACTCGGGGTGGGAGTCGGCTTGGTGGTGCTTCGCGAGCAGCTGGACACCTCATTCCACACGATTGACGACCTCCGCGCTTTCACGAGTCTTCCGGCCCTCGGCAGTATTCGGCGCATTGTGACGGCGTCGGATATCCGTCGGAGTCGTCGGCGAGTCCAGCTGGCGGCGGGCGGAGCTGTACTCGGTCTCACACTCGTGGTCGGCGTCGCATACTTCGTCGCCAGTGGCAACGAGCAACTGCTCAGGCTGCTGACGAGGTCACTGAAGATTTAAATGTATCTTGATTTCTACGGACTCAAAGAACATCCGTTCAAGACGACGCCTGATCCGAAGTTTCTCTTCCGGACACCGTCGCACCGGGAAGCACTCGCGCAGCTCTCGTACGGAGTGAATCAGCGAAAGGGATTCATCGCGCTGACCGGGGAGGTCGGAACGGGGAAGACGACGCTGCTTCACGCCCTGATGGAGCGGCTCGACCAAAATACTGCGGTCGCCCTCATCTTCAAGTCCACGCTGCCCTTCGACGCGGTCGTGGACTGCATGCTCGAGGACTTCCGAATCGCGACACCGGCGAACACCGAGGCGCAGCGGCTCGTTGCGCTGAACAATTTCCTGCTCGAGCGCTACCGCATGGGCCAGAACACCGTCCTCATTCTTGACGAGGCGCAGAATCTTGAGCCGAAGACCCTCGAGGAGATCCGGCTCCTGTCCAACTTCGAAACGCCGAGTGAGAAGCTCCTTCAGATTCTGCTCGTCGGCCAGCCCGAACTGAGGACCAAGCTCAATCTCCCGGAGCTCCGGCAACTCCGGCAACGAATCGCGCTGTCTTGCGGCCTTCGACCACTGACAGTGAGTGAAACGCGCGATTGCATCCGGACACGCTTGCGCATCGCCGGTGCGCAGGATCTCGGGGTCTTCGCTGACCGCGCGGTGACGCGAATCGCCGAATACACGGCGGGCATCCCGCGGCTCATAAACATCCTCTGCGATCAGTGTCTCGTGATCGGGTTTGCGGATCAGCAACGCCGGATCGGTCGACATATCGTCGAGCAAGCCATCGAGTCCCTCGAGGACGGCGTATTGTCACGACGGCGGTCGTGGGCGCTGGGCCGGAGAGTCCGCCTGACGCCGGTTCGTTGGAGCCTGACCGTATTCGTAGGGCTGCTCTTGGGAGCCGCCGTCTCCCTCGCCGCGCGATCCGATAGCGCTCATCTCTTCGAGCTTGTGCGCTCGGCGCGTGCCCTTCTCTGGTGATCGGATGGGCAAGTACTTCGAGGCACTTGAGCAGGCCGATCGGGAACGGGCGCTCCGTCCGTCTCGAGAAGCGCCACCAGTTCAACCTCGCCCAGCCCGCGAGACAAGCGAGCCGGCAATCGGCAGTGTGGGCTTCGAGCGACCGACAACGCAGAAGACTCTCGCGAACCGGCAGCCCGTTCGCGACATGCCTGTGGAATCCGGTGCGCGGGTGGTCGAGGAGCACCTGGTGAGCCTCCTCGCTCCGACCTCGTTCGAAGCCGAGCAGTACCGGGCGGTTCGCCACAAGATGGAGCAATTGCACCGGACCGCCACTCTCACCATCGTGGGCGTCTCGAGTCCCGAGGCCGGCGACGGCAAGACCATGACCGCGATCAACCTTGCCGGCGCTTTGGCCCAAGCGTCTGACGCTCGCGTCCTCATCGTCGACGCAGACGTGCGCCGGTCCTCAATCGCTGAGCGTTTGGGGTTGGACAGTTCCCACGGGAGCGGTCTGATCGGCGCGATCCTTGATCCCCGTCTGTCGCTGAACGATGTCGTTGAGCCATGCCCAACGTTCAACCTCTCCATCGTTCGGGCGGGCCAGCAGTCCTCAGCTCCCTACGAGGTGCTGAAGTCCCCTCGGCTGGGGCAACTGCTGAACGAGGCTCGTCAGCAGTACGACTACATCATCGTCGATATGCCTCCTCTGGTCCCGATGCCCGACTGCAGGCTGATCGGGCGATGGGTGGACGGATTCCTGATCGTTGTCACCGCACACAAGACCCGGCGGAGGCTGCTGGAGGAAGCGGTGAAGGTGTTGGATCCCAAGACGATCGTCGGCCTGATCTTCAACGGCGACGATGAGGCACGAACGCGCTACGCCAAAGGCAGTGGCTGGTCCTCCGGGGCGGACCGCGACGGATGGCGGCTGCCCTTCCGTCGCCGTTCCATGCTCGAAGGGAGCTAGTCAACGATGTGTGGCATCGTCGGATACACCGGATTTCGCGACGCCGTCTCTTTCCTGCTCTCTGGGCTCCGTCGCCTCGAGTACCGCGGGTACGATTCTGCCGGGATCGCCACACTCAATGGAAGCCACCTGGACGTGCGGAAGGCTGTGGGACGGGTCAGCGCGTTGGAGAGCCTGCTGGCGGTCAACAAACCCAAGGGAGCTCTGGGGATCGCGCATACGCGCTGGGCGACTCATGGTCGTCCGTCGGACGCCAATGCCCATCCCCACGTCGACTGCGACGCACGTTTAGCGGTCGTCCATAACGGAATCATCGAAAACTACCGTGATCTTCGGAAGTCACTGGCCGCCGAAGGGCACCGGTTCCGTTCTGAGACCGACACCGAGGTCATCGCGCATCTGATCGAACGCTACCGGTCACATGGTCTGGACGAGGCGGTGCGCCGAGCAGCTCGAGAGCTGCGAGGGGCCTATGCGATCGTCTGCATCGCCGTCGATGCGCCGGACACGCTCATGGCCATCCGCCGTGGAAGTTGCCCTCTTGTCGTCGGTGTGGGCAATGGTGAAGTCTTCGTAGCTTCAGACATTCCGGCCTTGCTGGGGAAGACCCAGGACATTGTCTTGCTGAAAGAGGAAGACGTGGCTGTGCTTACTCCGGACCGGATTGCCTTGAGCACCATCGATGGGATTCCGGTCCGGCGGAACCGCGCGAGTATTTCCTGGAGCGCCGAGGCCGCGGAGAAGGCGGGCTATCCCGACTTCATGTTGAAGGAGATCTTCGAGCAGCCCGACGTGGTCCGGAACACGCTGCGGGAGCGGGCCGATCCAGAAGGCTACAGCATCCACATCCCCGAGCTTGGACTCAAGGATCGCGACCTCGCAGCCCTCAACCGCCTGTGCTTCGTCGCGTGCGGTACGTCGTGGCACGCGGCCCTGGTCGGGAAATATCTCGTGGAAGCCTTCGCGCGGCTGCCGGTCGAGGTGGATATCTCCTCAGAGTTCCGCTACCGCCGTCCAGTCCTCGACGGCCGTGTTCTCACGGTGCCGATCTCACAATCCGGAGAAACTGCGGATACGCTGGCGGCTTTACGCGAAGCGAGAGACCAAGGATCCCGGACCGTTGCCATCTGCAACGTCGTGGGCAGTTCTCTGGCGCGCGAATCCGACGGCGTTCTCTATACACGGGCTGGCATCGAGATCGGTGTCGCATCAACCAAGGCCTTCACAGCTCAGCTCACGGCAATCACGCTGCTTGCCCTGAAGCTCGGTCTCGCGAGAGGGTTCGCCGATCCCATGCTCGTCTCCCAGGTCGTGAAAAGTCTCTGGGAGATCCCCGAGTTGATGGCCGTGGTGCTGAAGCAGTGCGACGGCATCCGGCAGATCGCGAACCGGTTCCTCGAATGCCGGGGATGCCTCTATCTTGGCCGCGGGATCAATTACCCGCTGGCGCTCGAAGGAGCCCTCAAGCTCAAGGAGATCTCTTACATCCATGCCGAGGGCTATGCAGCGGGCGAGATGAAGCACGGGCCGATCGCACTCATCGATCACCAGACGCCGGTGGTCGTCCTCGTTCCGAGGGGGCTCCACTACGAAAAGACGATGAGCAATATCGAGGAAGTAAAGGCACGAAGCGGCATCGTCGTGGCCGTCGCCACGGACGACGACGACGAGATCCGAGACAAGGCCGATGTCGTGGTTCCAATCCCCTCGACCCTCGAGTGGACGCAACCGCTCCTCGTCGCGCCGGTGTTGCAACTCATGGCGTATCACGTCGGGGTTCTTCGCGGATGTGACGTCGACCACCCGCGGAACCTCGCCAAAAGCG
>Ga0207684_10001568_pt1 | contig 24424 bp, 38 predicted proteins | sample KBSK5501metaG_FD_184342 | JGI IMG/M metagenome (GOLD analysis project Ga0207684, IMG submission 184342) | Corn, switchgrass and miscanthus rhizosphere microbial communities from Kellogg Biological Station, Michigan, USA - KBS K5-50-1 metaG... | ecosystem: Host-associated > Plants > Roots >...
CGATCCTCGCGCGCTGCCCCAGCGTCAACTCACCCGTCGCGCGCGACCCCGTCGTCGACTTACCGGACGATCTCGTACCGGGGCGGGCGCGTGAACGTCGGCAGCCCGAAGAGCGGCCGCGCCCGGCGTGTGGACCTGCCCGCCATGCTCGTGCAGCGGCTGGCCGCGAAAAAGTCGCTCCTGGAGGCCGAGGCGGCGCTCCAGGGCCACGATCTGATCCCGTGGTGCTTCGTCAATCACGCGGGCAAGCCGGTCGACGCCATGAACTTCCTGCATCGCGTGTGGGCGCCGCTGCTCGGTAAGGCCGGGCTGCGGCGGATCCGCTTCCACGATCTGCGCCACACCTTCGCGTCGCTGCTGATCCAGGCCGGCGAGTCGCTGGCCTACGTCAAGGACCAGCTCGGTCACTCGTCGATCAAAATCACGGTCGACCTCTACGGGCATCTCGTGCCGGGCGCAAACCGGCAGGCCGTCGACCGCCTCGCCGACGCAACCTTCCGCAACCCAGGCGCAACCAGGGACGATCGAGTCGAGCGGGAGCGTGAAGGAAGTGTCGAAGAAAACTGGAGCCGGGGGCGGGAGTTGAACCCGCGACCTACTGATTACGAATCAGTTGCTCTGCCTCTGAGCTACCCCGGCTTTACGCGGACTTACGGGCGATTGACCCCTCGGATTCTACATCATGTTCTGATTTTGGGATGAAACCTTCGACTTCGAGCGTCTCTTCGCGCGCTGTTGAAGAGCCCGCGAGGATGCCGTTTAGGCGGCGCACTGCACTTCGCAGGTGCTCCGGGCTCAGGTGCGCATACCGCTGAACCATCGCCAGCGAGCTATGGCCGAGCAGTTCCTTCAACTCTGGCAGCGTCGCGCCGCGCTGCATCGCCCACGATGCGAACGTGTGCCGCAGGTCGTGGAAGTGGAAGTCGACGAGCCCGGCCGCTTCGACGGCCGCCTCCCAGTACGCGCGGAACGCTGACCACGACGACGACCCGAACACGAGCCCTGAAGCCTGCGCCCCGCGGCGCAGTAGCACGGCGTCGGCCTCGTCGATCGGAACCTCGCGCCGGCGACCGGACTTCGTCTCTTCGAGCAGGACGACACTGCGCGAGCGGTCCACACGCTGCCACGTGAGGCCAAGGGCTTCAGACTGCCGCAGGCCGGTCAGCAGACAGAACTCGACAAGATCGGCCAAGTCCTTTTTCTGCTCCCTGCACTTGGCCAGCAGCGCGTTGGCTTCTTCCGGCGTGAGCCACCGCAGTCGGCCTTGCGGTTCCTTCTGCAAGCGAATCTTCGGGACCGCAGCGAGGGCGCCCCACTCTTCGTGTGCCAAGCGAAGCAAGTGCCGGAGTAGCGCCAACTCGCGATTGATCGCCGCTGCACTCAGGCGGCGCGGCTTTCCGTCTTTGTCCTTTCGAGTCTTCGACCCGGCCGCCAACCGCTGGTCACGGTACTGGCTAATCACGTCCGCGGTCAGTTTGTCGAGCCTCGTCTCCCGGCCGAAGTGGGCGAGCAGCCGCTTCAGCGTCCGCTGATCCTCTCGGATCGAGCGCTTGCGGGCCTTCGCGACTTCGTAGCGCTCGGCCGCGTCGCCGAGCGTGATTGGCTTCGCCTTCGGCTTCTCTCGGTCAAGCTGGAACTTCAACAATTCGTCCTTCGCCTGGTCCTCAGTCCACTCAGCGTTGAACCGCTTCACCTGCTGGCCATCGATCTGGACGGTGAAACCGTACGAGACGACTTTGACCCTGCGGCCTGTCGGGCCGCGTCTGCTCCACGCACGGCGAATGATCTTACCAACGCTCATGTCGTTCGCTCTCTTTCTGGCGCGTCTAGCGCGCCTTGTGCGCCGCCACGTCCGGCGTGTAAACGCCGACAGGCAAGCAGACGAAATTTTGGATACTGGCCAGATCGTCCGCGCGGCGAGCTTCGTTGCGGTATTTCCGGTAGTGCGTCGTCTCGCCCTTGCCGTCAGCTAGCTCGGCGTCTTTTACCCACACGTACGGATTGCCCCGCCACACGTCGAGATGTCTGCCGATCGCGCGTACACACTCCGCACGGTCTGCGTAGGCCGCCTCGACGTAGTACTGGCCAACACCGTCGAACGTGTCCCACCGGTGCCACAGCACCCACGAATCCCCGGCGTACGCGGCAGCCGACGTCAGCAGCAGCGTCGCGCCCAACGCGACGGCCAACACCGCAGCCCACTCGATGATGGTGCGAAGACGCTTGGTGACATTCACCGCGTCACCTCCGGCGAATCGTTTGGCGTGGCCGGCGCCGGCGGCAGGTGCTTATCAACCGGCTTCGGACCACCGACATTCCGACACGACCAGACGTTGACCATGCAGTCGGTGACTTGGTCAGTCGTGACACCCGCACACCCTGCGAACAACAGCCCTGCAATGACCGCCGCCATTACGTATCGCATCGCGTTTCTCCTTACGCACTCGCACGAACGAACCGGCGGACGCCGGGAGCGACTACTACTTGCTTGGCCAGGTTGCGTCCGAGCCACGCCTCGACGGCCGTGAACGGCGCAAGTTGGTACTCGGCGGCGTCAACTTCGCCGCCTTCATCAAGAGCAACGCCGAAGTCGAGTGCTGTCTCGTCGCCGTCGTTCGGATCGCAGACGCCGATGCGGCGGATAACGCCCGTCTCGCCGGGTGCGACGCCCCGCTCGGTCAGGTCGACGGCGTCATGCGTCAACAGCACGCGATCACCAATCTGATAACGTGTCAGAAGCGGATGCGTCATTCGGCCGAACGGGCCGACGACGCTCAATCCGTTCTCGTTAACGTGAATCTTTGGTTTCTTTGCTGCCCTCGCTTTCGCCATCTCGTGCCCCTTTCCTGTGGCGTAACTGCACGGCCCCATTGGGCCGATTACCAGCATGGGACAAGGCGGTATCGACTGTCAAGCGTGCCACTGTCCAGCTATCACGCACGCATGCTCTACCGATTCACCACAGACGATTAACCGTGCTAGAGTAGCCGCGTGGCGAAAACCGTGGCGAAACGTGTGGCGAAGCGTGCGAAGAAGCCAGTCGTATCAGACGCAGTACGTGCCTTCCTGTCCGCCATCGGCCGCATCGGCGGCAAGATTGGCGGCCCTATCGGTGGCAGCCGCGGCGGTAAGGCACGCGCCCGAAACTTGACCGCGGCCGAGCGCCGCGAAGCGGCCAGCGCCGCCGCGACGCAGCGATGGAGCAAGCTGACCAAAGAGCAAAGAAAGCGGCACGCGAAGAAGCTCGCGCGAGCGCGCTGGAATCGTAAGCAGAATTAACGAATGGATCGCGTGACCAGCCGCATCCTGCGCGCTATCGCCAAAGACGGCGAAGTGTCCCTTTATGATGCTGTCCGGCTTGCACCGTCAAAGCGCTGCAACCATATCGACCAATATCCGCTTGCGCTTCTAATCGAAGACGACTACGTCGGTACGTCCGTCGCACACACGCCGATACCGCATATGGACGCGTTACTCAGCCGTGCAATTGGCCTTCATATCTGGCGACTCCGAGAGGGCGTCGAGCCGATCGAGTATTTGGGCATCTCGTCGTCTGGCGGACTCGATACTCGTAAAGAGCGTGTGTTTTTGAAGGCTAAAGGCGCGCTCTATCTTTCCGCCCAACACGAAAAGCGTTGGGATCGCTTCTACTCGATTCTAATCGCTACTTTTGTCGCTGTGCTCTCGGCAACACTGACCGCGTTGTTCACCGGCCACTTGACGAGGCTGTTGCGATCAGCGACGGATGGCGTCTAAAAGCGCTCTGCCTTTTCTGCGCGAAAAGCTCTCATCCCCTCAGTCGAGCCGCGGCAAGACGTGGGTCCACGTCCAGCCTCTTTTGCGTTTCAGCGGATCGGCTGACCGCTGTTCGTCATGCACTTCTCGAAGTTCCAGCGTTGCGCCGCCGTGCCGAAATAAGACACCGCGCCGCTGGGTTTTACGTCAACGTCAACTTTCGCGCTGCTCGCGCACGACGCGGCGGTATTACGAAAAGTCTGCTCCGACTGCGCGGCCTGATCGCGCGTCTGCTGCAGCGAGCGCTCACGCTGGCCCTCGGCGGCAAAGCGTTCGTTGTCGGCATCAAGCCGCCGCTGACGCTCAAGCGCGCGGCGCGCCTGCTCGGGCGATGCCTGAACACCGTCAACTCGCGTCGCGCCTGAGCGGTACTTCTCCGGGACGCGGTTAAGGTTGTCAGTGATGTTGCGTCGACCTTGGTCGTCGACCCATTCGTACGTCTGAGCAAGTGTGATAGACGGCACCGTCGCGGCGATCACCGACGCAATAGCGACACAGACACCAACAATGCGCGCTCGCATAGTTCGATCCTCCGCTAGTTCCGCCAGCAGCTAGGGTTGGAAACAATAGGTCAGACCCGCACTCGCCGTCAAGCGGCAGCCTCGCCAGCGATTAGCCCATCATTCCGGCGAACCTGCTCGGCCTTCTTCCGCTTCCGATAGGCACTCCGAGCAGCCCTCCGAGCGGTGGCAAGGTCAGCGTGCTTCTTGGGCCGCCCACCGGCCCGGCGGGAGCCCTCTGGAAGCCTGTCGGGGGATAAAAACCTACCCCCAAAACCCCGCTGTTTATGCGGGTCCGCAGCGGCGTTCAACTCGGCGACTTGGGTTGCCCTACGTTCTGCTCTAGCGCGGACAGACGCGGCCCCTGCGATGGCCGCCCGTTCGGCCCTGACTGCCGCTACGCGCTGCCGCTCCGCGGCCTCAGTCCGACGCTCGGCACAGACGTAGGCGTCGCGGCGCGCGAGCCGCTCAGGCTCCGGTAGTTCGGCCCAGGACTTTGACCAGCCGGCGGCCGTGGTCGCGAGTAGGCGATGCTCGCAGGGCTCAGGGCTCGTACACCAGAGCCCGTCTGGGTACTTCGTTCTCAGCATGGCCAACTCGGCAGCCGGGGCGAGCGGCGGATTAACGCGCGCCATCAGGCAGCCTCCGCGCTCTGGGCGTGCTGTGTCGCACGCGCCTTGGCGAAGCGTTCGGCCGCTGCCTGACGCTGAGCCTCAGTTGTGGTCCGGCGCTTCGCGCCTACTCGCCACCGAAGCTCGCCGATCGGCACCCGGTATTGCCAACCGACTTCGACGCCGCCTTGCGTGCTGATCTTCCACGGCTGATAGCCGAAGCGTTCCAGCTTCCGCTTCGTCGGCGGGTGTGCGGTGAAGATGCTGACATGTCCTCGTCAGCAGAGAATCTGAGAATCGTTTCCTGTTCGGCCAGCTTCATTGAGCAGGCTCCTCCGTAATTCGTGGTTAGGTGTCCGCGCTGCGGCACGGGCAGAGGCTCGCTTCGGCGAGCCGACAGACGAGCGCGGTTGATTCCGCGCAGGGGATCAGAAGCGATAGAAGCGAATTGCGTCGACCAGAGGCGAGGCGCGCCGCCTCCGGCTGTGTGCGTGCTACTGCTGCGGGATCAAACTCCGGCCTTGACGTATGAGAGTGTCGCGGTTCTGGTCAACAGCCTTCTGTACTGCAAGGTCCAGCACCTTCTGCAGCGGCTCAGGAAAAGCCGCCCCTGCTTGACGTCCGACGTACTTGGCGCCGAGATTCGGTAGCAGCCGGCGCAAGCCTTCGATCAATCCCTCACCGGCCATCGCACCGCCAACACCAGCGCTGCCGCCGTGTCCGAAGTAGCCGCCGAGACCAGCGAGCCCTGCCATGACGTGGCCCGTCAACCGCGAGAGCGGCTTGCCCGGTACGTCGGTGCCAGCCGCGAGGCCAGCACCGCGAGTCGCTGCATCGACGAGCCGCTATCGCAGTTCTCATCGTCGCGTCGGGCTTGGGCATCATCTGCTTGGTCTTGTACTGGCAACTCATAACGATGTCGTTGGTCTTGAGTGACGTTGGCCGGGACAGATAACGGCGCGGCAGCGCCCGAAGTCGGCCAGGCGCGCTGGTCAAACGCCACCAAGCGGAAGTAGACTACTGCCCGGGCTGGGCGCCCACGCGCGCGGCTGGCCTTCGCCCTCTTGGTCGAGCCGCGATAGGGCGTGGTCTCCGTCCAGCCCTCCGTCTTCGGCGCTCGCTGAGGGGTCGTCGATGATGAAGGTCGAATACGGTCGCTACATCATCGAAGTGTTCTCATATCGCTCGGGCGGCTGGTGGCGCCCAGACATCCGCATATCGCGCCGCTCAGGCGACGAGGTTCACACGGAACAGCTTCTCGCGCCGGAAAGTGTCGTCCTTGACTCACCGGCAGAGTCCGACGCGTACGGCGTTCAACTCGCCAAGGAGGTGATTGACAGCCGAGGATGACTGGCGCCGTCGCCGAGCGGTGGTCGAAGACCAAGAGAAGCTGAAAAACCTTGCGACCCGTCCAGCCCACTCGTTCGAGGCCACTGATGATGCGTCGTATGGCCCTCACAACGCTAAAAGTTGTTCTCGTCGTTAGTCTTCCGTCGTATGGCCCTCACAACGCTAAAAGTTGTTCTCGTCGTTAGTCTTGGTACGAGTTGCGCCTCCAACCCCGCGAAACCGCCAACACGTTGGGTCCCGGTAAGCGGAGATAGCGGCGATGTCGCCCTAAAGCGCGCGATGTACGAGTGTGAGCGCAACACACGGCGAGCATTCGAGCGCGACTCGCGAGGATTGCCGTTCCTCACGGGGAAGAATGCCAACGAGCGCGCATTCTACGCGGGTTGCATGGAGGCGTACGGCTTCACCCGCGCTGCCGATTAATGTTCGACGAACGCCACGCTTATCGCGATGGCGCGGATAACGTTCGCGAGTACCGAACGCCAGCCTTCCTGATGCTTAAATGCCAACTCATCTTTCACGGCGACACGGTTCTGATCGAGCCGATCTGACGAGCGCGTTGGACAACACGTGCGGCGCCGCCGTAGACTCCCGAACGCCAAGACGAACTACGTCCAGTAGCGGCGCGATCGCCGCCGGGCGTTCTTTAAGCGCCCGTCATTTCGACGCGCTTTCCCTTCAACGCGCCCGTTAGGATGTCGATAAATACTTTGGGCTCGACCACGAAACTGGCGTATGCCCGCCGCAACTCTGCGACTGATTCTGCGCCTACGAGCACCGCTTGGCGGCCGGGATGGAGAGCGACTGCCTTTTCGGCGAGCGTATATGCTGCTTGTGCAGCCTGCTGACGTTTTTGGCTAAAGCCTGTAACTGTAACCTTCATGCTGTCGGTGTCCAACTGCACAAGGAAGAACTTGGCGCCCTTGGTGTCCGTCAGCGAAAGCACATGCCTCGCCCTTGCCCAAGCTCGAAGATTCTTAATGACTCGTAACGAGTCGGCTACTTCGCGCAACTCTCGTCGCAATTCTTCACCGGACGATACGTTCGCGGCGAGGGGCTGATTCTCCATCTCTGCGATGGAGTTTCCAAAGAGGGTGAAGAACTGCGCCCATTCGCCTTCCGAGATTCCCGACTTGATCTTCTGCTTTGCGAAAAAATCGACTGTCTCGACTGCGCTCGCCCACGCATGTTGCCGAATCGAGCGCATCTGAACCTCAATCTCTAGACCGTTCCAAGGCTCCTGTTCCACGGACTCACTCTTATAGCGGTATACGACGTGATAAGCGCGATAGCCGTCGGCCTTCGGAGAGGCAATGTAGTCCTTCTCGCGCCGGAACTCGTGCGGAGCCATGACATCGGGTTGATAGCGCGCTCTCAATTCGTTCAGTTGCGACACGCTCGCGACAATCGCGCGGCATCCTCCAATGTCCTGCATACCGGCGAGCACCATGTGAGGGTAAAACCGTTCGAGTTTGACCCGAATCGTCTCTAATCGTTTAAGTCTTTGGGTGACGACCGATGTCGGAAGAACTTTCTGCGCCCGCCTCCGTAAGACGACCTGAAACGTGTTCAGCGGGAACGCGTGCGCCGCTCGCCAAGCGCTGATGAGACCGACTGCACCGGCGTAGTCGCCGTCCTCTTTGCCAATGAGGACGCGACCCGCGTGCCTGATATCTTGGCGCGAGCACTTCGGCGGCTGCACCCATACGCCCATATCGCACGAGCATAGCGCGTCGTCGGGCTCAACCGTTAAGAGCGCCGGGCAAGCGCCCTCGGCAGTGGTCACGCTGCGCCCCCATTGGCCAGAGCATCATTACGGCGGATTTGCTCAGTCTTCCTGCGCTGACGATAGGCGCGCTGCGCCGCCACATGAGCCGCGGCGTCGCTATCGTGCTGACGGGGTCGGCCTCCGGCCCGTTTCGAGTTCTTCGGCAGGCCGGCGGGTGACAGAAACCTACCCCCAGAAACCCGCTGTTTATGCGGGTCCGGCGAGGGTGTCTCCGGGCGACCCGCTATCTCCATGGGGCCTGTCTGTTCAAAAGTGGGCACTCACGCTCCCACGGCGACCCGGGAGTGTGCTTGCCGTCCACGAGGCATACGCCGCGACGGCGACGCCAGTCCTTCGATCTGCTCATGCTGTCTCCTGCTTTCGATGCTCGCGCTGTCGCGCGGCAGACTGGTGCGGTGAGTCCGCACCGAATTGAGAACTGATAGAACCGACAACCGGCGAGGCGGGCCGCGCCGCCTCTGGCCGAGTGCGTTAGAAACGAAACTAGCGGCTACAAATAGAACCCGGTGTAGCGCGGCTCTTCCTTTGGTGCGCGTGGTGCTGCTGCGTCAGCAGCTTGCAACGTGTTCGTCGACGCCTTCGGTGGCGCCGGTAGCGGACGACGCGAGTAACTTGGATCGGCCAACAGCAGCCACAATTCCGCGTAGCGACGTGAACGTTCGCCGTCGCCTGCGACAGTCGACAGAGAAAGCTCCCAACCGAGGTGCGAAATCAGAATCGGCAAGAGCATCGTTGATTCGTTTAGAACGCGCACCGCCAAATCTCGAGGATTGGCGCCGGCATCAAGCTCCGCAAGCAAGTTCTTGAACCACGCCCCGGCGGGGGGCAATTGGTTGATTGCCATCGTCAGTGCCTTACAGGGTGTTCGAGTTGGTGTCATTCGAGCGGCGTGACAGGTACAAGTCCATCAGGCTCGGCGTCACCTGCGCATTCGGGTCCAGCCCGTACGCCCGACGCACTTCCGCCTCTTGCGCGAGGCGGTCAATGTCCTGGCCGTAGAACTGCGGGGACCACGGCTCAAGCTGGGCATTCGGATGCGCCTGCTGCCACTGATCGCGGAGCGCCTGGTATCGCTGCTCGGCGTCCGCCTCGCTCCGAATGTCTTCAGGCGAGCTATACGACCCCGTGGGGCCGATACCGTACGCAGAGGCGTACGGCAGGCCAAGCTGCTTCGCGAGCATGACCCTCGCCTGCTCGGCTGCCTGCCCGCCGTAGCCGCTCGCGGCGGCGTTATCGAGATAGCCGATGTCGCCCGAACCTTGAACCGCGCTGAGACGCGACGGGTCTTCGCTGAGCCAGTTCATCGCCGTCACGAACTCCTGCGGCGACATCTGTGACCATTCGCCGGACGACAGTCCGAGTTGCTGCGCGGTGCCGGGATCGAGATACGATCGTACAGCGCCACGCTCGCCGAGCGCCGTACGCAGTGCGCCAAACGTCGCAGGCAGGTCGTTCTCCGGAACGCCGGAGTACAGATCGCGCAGTGTCCCGGTCGCTGACTCCGCCTTCGCATTGGCTGCATCGCGAGCGAGTTGGTAGCGGCTCATTCCGTAAGACTCGGGAGAGAAAATCCGCATCAGCATGTCGGTGATACCGGGGATCGCGAGCACGCCGCCAGCGAGGCCACCGACCGCACCAGCGCCGAGGCTAGCAGCTTCGCCAGCCGCAGCAGTGCCGGCGCCAGCACCGACGCCAGCCCCAGCACCGGCAGCGGCACCGGCACCTGCACCAGCACCCGCGCCTGCGGCGCCGCCAGCCGCGCCAGAGGCGAGAGCCGACGAGATACCCGAGCCGAGGCCATAGAGCGACGCACCAGCACCAAGAAGATTGCCGGCTGTGCTCAGGTCTTTGTTGCCAGCAAGGTTGCCTGCCAAGCTGAGACCGGCGCCTACGGCGCCAGCACCAGAAGCGACGCCGGGATTAGCGATCGCGTTGATACCCTGGCCAGCGACACCCGCGGCGCTGCCGGCTCTCGCGATGTCTTTGCTACCGCTCGCGCTGCCGTATAGACCAGCAAGTGAGCCGAGAAGGCCGAGCCCTTGGCCATACGTTTTTAGTTGTGTGAAGTCGGGAAGCGAGAACGACGAGCCGCCAGGCATCGTGCCTGTTGCTTCGCTCGTCGAAGACGACGGAGCGCTCGACATCGTGTCGCCGGTATTGAAACCGGTGTCCTGCGGAGTGCCGGTCGGCTCGATGCCGATCTGCTGGTGCGCAGTCGGAGCACCGGGCTCGCCCGCGGTGCGGCCGAATCCGTAATCGCTCCCTTCAAACGGCGTGCTGAACGAAGAACCGGGTGTCGACTGCGAAAACATCCGATTCGCCCGGCCGGCTGCACCAACTGCGGACTTGCCGGAGCCAACAGCCTTCGACAAATCCGAAGGCTCGGTGTTCTGGGCGTTCTGCTCCGCTGATTGGGAAGAGCCCTTGAAGAAGTCGCTGAGCAGCCGATTGCGTGCAGCGGTGTCCATTCGCGGCATTCCACCGGTGCCACCGATCGAGCCGACTTCACCGCGCGCAGCTTCGCTCACGGCCGCAGCGCCTTGATCCGCGCCCTGCAGAATTGGAACCTGCGAGAAGCTCACGGCAGGAGCGCGTCCAACGCGCTCAGTCGCCAAGTTCGATACCTCGCCGGGTGCGTTCGTCGCAGGGCTCGGCGTTGCGAGGGGCGACGAAACGTCGCCTCCGTTCAGCGAGTCTTTGCTCAGGTTGCTGGTGTCGTCTTCACCAGCGAACAGCGCACCAAGGCCACCGCTCTTCTGGCCAAGGAGGGCACTGATGCGCCGACGCTGATTCTGGTTCGTCTGATCGCTATCGTTTTGGGCATTAACGTCGAATGCATTTGCGTTGAGAGCCATGACTTTCGTTTTTCCTTCGCACGGCTCGTTGGCCGCGCTTACTGCTGTGATTAGTGCTGCTGTGAGTGCTGCTGCGATCGTGAGAGCACGAATGAAACGCACGGTTGCGTACTCGCTTTCGGTGTTGCGTTCGTCGGCGCGGGTTGCGCCGCTGAATCTAGAGAGGCTTACTAGGCGGCTACTGGTTCTTGGTGCTCGCGGACGTACGCTGCGCACCGCGCGTAGGTTGCATGGCGCTCGGAGAGGCGACCGGCTTCAACAGCCGCGACGTTGCGATTGCAGACGCCGCAAAGTAACTTGCGTGCCTCGCCTGTCGCATGGTCATGGTCTACATCGAGTCGCGTACGGCCTTTCGGCAGACCGCCGCAGATATAGCACCTACCGTCTTGCTCGGCGTTCATCTGCTCGAAACGTTCCCACGTCATGTCGACGATGCCGAAATACCGCCAATTCGCAGCCGAGTGTGTCGCACGGCCAGCCGTTGTCCGTTGATAACAACCGGCTTGCTCCAATCGCCTGTCACGATTTTCGTAGTAACGTTCGCGGGCCTTCTGTTTGTAATGCTCTGCGTACCGCGCATAGCCCGCGCGTTGGGCGGCTTGCCCCTTGGCCGTCTGTCTATATCGCGCGTTTCCGGCATAGACACAGGCGCGGCACTGTCCGCCCGGCTTCTTCGCGGTCACTTTGGCTGTATTCTCTGGCGTACGCTCGTGCCCGCACTTTCGCCACGTCCGCGGCGCTTGTTCGACTTGGTCCATTGCGCTTCTCGTCTCCTGTTCGTGAAAACGTTTTTATTTCCTGTAGCGGTGCACGATGGCCCCGCGAAAATTCCTAACGTCCCTTTTGGCGCGTTGCGCGGTGGTGCGGTAGGTACTACTTTCTGAAACCGCGAAATGCTTTTACGGTTGCTGCGCGGATCTGCTGATTGGCCCCCGGCTGCGCGGAGTCACAAGGAGACGGGACTCCTGGTGACCACGATCGGTCCGGCGACGGTGGGGTACGGCCGTCGCCTGCCGCTGCCGCCGCTATGGCTGCTGCTGCTGCTGCGATGCTGCTCGTGCTCGGCCCCGCGGCCTCGGCCTCGGCCCCGTGCCTGAATGGCGCTACGGCCGGGAAAGCAGCGTCTTCATCCCGAAAAACAGAACATAGCGCTCCGGGTTTCTGGAACGGCGCGGACTTAGGCTAGCTGAGCAACTGATTGGAGATCAGCGGCGCGGCTTCGCCTGCCCCTGCTCGTGCGCGGCTAACCACTCCAAGACGCGCTCGCGCGGGAATCGAACGACGCCACGGATTCGGAGCGTCGGCATGCTGGGCTCCTGGCTTGCCCAGCGATAGACGGTTGCCGGGTCGACTTGAACCAGATCGGCAAGCTGCGCCGCGGTGAGGTACGCGGGCTCGACGGCGCTGGCGCTTTCGCGCGGCGCCGCCAGTACGGTGCTCAGCGCTGGCCTCCGAACCGATCCGCGAGCGCGGCCATCTCTGGGTCGAGCACCGGCTGCTGCTGCCGCTGCACCGGCGTAGCGCCGCCTGCATAGCCAACAGGCTTGCCGTCGGTGTCGTACGCCACTCGGCGGCCGTTCTCGTCAGTGCGAACGATGTCGACAAACTCCGCGGGCTCGGCGTCGATGACTTCGCCTTGAGGCAGCGCCGGCATGGGGTAGCCGGCCGCGATGTACTGACGTTTCAACTCGGGGCTCATATCGAGCAGCATTTGGCCGATCAGCGCCTTTATCTCGTGATCGGGCATCGGTGGTTTCTCAACGGTGTGGCGCATGCGGCCTTCGACCTGCAGCTTCTCGGTCCAGTTCGACGGATCGTAGCGCTTGAGCAAACCGAACACGCTCAGGGCGTTGTTTCGCTTCGTAGCCTGGTCGAGCAGAATGTCCTGCAGCCGCTCGCATAGCTCGGTCGTTGCGTCGGCCAGCCCTTCGACGAAGTCCGCGTCCTGCTCTTCGCGCTTGCGGACGTCTCGCATGGTGACGCCAGCGGCCTTGGCCGCCTTCGCCCGGGAGCCGGTGACGGCGAAGATCCTCAGGAACGTCGGTGCCCAATCCACGGGGCGTCTCGGCCCGTCTGCGGGGCCAATGGCGGTGGCCTGCTGCTGAAGCTCCGCCTCGATCGCTGCGCGCTCGGCCATCAGGTCGCCACCGACGGCCGCATCGGCCTTCGCCTTGGCCTTCTTGCCCTTCCGTTTCTCCGCGTAGTAGGCCTTCGCCTTGGCGACGCCCGCCCTACGGTGGCGCTCCGCCGCCTTGGCCAATGGGAGAGGCTGTGCCTCAGCCGCCACAGGTGTCTCGCTAGCCACGGCTGGCTCCGCGGCGGCGCGGGGCAGCCGGCTCGGCGCTCCGAGTGATCACCGCGCGCAGGACAATAACCGGCTGGGCGGGTGCTGGCGAAGTGCCTGCCGTAGCAGGCGATTTCCGCTCGCTGGTGTCGGGCGTTACTGGGGTCTGAGTGTGCATGTGCTGCTCCTTCCTGGTTGTAGTCCGACCGTGATAGGTCGGCGTAACTAATTGAATTACAGCGCTGATCCTGATTCTTGACTAAAAGTGTGGTATTTGTTTATTGCTCGGGCGTGCGGCTCGGCCGAGGCCCCCTCCCCCTGCTGAGGCTAGCCCCGGCACTGCCTCGGCTCGACCAGGTAGAAACTCCCCGACTTGAGTGTACCTGGCTCAAAGGGGACATGAATGTCCCATCCTGGAGGCGAGGGGGTACCATGGGACATCAATGTCCCATCCTGGAGGTTTACTGTCGCCAAGAAGCAGCCGCTTCGGTGCCTGCAGTTGCATCTCGGTGTTCCGGCCTTACGCTTTGGGCTTCAGGCCGTCACCAGAGCAGTGCAAGTAGCTAATGCTTCTAGCTTCTAGCGCTTCTCGGGGCTCCTTGGCGGAGCCCCTCGCTTCTGGCTTCTAGCCGCGTGAGCGCGCGAGGCGCGAGCGCGAGGCGAAAAATAGGCACCTGCAGCAACCCGCAAAATAGGTGCTGCAGAAGCCGGTGCAGATCAGCCGCCTCTAGCCATCTGGGGAGGCGCCTGGGAGCACCAAGCGGGAAGGCGCCGACTCCCCATCAGCAGGCCAGCCGAGAGGCCAGTTAACGACGACACCGTCTCCATCGACCCAGCCAATGTTGGCCCCCGCGTACCGCCAGCCGTCTCGGTATCGCCACTGCGATGGTGGCAGGAGCGTGTACACCCCGCTGTCCTTCTGTGGTCCTTTCCAGCCACCGGTGCCGTCGGGGATGTTCCACGGCCGATCGAACTTGATCATCCCGGCTTCGGTCAGCCGTTTGCGCCACCGGCTTAGCGTTCGTCGGTCGACGGTGAACCGCTCTCGCCACTGTTCGTCTGTTGGCCAGTCCTGCCGGCGATCGTGGCGCCAGAGCGCCACCAAGAACGCCCGTTCGTCGAGCGTGATGTCTAGCGGGCCGTCGAGAAGCAGGTAGAGCATTTCGACGGTCAGCGCTCGCTGGCCGCGGTTCCACCAGGCGTCTGCCTTCGCCCCCGGTCGGGACGTTGGCTCGCCCGCTACCCGCGTCGTCATGCCTGCCGTGCTGCGTGTGCTGCGTCGGACAAGGCATCGAGCTTGGCCTTGGCCGCTGCGTACTCGCGGAGCGGTTCCGCACCCGGAGCGTGGGCGAAGCGATACCCGACGCGCCCATCGCGAATCTCCGCTCCGACGAGCGCGTATCCCCGGCCGAACAGGAAACACGCGACTCCGAAACTACGAACGAAGACCGTCGGTGTCGTTGTCATCGTCCGGCCTCCGTCGCTCTGCTGGCCTCCGATCTGACCTTCCTCGTCCCGCGCTGTCGCATCTGCTCACGCTTAGCCGCGAAATGCGCTCCGAGAGCACGGCTCGCTTGCGCGGTCGTTAGGCCGTCTGGAACAGGACCGATCTTCTTGGCGTACAGAGCGCGCTGCTTGTCACTCGCCGGCGTATTGCGCTCGTTTCGTTCAATCAGCGCCTTCTGGCCAAGTGCTCGGGCGTACTGCTCGGCAAAGACGTTGGCGTCCGAGAGCGACAGGCCGGCCGCGATCAGCAAATCGACTTCGACACGTCCCGGCCGATAGCCCGCGTACTTTGGCACGCGGAGCACGCGCCAACGCTCTTCGCCGTCGTCGCCCGGCCGATCGGGCACGACGTCAAGGTTTCCGTGCTCGCCGATCCAGAGCGAGAAGACACGGCCGTCGTCCCCGCAACTCCAGCCGCCGCGGGCTCGCTGGAACAGGTCGACCCGTTCGGCGACCAGCCTCGTCCGCTCTGCTTCCGTTGCCGCCGCCTGCTCGGCTTCGACTTCCTCTCGAATCATCGCCGCGACCGCGGTCTCACCGTCGCGGAGACCAACACCGATCGCCTTGGCGACGTCCATCAGATCGTGCTTCTTCGTCGCCCCGGCGAAGTCCAGAATCTTGCACACGGCTTTGCCGGGATAAGGCCGTAGCCCTCTGCCGATCGTCTGGCGAAATAGGACCGGCGACGTCGTCGGCCGGCACAGCAGAATCCCCTCGACGCGCGGCTCGTTAAAGCCTTCGGACAGGACATTCGGATTGACGACGACATGCGTCGCACCCGATCGCAGGCGCCCGAGGATCGCTCGGCGTACATCAAGAGGCGTCTTGCCGTTCAGCGACTCCGCAGGCACTCCGGATTTGCGAAACGCCTCGGCCAACTCGTCAGCCACGTCCACCGTCGGCGTGTACGCGATCGCTCGCCGGCCGGCCAGTTCGCGCTGATAAACCTCGACGATCTTCGGCAACGCGTTCGCGGCACGGATGACGTTTGTCAGACTCCGAGCCGCGTAATCGCCAGCCGTCCGTGAGACTTGGTCAAGGTCGTATCCGAGCTTGAAGCGCCGCACTGCCAGGTCACTCAGCACGCCGCTGCGGATCATCGGCGCGATCGGAAGCGCGAACGCGACTTCCTGAAACACACCGGCAGGTCCGACGAGTGCTGATTCGTCGGCTCGAAACGCGGTTGCTGTCCAACCCGAGATCACCGGATCGGATTGCCCGACGTGACGCAAAATCCGAAGATACGTTTCGGCGGTCGCGTGGTGCGCCTCGTCGACAATGACGAGCGCGAAGTCTGCAGCTAGCCGATCAAGACGCCGTTGCTGCCCGAGACTCTGGACGGAGGCGACGACCAACTGAGCGTCCATCTCATTCTGTTCGGCCTTGATGACACCGATCTTAAGGCTTCGATCCTGCCGGTGAAATTCGGCAACGGTCTGCCTCACTAGCTCGTCCGTGCGGACTAGGACCAAGGCGCGTTGACCGAGTGCAAGAAAATCGTCAATGGCCCAATTAACGAACGTCACCGTCTTGCCAGAGCCGGTTGGTAACTCGATCAGAAAGCGTCGGACGCCGCGGTCAATCGCGGCTCTCGCTGCCTTAAGGGCGTCCTGCTGATCCTCGCGAAGCTGGATAGAGTCTGTCGAAAGCGTGTGTGCAAACATTGGTGTGGGTAATTCCTTGGTGTGGCCCGTTCAAAGCGGGGAGCAAATTGTGCTGCGGGGCGTCGTCGGGGATGCACCGAGGCCGATTCCTGTAAGTGCAGTTTCAGACGTGAGACTGGCGGATTCGACTGATTCGCGCGGCCCTGCCGCGCTCGATCTTCCTTATCTCATTCGATGCCCTTTCGTTCCGCGCGGTACACCGCGCAGAGAAAACAGAACAGGCAGAGGCTCAACATTTGCGTTTCCTAGTTGCCGCCGAAAAGCTGAAGCAGCGAGACGAGCAAGTTGATGATGTCCGTCACCATCGTTTGGTTCTCCTTTCTAGCGGCCGCCGGGCCGCGGGTACCACATTCGCGGAGCGCCGAGCAGATCAAGCTCGATCAGCCGTTGCCTCATCGCCATGTGCTGCCGCACATCGCCAACCACGCGGCGATAGGTCTTGTCCAAACCAACGGGCGTCAGCCGGTTCGCCTCTCGCCAATCCGCGTTGGACATTCCAACCTTCGGCGCGGCGACGCCCAGCGCCGCGGCCAGATTCTCCTGCGACGCGGACAGGTGTTTGTGCTTGACCAAATCAAGCTTGGTGTCGCTCGTGAGCTTCTCGCTCAACGGCGGCAATTCGTATTCGAGCAACGCACCGCTGATGAGCGGCAAGTCGTGGCCACGGATAAAGTGGCCGGTAACGATGTCCGCCTCGTCGTACAGCTTGCGAAACTCTTGGAGCATCGTCACCGGATTGTCGCGGCCCAGTAGCCACACGCGGATGCTCTTCGGCTCGTCGATGAAGCACGCCGCTATCGCGGTAAGCTCGCCGGTCGTGAAGTCCCCGCCTAGATAGGCGAGCGGACGGTTCTCACAATCGAAATCCAAAATGCGGAGCTTCGTCATCGCGGTAACGCCAACGGTGCGGGCGCGTAGCCTTGCAGCACGGCACGATCGAACTTCTCTTTCTCTAGACGGAGCGTCGCCGCGATTTCGTTGTCAGCGGCTATGGAGTGCCTCAGTCGAATTGCAGCGGCGATTGCCTTGCGTCGATTGGCCCACGCTTGTTTGACGTCAAAGCGGGGTTCGATCGGTTGCTGCTGTTCGTTACGCGGTTGCCCGCTTTCTGCCTTTCTGCGGCCGGTGGGCCGCTTGTCTCTCTTGGCCATGTTCGATCATGTCGATCCTTTCCGTAAGCCGCCCTGAGCGGCATCGGTGATTTACTGCTCGCGGTGTTGCTGCGTACGGCGGGGTTCGTGTTACAGCGCGTGAGGGTGCCACTTGAGCAGCACGGCGCGTGCCCAGTACCAGACCGCGCCGTAGGGAAACCTAAGCATCACAGCCGCGCTACAGCCATCTGCCCACCAGATCGGGATGAAGAACGTTCGGCGCATGGCGCCAGAGCACGCGAGGGACCATATCAGCGGCAGCGCCCCGCGAGCCGCGCGCATGAACGCCTCGGCGTAGTCTTTCGGGAATCCCAGCGACACAAGTTCGTCCATTTCGTGTGCGAGATGCACGATCGGGAATGCGATCGAGCGAACGTAGGTGCCGTACTCGTCGCGGACTAGCGCGTCGTCTAATAGCCCGCGTCGTCGGCACTGCCGGATGAACGACACCGGCAGATCGCAGCCGCGGGCGAAGTCGCGGTAGCTGAACGTCACTCGATTCGCCACGTCGACCATCGCTCGCTGCTCTTCGTTCAGCGGCGGCATCCGGTCTTCGGTCATAGCCGCGCCTCTGCCACCAACGCCAGCCCCCAATCGCGCGCCTCGGTCAGCAGGGCCATGTACTCGCCGCTACCGCCGCGGTCAGGATGATGCTTCTTGGCCAGCGACCGGAAGCCCTCACGGATCAGTTCAGTAGCGAGCCGAGCACGCTGCTCGCGATCGGGCTCCGCTGTGACGTCTGATATCTCGTTGGCCGTCGAGTCCGAACTGTTCGGACTGGCACCGTTTGGACTGGTGGCACGCCGCGCCGCTGCCGCGCGCTCTCGCGTCTTCGCGATCTGCACCGGATTTAGCCGGGCGAACGCCTGCGAGCGGCCCCAGCCAAACTCGGCCTTGGCCCACTCCAACCAAGAGGTTTCGTCCTGGCGCTCGTCTTTCTCTTCTCTGAGAAGCTGGGCGATCGCTTCGTCGGCTCGATCGCGCCGAGCGATCAGCAAGCGGATTTGGTCAGCGCGGGGCTCGACCAACGCTGTCTCGGTGCGCGTGGCGAGCATCCGCTCGCCTTCCTCGCGCATCGCTGCTGTCTTAGTGTCGACGGCTCTCCAGATCGACATTGGTCCCGCCGCGAGGGCCAACCCGTGAATGAAGTCCGCTGCCGCTTCGTCGGCCGCGCCTGCCGTCGCGACCGCCGTCTCGACGATTGCGATTTCGGGTGCACTTGGCTCTGACGCCGGCGCCGGTTTACGGCGCGTGCGGCGCTTGCCGCCGTGATCCCCGTGGTATGCCTCGCACCAGCGAGCATCGCTCGCGGTTCCATACGGGCATGTGGTTTCGGTTTTGCTCAGACTGCTAGTTTCGGTCGTCGACATTGGTTCACTCCCTGTGGTGATTTCCCTGAGGTGATGCGTTCGTCGAGCAGGCTGATCAGGGAGTCAGCTTTTCGGGTTGCAGGCCCTATCTCGACGAAGTGTGTGCGGGGTGCTGCGGAATGTCGCGGTGCTGGCGTCGGGAGAAACCCGACGACAGCGGATAAAAAAGAGGGCTACGCCGTCGCGAACGCTGAGAGCTTCTTGCGCGCGGTGCTGAAGGCGGACGTCGTACCTCGAAGCTCGTACGGTCCCGCGGTGACGGCAACGTGCACCGCCGAGTCCGGCTGCTGCCACGCCAATTCCAGCTTGGGCGCGAACTGCTTGACGATTTCCTTCGGCCGGGGGGACGTCACCCCGTACACCGACTGAAGTTCAAGCATCAACTCGCAGACAGCGACAGTGACAGGTGCGAAGCGATACGCGCGGTCCTCGCCGCGCGCGTAATAGTGCGCGGGGATGACGCCATCGCGTACCCACTGGTCGATCTGTGTCTCGGTCGTGCCGACTACGTCCGCCAGTTCTGGCTTCGTCAACTGGCTGCTTCGCATCGTCAGCATCGTTGGAAGACTCCCTTGGTTAGTTCGCTGAAAAATTGCCGTCGCATTGACGGCGGTTTGACTGCTTTGGTTTTTCGCTGTCGGTCTGAAACGGCCGCCCGATGCGGCCTGCGTTACTACCCTCTTCAACCTGAAAGGACCCGGATGCTCGGTGCTGTAGCGATTTGGCACCAACGGGGCGCTGAGTGCGTGCGTGCTGAGAATCTGCTTCATCGCACGCTCTGAAATCGACTCGACCAGCGCCGCTGCTGGCCCATGCCGCGACTTCTGCTCGCGGCAGGGCTCGAACAGCGGCTAGCGCGTCCTAGAGCGTTCTAGCGGCTCCTGCTGCCCTTCCGCTTCGGCCGGCCGCCGAGTAGGCCGTTCTCGCGAGCCGCCCGGCGCTTCGCCGGCGACGTCGCCTGCCCCCCTAGACGCCCCAGAGCGACCGCTGCAGGATTCTTCCTCGGCATCTGTCCTGTCCTCCGCATCGGCTCTTCCCTCCCGGCTAAGCCGCTCGGGATCGAGAGCCTCTCAGCCTCTTCAACCAGAAAGGAACCACCTGCGCCCTTCAACGGCTCGTGGTGTAGCAATCTGACACCACTCGCCGTCTTACCGCGCTGCAGCCCCTTCAACCTGAAAGGATACGCTCGCCTTGTGGTGTAGCGAATTGGCACAGAATGAGGCTTGCGCGGGCCGCGCGCAGCAACCGAAGCACTCCGGTTTCTGTCTCGCTCCGCGTAGCCTCTTCACCCAGAAAGGCCCCAGCCGGCCCTTCACGCCTTCGGGTGTAGCAGATTGACACGGATTCGGACTAGCCAGCGCTTCGGTTCGTTCCCCACTGAAAGGCTCCGGATGCTCGGTGCTGTGTCACCGTGACAATCTAGCTGCTTGGGTTTCTTGGTCTAGCGGCGTGAGCGTTCAGCGGGGCACCGGGCGCCTTGTCGCGCTCCGCGCTCGGCGCCGGCCCCGTGAAGCGTTGGGCCTCTCTCTCTCTGAAAGGTACCGGATGCTCGGTGCTGTAGCGAATTGGCACAGAATGAGGCGGGGAGGCTGGCGCCGGCAGGCGAGAGCCCGCCGGTGCAGGGCCGCCTCGAAAGAATCTGCGATCGGCGATTCTGTTCCGGCGATTGCTCTGACTTGATCTTGAGCCGTTAGCTCGGCCGGCCTGTAAGCTCTGACCAGCGATTCTGCGCGAAGATCGAGAGTCGAAGAAGTAACGCCAGCGACGAGTACGCTTCCGCTTCGGTGATGTGCACGGCACGTCCGTGCGCCGAATCATCACGCCAATGCTTAAGTAGGCCCATATAGCGGTCGAACTCTTCGCGGACGGATGTTCGCTCTTGGCCCAGAAGGTACTTCTCGATGTCACTTCGGCCCGATCTGCGGGCATAGTGATCGAGTACCCACGCCTCGTCGCCTTTCTTCGCAATGGCCAGCGCGAGCAGGATCGACTCTGCTGCCGCTCCGCACATTGCGCAGCACGCTAGAAACGCACGACCGTTGTAGCTGCCGACAGCCTGCTCGGCCCGTTCAACAAAACCCGAGCCGAATCTCGGACCACCGCGCGCGAGTATTTCCGCAAAGCGTCCCGGCTGCATTGGTACAAGGTCAACCTCTTCCGCTTCCCGAATCCATCGAGCGCCATATGGCGTCAGCGAGTAGCCGTCGCCTCCGGCCCAAGGCGCGGTTGTGTTGATAACTTTGGTCGCCGGCTTCAAAATCCCACGTCGGCATAACTCCCACGCGGCATCTGACAGAACCGCTAGACCTTCGGTGCCGCTATCTGGCGGTCGACCAGCCTGTTCGTGGTAGTACCTCGCGACGATATGTACACGTACGTCGAAATCCCTGCCGCCATACCGCCCTTGATCGCGTGAGGCTTGACCAGAACGAACGTAGTGAACGATAAACTGAATCGCGTCATCGAGGGTCATCGTTTCGGCGCTCACTGCGCTAGCGTCGCATCAAGCCAACGCTTGGCCCACAACTCGCCAGCGTGCTCGGCCAGATCGGGCGTCAGCTTGTAGCAGGTCACGCGCTCTACGTGCGGCCTGCCCCGAGAGAACAGCCGACGCATCCTGACGTCGGCGTTATAGCGCCCGCCGGTGACGACGGCGACGGCTTCGACTTCGATGCGGAATCCGCGGTAATCAGAAACGACGACCATCTTGGAGGTTCGCGCTACTTCGTGGCCTTTACGGCTCTCGATTCCTTGGCAGTAAGCGCGCGGCCCTCCGTTCGGCCGCGAGAAGGTCACGACGGCAGTGCGGGCATACGACGGCTTCCGGCCTGATTTCCTCAGCGCAGTACGGGCACCGGACGCGGTCGAGTTCGTCCTCACTCTGCCGCGGGCCGATCGCGAGCAGAAACGCAAACGCGAGGAGTGGCGACAGGATGAGAGCGAACAGACACCAGCCGACGGCGCTCCGATGGATGCGCTGGGCATAGATAACCGCTGCGGCCGAGGCGACGATCCAGCCGATGAAGATGAAGAAAATCTCCATACGTCGTTCCTCCCGTCAGATGCCTTCGATTCAGAAGGCGACGAGCATTGCAGGACACGGCGGCGTCCGCAAGCCGGCCTTGATCGCTTCGACTTCGATGCGGAAGCCGCGGTAATCAGAAACGACGATCAATTCAGCGCGTGCTGTTATCGACAATGCCTCACGCCGTCATTCGTGACGTAGCACCGCGCCCGTGCCTCACTAATATCGACCAAGCTGTACCCACGTGCGTGCATGCAGGAGAGGAAGCCGCCCTGGTCGACTTGAGGTTGGCTGACGCCATAGCTGTAACCGTAGCCAGAATACCCAGACGTCACTTGTCGGGTTCGGTTCTCACGCTCACACTCGTATCGGTCACGCGCGAAGTCAGCCGGCGCGTAGTTTCCCGTCTTTATCCACCTCAAGTCACGTCCGCCGCCGCAACCGATCACAACGCCCACGATCGCGGTAATAAGTACGAGCCGGACCATCGTTGGCCGAGTGGTTGACCCTCTCAACCGCGGTTCACCGTCTGTTCGCATCGCGGCCGGGATGATACCGCACTGTGCCGGCTTCGGCTCGGCGGATAGTCGCAAGAATGCGACCGTCTGGCCTCGGGCGGCTATCGAACGACGGACTGCACCAATAGACGTTATTGTTGGTGTGGCCCTATACTCGCCGGCCTTGATTCACCGTCGTGAGGGAGGAACGTGCGAGAGGACAGACTCGGCATCATCACAGGGCTCATCACCGTGCCCCTCTGCGCGTCATGCCTCAGCCGCAAGGCGAAGGTCGCCAGCGGTGAACTTCCCAGTTACCTGGGCTGGATCGGCAAGGTCTTCGCTGTTCAGGATGAGATCGATCGCTGCCGCTCCTGTGACGCGCGCACAACGGTGTTCTCGTTGAAGCGCGATTAATCCGGCGCGTGCAAATCTCAGCCGCTCACTTGGCGCCACATGTCGAGGCACTTCTCGTCGAACCGGACCGTACGACCGTCAACGTCTAGTTCGTATTCAAGATGATCGGCCGTGATCGCTTGCTGGCATAGATCGCAAGGCTGCCCGGTGCCCTTGCCAGCGAAATACTTCTCTGGCGGTGGCGGCAGTCTTGCGCAGTCTTGGCAGAGCTTGTCGCGCTCGCGCTCAGGTTCGTTAGGTGGCAGGACGATCGCGAAGGGGCGACCGCAGAGTCCGCACACGCGTCGCTGTGCGATCGTCACCGGCCGGCCTCAACCTTGCGAAGCGTGTTGCGCCCCGCAGTCTGCACCGCCAACCGTGGCGTCTCGCCGGTACCAAAGCCGTCTGCCGCAATCGTCGACTCGCGCGAAAACGTCGCGCGCCATGTGCTGGCGTCGATGTTCGACAGGTGCAGCCAGAAGCCTGGCCTGTTCATCCCTGTCACGACGTCGCCGACGCCGCGCCAGCAATCGAGTGAGCCTGGCCTCCTTCAGACGGGAAGGACACGCGGCAGACGCACGGTGAACGTGCTGCCATTTCCGGGCCCGTCGCTCGACACCTGCACCGCGCCGCCGTGAAGCTCAACAAGGCGACGCACGATGGCGAGTCCGATCCCCAAGCCACTTCGCGCCCGAGTCGAGTCAGGCTCACCTTGCACGAACAACGCGAATATGCGCGGTCGCAGATCGGGGCTGATGCCGATGCCAGTATCCTGGACTCGAAGGACCGCATCGTTTTCCTCAGGCATGACGGACACACGAATCGACCCACCGGCCGGCGTGTACTTCACGGCGTTGCCGAGAAGGTTCGCGACGATCTGCTGAAGGCGAACGACATCTCCCTCGACCCATACCGACTCCACATCGACGGAGAGGATATGGTCCTTGAACGTCTCCGCATCCCCCAGCGTCGCTGACCGGGCGCCCGACCCCAGGCGATCGAGGACCCGCGCACCGAGGACGCCCGGCCACCCCCGTCGACAACCCGATCAATGGCTTGGCCACAGCCGCAAGCGCATAACCGAGAATGGCAATCGGCTTCCGTTGCCTCAGCTTGTCAGCCAACCACCCCGAGAAGCCCTGCACGATATTCTGTGTGGCCTGTGCGAGACCCTCCATGAGGCCGACGCTGCTCACCGAGGCCCCCAGAGTCGCGGTGAGAAACACTGGCAAGACGGGATAGAGCATCTCCGTCGACGTGTCGGCAAAGAGGCTTGCGAGGGCGATGAGGAACGTATTCGCCGAAAGACCCGAGAAGTATTTGCTCACTGCAATGCCTTATCTCTACGTTCGGGTGATAGCCGCACATCCAGGCGGTTGACTGGGTATATCCGCGCTGCTGGCCCTTCCTGCGTTCGTCAATTGGAGAGGCCGGCGTCACGGGTGCCGCAGAGTCAACTCCGAAGGAAGGTCAGCAGGTCACGCCTCGTTCGTGTCCACCACGAATACGGCGAGAAGCTTGGTTCGGCAGCTCGTGCTGGTAGACGAGGGTCACCTTGGCGTTCTTTGACTTCGGCGCATCGGCGAGGACGCTGCCGGACGGCAGGGTGGCGACAAGGAATGCACAGAGGA
>Ga0207684_10001569_pt1 | contig 24376 bp, 24 predicted proteins | sample KBSK5501metaG_FD_184342 | JGI IMG/M metagenome (GOLD analysis project Ga0207684, IMG submission 184342) | Corn, switchgrass and miscanthus rhizosphere microbial communities from Kellogg Biological Station, Michigan, USA - KBS K5-50-1 metaG... | ecosystem: Host-associated > Plants > Roots >...
CGGGCGCGAGCTCGACCTCTTCATCTTCAACGAAGTCTCGCCGGGGGCGCCGGTGTGGCTGCCCGGCGGCTGGATGATCGTGCGCGAGCTCGAGCGCTTCGTCCGCGAGCATCTCGACGCCGCCGGCTACCAGGAGATCTCCACGCCCATCCTCGTCAACAAGAAGCTCTGGGAGCAGTCGGGGCACTGGGACTATTACCGGGAGAACATGTTCTTCGTGGAGTCGGAGGAGCAGCTGTTCAGCCTGAAGCCGATGAACTGCCCGGAGTCGACGATCGTCTATCGCCACGCGCTGCGCTCGTACCGCGACCTGCCGCTGCGCTTCTCCGACATGGGGCGGCTGCACCGCAACGAGCGCTCGGGCACGCTCACCGGTCTGTTCCGGGTGCGCCAGTTCACGCAGGACGACGCCCACGTCTACTGCCGGCTGGACCAGGTGCAGGCCGAGATCACCGCGATGCTCGGCCTGGTGCGGGAGTGGTACAAGCCGTTCGGACTCGAGCCATTCTTCAAGCTGTCCACGCGGCCGGAGAAATCGCTCGGGACCGACGAGCAGTGGCAGGTCGCCGAGCGCGGGCTGGAGGATGCGCTGCGCGCCAACGGCCTCGCCTTCGAGCTGAATCCCCGCGACGGCACGTTCTACGGGCCCAAGATCGACGTCGACATCCAGGACGCCCTCGCGCGCCGCTGGCAGATCGCCACGATCCAGATCGACTTCCAGCAGCCCGAGCGCTTCGGTCTCGAGTACGTCGACACCGACGGGCAGCCCAAGCGTCCGGTGATGGTGCACCGCGCGATCTTCGGCTCGTTCGAGCGCTTCATCGGCATCCTCACCGAGCACTATGCCGGCGCATTCCCGACGTGGCTCGCTCCGGTGCAGGCGCGGGTGATTCCGATCTCGGAAAAGTTCGCCGACTACGCGCGCTCGGTGCACGAGCGCCTGCGCGCCGCACGCATCCGCTCCGAGCTCGACGACCGCAACGAGAAGCTGGGCTACCGCATTCGCGACGCCCAGCTACGCAAGGTGCCGTACATGCTCGTCTGCGGCGGCCGCGAGGCCGAGCAGGGGACGGTCAGCCTGCGTCACCGCAGCGGTGACGACCTCGGCGCCGTCCCCGTCGACCGCGTGCTCGCCGACCTCACGCGCGAGATCGCCGCGCGCGAAGCCAGCCTAACCGTGGGCCGTTCGTGATCGAGCGGCCCGGCGCCCGCGCTTCGCGCGCGCGGGGGCCATCCTCCATCGCGCACGTCTAGGAGACGTCCATCAGCAAGGCACAAGAAATCCGTATCAACGAAGGCATCCGCTCCCGCGAGGTCCGCGTGGTGAGCGCGGAGGGCGAGCAGCTCGGGATCATGCCGACCGCGCAGGCGCTGGAGACGGCGCGCACCCAGGAGCTCGACCTGGTCGAGGTCGCACCGGAAGCGCAGCCGCCGGTCTGCCGCATCATGGACTTCGGCAAATACAAGTACACGCAGGCGCGCCGGCTCAAGGAGGCGCGCAAGAAGCAGACGACGATCCAGGTGAAGGAAGTGAAGATGGGCCCGAAGACCGAGCGGCACGACTTCGACTTCAAGCTCAAGCACGTGCGCCGGTTCCTCGAGGAGGGCCACAAGGCCAAGGTCACCGTCCGCTTCAAAGGGCGCGAGATGGCGCATACCGAGCTCGGCTGGAAGATGCTGCAGAAGATGGTGGAGGCGGTGCAGGATATCGCGGTGACGGAGAACAACCCACGCATGGAAGGGCGCATGCTGCACATCATGCTGAGCCCGAAGGCTCAACATTAGAATGGGGGCCCCGACATGGCCCCCATACCCCCATACGCCGCAGTGCGAGCCGCAGGACGTCGTGGGGCTGGGGCCCCACCGTCCGAGGCGAGCATAACAAAAGGATCGGACGACATGCCGAAGATGAAGACGAAGCGCGGAGCGCGCAAGCGGTTGAAGCGCACGGCGTCGGGCAAGCTGATGCGCGCCGGTGGCTGGAAGCAGCACAAGCTCGAGGCCAAGTCGCCGAAGCGGCGGCGCCGCCTGCGCAAGAAGAAGCTGATCGACAAAGCGGACCAGACGCGGCTGCAAGTGCTGGTTCCCTACCTATAAGCGGCAGCCTATAAAAGGAGAGGAGCGGGGAGATGCCACGGGCGAAGGGTGGGCCGAAGACGCGCCGACGGCGCAAGAAGATTCTCAAGCAGGCGAAAGGCTACGTCGGTGGCCGGCGCAAGCTGTACCGCACGGCGGCCGAGACCGTCCTGCGCGCGGGCGCCTTCGCGTACCGCCACCGCAAGCAGAAGAAGCGCACGGCGCGTGCGCTGTGGATCGTGCGCATCAACGCAGCCTGCCGCGAGGCGGGGCTGTCCTACTCGCGCTTCATGGCGGCGCTGAAGAAGGCCGGCGTGCTGCTCGATCGCAAGGTGCTTGCCGAGCTCGCCGTCAGCGACCCCGGCGCGTTCACCAAGCTCACCGAGACCGCGAAGGCCCAGGCGCGCTGAGGGCGGCGTGAGCCACCCGCGCGTCGAGGCCGTGGCCGGCGAGGCGCGCGCTGCGATCGGTGCCGCCGCCGCGTCGGCCGAGCTCGAGGCGATCCGGATCCGCTACCTCGGGCGCTCGGGCGAGATCACCCAGATCCTCAAGTCCCTCGGCACGCTGGCGCCGGAGGAGCGCCGCGAGGTCGGCGCCGCCGCCAACGAGGCCAAGCGCGAGCTGGAGACGCTGCTGGACGAGCGGCTGGAGGCGGCGCGCGCCGCCGAGCGCCGCCGCCAGCGGGAGCGGGAGCGTCCCGATCTCACCCTGCCGGGCCGGCGACCGCCGCGCGGCGTCGTGCACCCGCTCATGCGCGTGCGCGAGGAGATCGTCACGATCTTCACCGGTCTCGGCTTCGCCGTGGCCGAGGGACCGCAGATCGAGACCGACGCCTACAACTTCGAAGCGCTCAACATTCCGCGCGACCATCCCGCGCGCGACATGCAGGACACGTTCTACTTGTCACCGGACACGTTGCTGCGCACGCACACCTCGCCGGTGCAGATCCGCACGATGCGCGCGCAGAAGCCGCCGGTGCGCGTCATCTGTCCCGGCGTGGTGTATCGCCGCGACGCCGACATCACCCATTCGCCGATGTTCCACCAGGTCGAGGGACTCGCCGTCGACCGCGACGTCACGATGGCCGATCTCAGGGGCACGCTGGAGCTGTTCGCGCGCGAGATGTTCGGCCCGCGCAGCAAGATCCGCTTCCGTCCGTCGTTCTTCCCGTTCACCGAGCCATCGGCGGAGGTGGATGTCGTCTGCTTTCTCTGCGCGGGCGCGGGCTGTCGCGTCTGCAAGCAGTCGGGCTGGCTCGAGATCCTCGGCTCGGGCATGGTGCACCCTCGAGTCTTGAAAAACGTCGGCTACGACCCGGAAGAGGTCACCGGCTGGGCGTTCGGCATGGGCATCGAGCGGATCGCCATGCTGAAGTACGGCGTGGACGACATCCGCTTGTTTTTCGAGAACGACCAGCGCTTTCTCAATCAGTTCGCGTGATAATCGTGGGACGCAGCCACTCCGCATCTAGAACAGGCCACCCGCGGCTCGAGCCGCACGCCGCGTCGTCGCTACAATGAAAATTCCGTACGGCTGGGTTCGGGAGTTCGTGGACGTCAAGCTTTCGGCGCAGGACGCCGCCGATCGTCTCGTCAACGCCGGCGTGGAGGTGGCGAGCGTCACGCCTCTCATCCCTGAGGGCCTGCGTGGCGTGATCGTGGGCGAGATCGAGGCCATCGAGCGCGAGCTCGGCGAGAGCCGCGGCCACCGTCTGCTCCTGTGCCGCGTGCGCGGCCGAGGCGCGCAGCGTTTCAGCGTCGTGTGTGGCGCCCCCAACACGCGCCCCGGCGTCCGGGCGGCCTTCGCGCCTCCCGGTGCGACGCTGCCAGGCCTCGGCGCCGTCGCCGCCAAGAAGATTCAGGGCGTCGAATCGCAGGGCATCCTCTGTTCCGAGCGGGAGCTCGGAATCGGAGAAGAGCACGAGGCGGGCCTGGTGCTGCTCGACGGCGACGCGGCCGTCGGCGCCGACCTCGTGCAGCAGCTCGGTCTCGACGATCATGTGCTCGAGATCGAGATCACGCCGAACCGTCCCGATTGCCTTTCGGTGCTCGGCGTGGCGCGCGAGCTCGCTGCGCTGACGGGCGTGCGGCTGCGACCGCCCGCGATCAAGCTCCGCGAAGGCCGCCTGCGTGTTGCCGACGTCGCGCGTGTCCGGGTGGAGGCGCCGGACCTGTGCCCGCGCTACACCGTGCGCGTCATCGACGGCGTGCGCGTGGCGCCCTCGCCGGCCTGGATGCAATCGCGCCTGCGCGCCGCAGGGCTACGTCCGATCTCCAACGTCGTCGACGTGACCAACTACGTGCTCTGGGAGCTGGGACATCCGCTGCACGCTTTCGATGCGGCGCGGGTGACCGACGCCACGATCGTGGTGCGCCGCGCGCGCCCGGGAGAGCGCTTTACGACTCTCGACGGGCAGGCTCGCATCCTCGACGCCTCGATGTGTGTCATCGCCGATCCGGAGCGCGCCATCGGCCTGGCCGGTGTGATGGGTGGCGAGAACAGCGAGGTCGCCGAGGCCACCACCCGCGTGATGCTCGAGAGCGCGTACTTCGATCCCGCGACGACCCGACGGACGTCCCGCGCGCTCGACCTCAAGACGGATGCCGCGTATCGCTTTGAGCGGGGCGCCGATATCGAGGGGCTGGTCGATGCCTCCGCGCGGACGGCCCAGCTCATGGCCGAGCTCGCAGGCGGCGTGGTCGCGCGCGGCATGATCGACGTCTACCCGCGCAAGCGTCGCCCTGTGCGCGTGCGCCTGCGGATGGCACGAGTCAAGCGCGTGCTCGGCGTCGCCCCCCCGGCGGCGCAGGCGCGGCGGATTCTCACGGGCCTCGGGCTCGGCGTGCGCGGTGGCGCCGCCAACCTGGACGTCACGGTGCCGAGCTTCCGTCGCGATCTCGCCATGGAGGACGACCTTGTCGAAGAAGTGATCCGGGTCTGGGGTTACCATCGGATCCCGACCACCGTCGGCCGTGCGGAGGTCGCGCTCGCGCGCGACAGCGACCGCGGCCGCCAGGAGCGGATCGTTCGTGAAGCGCTCGTCGGCGCGGGGCTGACCGAGTGCGTGACCTACGCATTCAGCGATCCGGCGCGGGCGGGCGCGCTCGGCACTTCGGGAGGGCTGAAGCTGCTCAACCCGCTGTCGCAGGATGCCTCGGAGTTACGCGCGCACCCGCTCGAAGGTCTCCTGGGTGTGGTCGCCACCAATCTGCGCCGCCAGCAGCCGGGTGTCCGCGTGTTCGAGATCTGCCGGACATACCAATCGGCACCCGGCGGCGACACGGGAACGGCGGAGCCACGCTGGGTCGCGCTGGCCCTCGCCGGCGCGCGGACGGATGGCGGCTGGCACACGCCGGCCGCCGCCGCCGACGTCTACGACGCCAAGGGCCTCGCCGAGCTTGTGGCGGCCGAATTCGGGCTCACGTCCCAGACGCGAACAGGGGGGCGGCTCTCGGGGTTCGAGCCGGATTCGCATGCGACGCTGTTGGCGGGCAACCATCCGCTCGGCGAGTTCGGCGAAATCGCGGCAACGACGCGGCAGGCGTTCGGCATCGACGTGCCGGTCTTCGCCGCCGCCCTCACGCTCGACGAGGGGCTGCCGCCTGTGCGCCGTACGCCCCGCTATCAGTCGTTGCCGCGCTTCCCCGCGGTCGAGCGCGACATGGCGTTCGCGCTCGGCGAGCGCCCGGTGACCGCCGACGCCATCGCCGAGGCGATCCGAGGGCAGGCAGGACCCCTGCTGCGCGGCCTCGCCGTCTTCGACGTCTTCCCGCTGCCCGACGGCCGCCGGAGCCTGGCGTTCCGTCTGACGTTCCAGGCCGACGACCGGACGCTCACCGACGACGAGGTCAACGCGATCCATGCGCGCGTCGCGCGAGGCGTGTGCGACGCGCTCGGGCTCACGCTGAGGGGCGCGTAGTGCGAGCCACAGGCGAGCCTATGGTGAGGTCATGAGCGACTCCATCGCCGAGCGCCTGGCGCAGCTCGAAGCGGCGGTGGGCCGCGCCGCCGCGGCCGTCGCGCGGCTGCGCGAGGAGAACGATCGCCTGCGCCGCGACAACCGGCGCCTGGAGGACGAGCGCAAGCAGATGCTCAGCCAGATCGACGCGGTGCTGCGCGACATCGCCAAGCTGGATTTGGGAGCATGACGCAGCCGGAGCGGGTGGAGCTGACGCTGCTCGGCCAGACGCTGACCGTGCGCAGCGAGGCCGATCCGGCCTACCTCCGCTCGCTGGCCGCGTCCGTGGAGGAGCGCGTGGCCGCGCTGCAGAAGAGCGGCGTCCGCGACGTGTTCAAGGCGCTCATCCTGGTCGCGCTGGAGATGGCCGACGATCTGCATCGTGCGCGCGACGAGCGCACGAAGGACGCCGGCGACGTGGCGGCGCGCCTCGGCGCCCTCGTCGAGCTGCTCGACCGCGTCGCGCCCGACCCGCCGCGGCGCGCCTGACGTTCTGCGGGCGAGACCCGCCCGTTTCGCAAGACCTTCTTCGCCGCCGCCGCGCTCGCGGCGCTCGTCTTCCTGGCTGCGCGCAGCCGAGACGCGCGAGCCCACGCGACCGCCGGCCGCCAGTCCGCGCTAGGGTCTTGACCCGGAGCCCGGCCCCGGGTACACGTAAACGTGTCCCTGCGCTGTTCGAGATGCCGGAGGGAAGTTTCAACCTCGTTTACACAACGGGTGTCGAACGCGAGAGCGGTGTGCAAGCCCCTCATCGAAGGGGAAGCCTGAAGCTCTCGATCAAAGACGCCCACCTGGCATACCAGGTTCGAAACACCACGGCACACGGCAGAGGCGGGGACTTTCCTTTTGCGTATTTGACTCACCTCGCGGCAGCCTCCTATACTCATCAAATCTGACGCGTACTTCGATGACACTAAACGGCCTCGTACGAGAGGACGGATGATGGATTCTCTGGCCTGGTTCGACTCGCTCGTTGGCCTGCTGTCCCTGCTCATCGGCGTCCTCCTCCACAAGTGGTTCACCGACCGCCGCCTTGGCGACGCCGCCACCGCCGCGAAGAAGATCGTCGCGGAGGGGGAGCGCGAGGCTGACGGCATCCGCAAGGCCGCCGAGCTCGAGGCCCGCGAGTCGGCGCTCAAGGCGCGTAGCGCGCTCGACGATGATGCACGGCGCAGCGAGCGGGAGCTCAAGCAGGTCGAGCAGCGGATCTTCAGCAAGGAAGAAGAGCTGGCCCGCAAGCTCGATCAGCTGGACCGCCGGCTGACCGAGTCCGCGGACAAGGAGCGCGCCCTGGTCGGACGCGAGCGAACGCTGAGCGACCGCGAGCAGCGCGTGGCCGCCGCCTCGGACGAGCAGCGTCGCAAGCTCGAGACGATCGCCGGTCTGACGGCCGAGGAGGCCAAGCGCCAGCTGATCGCCCAGATGGAGGACGAGGCGCGCCGCGAGGCGGCACTGCTCGGCATGCGGCTCGAGGAGGAGGCGCGCGAGGGCGCCCGCGAGAAGGCGCGCGAGGTGCTCGCCACGACCATCCAGCGGCTGGCGCCCGACTACACCGTGGAGACGGCCGTCTCGGTCGTGGACCTGCCCTCCGACGACATGAAGGGCCGCATCATCGGCCGCGAGGGTCGCAACATCCGGGCGCTCGAGCAGCACACCGGTGTCGATCTCATCGTCGACGACACGCCGGAGGCCGTGCTGATCTCCGCCTACGATCCCTACCGCCGCGAGATCGCGCGGCTGGCGCTGCAGCGCCTCGTGGCCGACGGCCGCATCCATCCCGCGCGCATCGAGGAGGTCGTCAACAAGGTCAAGCAGGAGATGGACGTCCACCTGCGGGAGGAAGGCGACAAGGCCTGCTTCGAGGTCGGCGTGCACGGCCTGCATCCCGAGCTGGTCAAGCTCGTGGGCCGGATGAAGTTCCGGACGTCCTACGGGCAGAACTGCCTGCAGCACTCCAAGGAGGTCGCCTGGCTGGCCGGCATGATGGCCGCCGAGGTTGGAGCCGATCCCAAGCTCGCCAAGCGCATGGGGCTGCTGCACGACATCGGCAAGGCGCTGACCCACGAGCAGGAGGGCAGCCATCCCGAGCTCAGTCTTCAAGTCTTGACGAAGTACAACGAGAGCCCGCAGGTCATCAACGCCGCGCTCTGCGGCCACGAGGACGTCAAGGCGGAGACGGTGGAGGCGGTGCTGGTCGAGGCCGCCGACGGCATCTCGGCGGCGCGCCCCGGCGCGCGGCGCGACGTGCTGGAGTCCTACATCAAGCGGCTGGCGCAGCTCGAAGAGATCGCGCTCTCCTACAAGGGCGTCGACATGTGCTACGCCATCCAGGCCGGTCGCGAGCTGCGCGTGATGACGCGCGCGGACGTGATCTCCGACCTCGACGCGCACCAGCTCGCCAAGGACATCTCCAAGCGGATCGAGGCCGAGATGCAGTACCCCGGTCACATCAAGGTCGTGGTGATTCGCGAGACGCGCGCGGTCGAGGTGGCGAAGTAACCGCATGAACGTGCTGATGGTCGGAGACATCTTCGGCGAGCCCGGCCGCGCCGCGCTCGCCAAGCTTCTGCCGCGGCTGCGCGAGGAGCACGCCATCGACTTCTGCGTGGTCAACTGCGAGAACGCCGCCGGCGGCTTCGGCGTCACCGCGGCCATGGCCAAGCAGATGCTGGAGCAGGGCGCCGACGTGCTGACGTCCGGCAACCACATCTGGGACAAGAGAGAGATCGTCGAGTACATCACCAAGGAGAATCTATTGTTGCGGCCGGCCAACTTCCCGGCAGGCACGCCGGGCGTGGGCCACGTGACGATCAAATGCGGCCCGCACCGCGTGGCCGTGCTGAACCTCATGGGCCGGGTGTTCATGACTCCGATCGACTGCCCGTTCCGCAAGGCCGACGAGATCCTGCCCGAGCTGCGCCGCGAGACGCCGATCATCCTCGTCGACATGCACTGCGAGGCGACCAGCGAGTCCCAGGCGATGGGCTGGTATCTCGACGGCCGCGTGAGCGCGGTCGTCGGCACGCATCGTCACGTGCAGACGGCGGACGAGCGCGTGTTGCCCGGTGGCACCGCCTACATCACCGACCTCGGGATGACGGGCCCCACCGACGGTGTCATCGGCGTGGACCGCGAGGCCATCCTGCAGCGCTTTCTCACCCAGATGCCCGTGCGGTTCGAGCCCGCGAAGGGGCCCGCGGCCTTGCACGGCGTGGTCATCGCGATCGAGCCGGAGAGCGGCCGCGCCACGGATATTCGTCGCCTGCGCGTGGCCGCGTGATCCTCGCCGGCAAGCCCGTCCAGGACCGCGTGCTCGCCGACGTCACCGCCGGTGTCGAGCGCCTGAAGCAAACCCGCGGCGTGACGCCGACCCTCGCCGTGGTGCTCATCGGGGAGGATCCGGCGTCGCAGATCTACGTGCGCGGCAAGAAGCGCGCGGCCGACTCCGTCGGGATCACGACGCGGGACCATCTCCATCCTCAAGGCATCGCGCAGAGCGATCTCGAGCAGCTGCTCGGGACGCTCAGCCGGGATCCCGGCGTGCACGGCATCCTGCTGCAGCTGCCCCTACCCAAGGGGCTGGACGAAACCGCGGCGCTCGCCGCGATCGATCCCGACAAGGACGTCGACGGTCTGCATCCGATGAATCTCGGGCGGCTGCTGGCCGGCGAGCGCGGCACGGTGCCGTGCACGCCCGCCGGGTGCCTGGCCATCCTCGACCACTACGGCGCCAAGCTCGAAGGGGCCGAGGCGGTCGTCGTCGGCCGCTCGCGCCTCGTGGGCAAGCCGCTCGCTCAGCTGCTGCTCGCGCGCCACGCGACGGTGACGATGTGCCACACGCGCACGCGCAACCTCGCCGAGCACACGCGGCGCGCCGATATCCTCTGTGTGGCCGCCGGCCGCCCCCGCATGATCACGGGTGACATGGTGAAGGAAGGCGCGTGGGTGATCGACGTCGGCGTCAATCGCCTGGACACCGGCCGGCTCGCGGGCGATGTCGACTTCGACTCGGTCGCCGAGCGCGCGGGCGGCGTGACACCGGTTCCCGGCGGCGTCGGCCTGCTCACCGTCGCCATGCTCCTGAAGAACACGCTCGCCGCGGCCGAGCGGCAGGCCGCGCGCTGACGGTGGCGTGAGCACTCCCTCCGGTCGTACGAGCGCCCGCACGATCTGGAGCGTCTCCGAGCTGTCGCGGCAGCTGTCGACGGCGCTCGAGGAGCGCTTTCCCACCGTCTGGGTCGAGGGCGAGATCAGCAACTTCAAGGTGTACGGCTCGGGCCACGCCTATTTCACGCTCAAGGACGAGGGCGCGCAGATCCGGGCGGTGCTCTTCCGCAACCGCATGCGGCGCATCCGCTTCGAGCCCGGCGACGGGCTGCACGTGCTCGCGTTCGGTGCCATCGAGATCTACCCGCAGCGCGGCGAGTATCAGCTCGTCGTCGAGCTCCTCGAGCCGCGCGGGCTCGGCGCCCTGCAGCTCGCGTTCGAGCAGCTCAAGGAGCGCCTGGGGCGCGAAGGCCTGTTCGATCAGGCGCGCAAGCGGCCGTTGCCGCGCTTTCCACGCAAGATCGGCATCGTGACCTCGCCGCGCGGCGCCGCGCTGCACGACATGCTGCGCGTCATCGGCCGGCGCTTCGGGGAGATCCACGTGGTGCTGGCGCCGGCGAAGGTGCAGGGCGACGGCGCCGCCGCCGAGGTCGCCCAGGGCATCCGCGAGCTCAACGCGCTCGGCAGCGTCGACGTCATCATCGTCGGCCGCGGCGGCGGCTCGCTCGAAGATCTGGCGTCGTTCAACGACGAGATGCTGGCGCGCACGATCGCGGCCAGCAAGATTCCGGTGATCTCGGCCGTGGGCCACGAGGTGGACTTCACGATCGCGGATTTCGTCGCCGACGTTCGCGCGGCGACGCCGTCACAGGCGGCGGAGCTGGTCGTGCGCGAGAAGCGCGCGGTGGCCGAGTCGGTCGGCGATCTGCGGGGCCGTCTCGTGCGCGCCATGAGCCGCCGGCTGCAGGCGCAGCGCGCCCGCCTCGACGCCGTGCGCGAGCGCCGCGTGCTCACCGATCCGCATCGCCCGCTTCGGGACCTGTCGCGCCGGGTCGATGAGGCCGTGGAGCGCCTGGTTCGCGCGGCGCGCGCCTCGCTACGCCACGCCGCGCACGCGCTCGAGCTGGCCACGCGCGATCTGCGTGCGCGCAACCCGGTCGTGCGCACGCGGCACGACCGCCGGCGACTCGACGATCTCGCGGGCCGACTCGACCGCGCCCTCGCGCGCGGGCTCGACCGGCGGCGGCACCGTCTCGTCGGCGCCGCCGGTCGCCTCAACTCGCTCTCGCCGCTGGCCGTGCTGGGCCGCGGCTACAGCCTGACGCTCAGCGCGTCGGGGCAGATCGTGCGCAGCGTGGGGCAGGTGGCGGTGGGCGACGAGGTTTCCGTGATGCTGCACGAGGGCCGCCTCGATGCGCGTGTGACCGGCAGGAAGGAGCATGATGAGCGACCTCAAGTTTGAGGATTGCCTGGCCCGGCTCGAGCAGATCGTGACCGCGCTGGAGGCCGGCAACCTGCCGCTCGAAGAATCGCTGAAGGTGTTCGAGGAGGGCGTCTCGCTGGCACGCCAGTGCGGAAAATACCTCGACGACGCCGAGCGCCGGATCGAGCTGCTCGTCAAGGACGAGAGCGGTACCACGACGACGAAGCCGCTGGCCTGGGAAGAGGAGGAGCGGTGACGTTCGATCTCAAGAGCTATCTCGACGCGCGGCGGACGCTGGTGGACGCGGCCCTCGATCGCGTGCTGCCGTCCGAGGACGTCGTGCCGGTCAACCTGCATCGAGCCATGCGCTACAGCGTGCTCGCGCCCGGCAAGCGGCTGCGCCCGACGCTGGTGATCGCCGGCGCCGAGGCGGTCGGCGGCGCCGCCGAGGCCGTGCTCGACACCGCCTGCGCGCTCGAGCTGATCCACGCGTACTCGCTCATCCACGACGATCTGCCGGCCATGGACGACGACGACTACCGCCGGGGCCGGCTCACGAACCACAAGGTCTTCGGCGAAGCCATGGCGATTCTCGCGGGGGACGCGCTGCTCACGCTGGCGTTCCGCCTCGTCGCGGACAACGCCGCGCGGCTGCCCGATCCGCGCGCCATCGCGCACGTGGTGGCCGACGTCGCCGACGCCGCCGGCACCGACGGCATGGTGGGCGGTCAAGTGATCGATATCGAGTCGGAGGGCAAGGACGTCGGTCCCGACACGCTCGAGTACATCCACCGGCACAAGACGGCCGCCCTCATCCGCGTCTCGCTCACGGCGGGTGCCACCCTGGCTGGCGGCGGTACGGAACAGGTGGCGACGATCCGGCGCGCGGGGGAGGCGCTCGGGCTCGCGTTCCAGATCGTGGATGATATCCTCGACGTGGAAGGCAACCTCGCGGAGCTCGGTAAGACGGCCGGCAGCGACGTGCGGAAGAAGAAAGCGACGTACCCCGCGTACCACGGCCTCGACGCGTCCAAGCAGCAGGCCAGGATGCTGATCGCGGAGACGAAGCGCTACCTCGAGCCGCTCGGACCGTCGGCGGAGCCGATCCGCGCGCTCGCCGACTTCGTGCTCGAACGGAGGTCCTGAGCCATGTCCGCGATCACCGGCGTTTACGCACGCGAGATCCTCGACTCACGCGGCAATCCCACCGTCGAGGTCGAGGTCCAGCTCGAATCCGGCGCGTGGGGCCGCGCGGCGGTGCCCTCCGGCGCGTCCACCGGCAAGCGTGAAGCGGTGGAGTTGCGCGACGGCGACGCCCAGCGCTACGGCGGCAAGGGCGTGCAGCAGGCCGTCCGCAACGTCGAAGAGACCATCGCGCCCGAGATCGACGGCATGGAGGCCAGCGAGCAGGCCGCCGTCGACCAGGCGCTGCTCGAGCTGGACGGAACGCCGAACAAATCCGCGCTCGGCGCCAACGCGATTCTCGCGGTGTCGCTGGCGGTGGCGCGCGCGGCCGCCGACGACGCGGGGCTGCCGCTGTACGCCTACCTCGGCGGTGTCGGCGGCCGGCTCCTGCCGGTGCCGCTCGTGAACGTCATCAACGGCGGCGCCCACGCCGACAACGGGATCGACTTCCAGGAGTTCATGCTGGTGCCCGCCGGCGCCGATTCCTTCGGCAACGCCATCCGCATGGCCGTCGAGGTGTTCCACGCGTTGAAAGAGACGCTGAAGGAAAAGAAGCTGGGCACCGGGCTCGGCGACGAGGGCGGATTCGCGCCGGCGCTGGGCAGCAACACCGCCGCGCTCGACTTCCTCATGCAGGCGATCGAGCGCGCGGGCTATCGTCCGGGCGACGACATCGCGCTGGCCCTCGACGTCGCAGCAAGCGAGTTTGCGCAGGACAACGGGCGCTACCGGCTGCGCCGCGAGGGCGTCACGCTCGACAGCGAGGAGCTCGTCTCGCGCTACGAGGCGATCGTCGACCGCTATCCCCTCGTGTCGATCGAAGACGGCCTCGGCGAGGACGACTGGGCGGGCTGGGCGATGCTCACGCGCCGGTTGGGCGGCCGCGTCCAGCTCGTCGGCGACGACCTCTTCGTCACGAATCCGGCAATCATCCAGCAGGGGATCCAGAAGGGTCTCGCCAACGCCGTGCTCGTCAAGGTCAACCAGGTCGGCACGCTGACCGAGACGCTCGACGCGATCGAGCTCTCCAAGCGCGCCGGCTACGGCACCGTCATCTCGCACCGCTCCGGCGAGACGGAGGACACCTTCGTGGCCGACCTTGCGGTGGCGGTCAATGCCGGCCAGATCAAGACGGGCTCCGTGGCGCGCAGCGAACGCACCGCCAAGTACAACCAGCTGCTGCGCATCGAGGAAGAGCTCGGCCACGCCGCGTCGTGGCCCGGGCGCAGCCTCTACTCCCGCACCGCCCGGTGAGCGGCCGCCCGCGGACGTTCGGCGTCGCCGCGATCGTGATCGTGGTCGTGGCGCTCAGCGCCTACGGCACGCAGGCCGTGTTCCGAGTGTCCGAGATGCGACGTGAGATGGACGCCATGGAGCGCGATCTCGTCACGCTCCGCGCGCGCACCGAGGAGCTGACGCAGACGGTCGACCGCCTGCGCAACGATCCCGCCTACATTGAAAAGCTCGCCCGCGAAGACCTCGGCTACGTGCGCGAGGGCGAGACCGTGCTGAAGTTCCCGAAGTCCAGCGGCCGGTAGCGCCGTGGACTGGCTCTGGGGGACCGGCTGGTTCTGGTTCGGCGCCTTCGTCGTCGCCCTGCTGATGAACGGCCGCGCCGCCTTCAAGATGCTCGTGGACTGGAAGGGCATGCTGACGACGTGCCGCTTCGTCGAAGACGCCTACCGGCGCCTCGATGCGCTGCCCGACGAGGATGCGCTCGAGTGCGCCGGGGCGCCGATCTTCCTGCATCTGGTTCCGGCGTGGGAAGAGCCGGCCATCGCGGGAACGCTCGCGGCGCTGCTCGCCTCGCGCTATCCGCACGGACGGCTGCACGTCGTGGTCGCCACCAAGGCCAGCGAAGAGGCGGCGCCACATCCCGCGATGGCGGCGCCCACCGCGGAGCTCGTACGGCGCTTTCGCGCGGGCCTGCCATCGTGGCAGCAGAAGATGCTCTCGGTGGTGGCGATGCCCGGCGCCGGGCGCAAAGCGCATCAGCTCAACTGGGCGCTGCGCCCCGAGACGCTGGGCGTGACCCTCGGCGAGGGCTACGATGCGCGCCGCGTCTACGTCGGCGTGAGCGACGCCGACTCGCTACCCGACCGCAACGTCTACCGGTGGATCGCCGCCGAGGTGCTGGCCGGCCGCGGCGCGCCGGCGTACCAGGGCGTCACGCTGTCGTTGGCCAACTTCGCCGGCCACGATGCGCGCGGGCGCGTGTGTGCGATCCAGCAGTCGTCGATCTTCATCCGTGTCTCGATCGCGCGGCTCATCAACGAGGCACGCCGTGTGCGCTGGTTCACGAGGCTCGCGGCCGGCGCGCCGCGCGTGGCCCGCGCGATCCGTCCGCTCTTCGACTTCGGCTTCCGGCGCTCGCAGATCTGCCTCGGCCACAACCAGTTCGTGCGGCTCGACGTGCTCCAGGCGATCGGCGGGTTTCCGACCTCGGGCGCCACGGAGGACTCCACCCTCGGCTACGCGCTGGGCGCGCGCGGGCTCGTGATGGCGCCGCTGCCGCTCCTCGAGCTGGTCGACCTGCCGGAAGCGCGAGAGAAGATGATCCGGCAGAACGCGCGCTGGTACAAGGGCGTGCTCGACGACGTCCCCTTCCTGTGGCGCGTCTGGCGCGCCGCGCCGAGCGCGTTCAACGCTGCGCAGCTGGCCCGCCACGTCGGCAACAAGGTCGTCGAGTGGCCGATCGCCGCCGTCGCCTATCCGCTCCTCGGCTTTCTCGGCTGGCATCTCGCGTATCGGTTCAGCGATCACCCGATGCTGTTCGCGCTCGGAATCGCCTTCCCGTCGATCTCGCTCGGGCTGTCCATCTGGGTCGGCGGCATCGTCACCCAGGACTGCATCGAGGACGTGGCGCGCCACCTGGAGCCGGCCGTGGACGTGCGCCGCACCACGGTCGCGCAGAAGTTCGTCGGCACGTTCCGCTGCCAGACCTACTGGCTGCTCGCGACGCGGGGCGCCTGGCGCGTGTTGTGGGCGCTGGCCACCACGCGCGGCTTCGAGGCGCCCAAGACCGATCGCGTCAGCCGCTGACTAGGGCTCCTTCACGAGAAACTGGGCGCGCCGGTTCGTCGCCCAGCACTTCTCGGTGTGTTCGGTGCACACGGGCCGCTCCTCACCGTACGACACGGTGGCGATGCGCTCGGCCTGCACGCCTCGCGACACGAGGTAGGCCTGGGTGGCCTTCGCGCGTCGCTCGCCGAGGGCCAGGTTGTATTCGGATGTCCCGCGCTCGTCGCAATGCCCCTCGATCAACAGCAGCAATTTGGGATTGGCCGTGAGCCACGCCGCATTCGCGTCGAGGATCTTGGCATCGCCGGGGCGGATATCGGACTTGTCGAAGTCGAAGTGGATGATCTTCAGGGCCGCCTCGGCGTGGTACTCCTTGGGCGGCGCCGGCGGCTGCGGGGCCGGCGCGGCCACCGGCGGAGGCGCGGGCTGCGCCGGGGCGGGCGTCGGGGCCAGTGGAGCGGGCGTCGGGGCTGGGGTTGGGGGCGCCGTGGCCGCGACCGGCGGTGGTGCAGACGCGACTGGCACCAATGGGCGCTTCGCACAACCGGTCATGATCAACGCCACCGCCAGGCTTGTCACCACAACGACGCTTCTCATGACGCACGCTCCTTTCAGTCGACCCCTGCGACCTATACCACGACTATGGAAACTTTTGCCTATTGCGTGGCCGTGCGAAGCCCGCGACCCTGAGCACGCATGTCGCCTCGATCTCGGGCCGTTGTCAGGTACACGATGGCCGTGCTTGCCGTCGTGCTGGCGGCGCTGCTGCACGATCTTCTCAATCCGGTCTGGAGCGGCCGCATCCCGTTCGTGCCGTTCTACCCCGCGGTCGTGTTCGTCGCCTGGTTCGGCGGCATGGGACCGGGCTTGGTCGCCACCGTCCTGTCGGCGCTCGCCATCACACGCATCTGGGTCGCGGCGCCGACGGTGCCGCTGGTCGGCCACCTCATCGCCCTGGGCTTCTTCGTCGGCGCGGGGGTCATCGTCAGCATCCTGGTGGCCGCGCGCGATCGCGCGCGCGGGGCCGTGGATCTCTTATTGCGCCACACGCCGCTGGGCCTGGCGATCCACGGCGCCAACTTCCGCTACGTTCGCGTCAATCATGCGCTGGCGGAAATCAACGGTCTGGCGGTGGCAGCCCATCGCGGGCGCACGGTGCGCCAGGTGCTCGGCGACGCGGCGGCGGATCTGCTGGAGCCCCTGCTGCAGCAAGTGCATCGGACCCGTCAGCCCGTGACCGTCGACTCGCTGCGCGTGCCCCTCGCCGGTGGGGACGGCGGCGAGCGCTACTTCTCGCTGATCTATAGCCCGATCCTGGACGCCCGCAGACGCGTGACGGGCACGACGGCGAGCGTCGTGGAGATCACCGCGCGCGTGCGTGCCGAGCACGCGCTCGACCACGAGCGTGAGCTCTTGCAAACCATCATCGACACGATCCCGGCCATGATCTCGATGTACGAGCCCAGCAGCCGGGTGCTACGGCTCAATCGCGAGTTCACCCGCGTCACCGGCTGGACGGCCGCCGAGGCTCAGCGCGTCGACTTCCTGGCCGCCTGCTATCCCGATCCCGCCTATCGCGCGATGGTACGCGCGCACATGGAGGCGCCCGACCCGGGCTGGCTCGACCTCGAGATGACGACCAAGACCGGGCGCGTTGTTGAGACCTCGTGGTCGAACGTCCGTCTCTCCGACGGTTCGCGCGTGGGGGTCGGGCTCGACATCACCGAGCGCAAGGCGCGCGAGGCCGAGCTGGTGGCCGCGCGCGGGGCCGCGGAACGCGCCAACCGCGCGAAGGACGAGTTCCTCGCCATGCTGGGGCACGAGCTGCGCAATCCGTTGAGCGCCATCGGCAGCGCGGTGGCCGTGCTCGAGCGGCTGCGGATCGACGACCTGCGCGGCACGCGGGCGACCCAGGTCATCGCGCGCCAGACGCAGCACCTCGCGCGGGTGATGGACGACCTGCTGGACGTCGGCCGCGTGGTGACCGGCAAGATCACGCTGGAGCGCCGGGCCATGGACTTGCTCGCCGCCGCGCGCCGTGCCGTGGCCACGCTGCGCGCGGCCGGCGTGACCGAGCGCCACGACGTCTCCGTGGACGGCCGTCCCGTGTGGGTCGATGGCGACGCCACGCGCCTCGAGCAGGTCGTGACCAACCTCGTCAGCAACGCGCTGAAGTTCACTCCCATCGGCGGCACGATCCGCATCTGGGTCGGGACCGACGACGAGGACGCGGTGCTCCGCGTGAGCGACACCGGCGTGGGCATGAGCGCCGAGCTGCTGCCGCGCGTCTTCGATCTCTTCGTGCAGGGCGATCAGCCGCCGGAACGGTCCTCGGGCGGCCTCGGCATCGGGCTCACGCTCGTGCGCCAGCTCGTCGAGCTGCACGGCGGTCGCGTCGAGGCGCGCAGCGCGGGCACGGGGCAGGGCAGCGTGTTCACGATCCGGCTGCCGCGCGCGACGATCGCGAGCGGCGACGGAGCGGGGGCGACCCACGCGGCGCCGCCGCCGTGCCGCATCCTCGTCGTCGAGGACAACGCCGACGCGCGCGACATGCTGCTGGCGCTGCTCACCCTCGATCGGCACGACGTGTTCACGGCGAGCGACGGACCGGCGGGCGTCGACGCAGCGGTGCGGCTGCGGCCGGACGTCGCGTTGGTCGACATCGGACTGCCGGGACTGAACGGCTACGAGGTCGCCCGGCGCATCCGCGCGACGGAGGCCGGTCGCGCGGTGAAGCTCATTGCGCTCACCGGCTATGGCCAGACCGAGGACCTGCGCCAGGCCCGCGAGGCCGGTTTCGACCTGCACCTCGTGAAGCCCGTCGAGCCGCGCCGCCTCGATGAGGCGCTGCGCGCGCTTTTGCCCGCCTCCGAGCAGCCCTGAGCGAGCGCTCACGCCGCCGTGCATCGTCGACGTTTTCTGATGACGCTGGCCGCGGCCGGAGCGCGAATCTGCGGCGAGCCGCGGGCCGCGCAGGCGCAGCCAAGCGCCGAGCAGGTTCTGACCGACCTGCATCTCTCGGCCGCCGATCGGCAACGAGTTCTCAGCGGCGAGTTTGTCAACGCCGACGTGCCGGCTGTGAGCGAGCGTGACCTTTCGTTCGCCATCGCGTTCCTGGTCAAGACGTCGCCGGAAGCGCTGGGCAAGCGGGTGATGAGCGGCGATCTCGTCACCGCCGATGCGCAGGTGCAAACCTGGGGCGAGCTCAAGGCCGCGGGCAGCTTGGCCGACTTCGCCCGATTGAAGATCACGAGCGACGAGGCGCGCGCGTTGTCGGTGGCGAAGGGCGGGGACGCCCTCAACCTCAGCGGCGGGGAGGCCACGGCCTTAACGGCCGCACGCGGCGCGCCCGACGCGATACTGGAAGCGCTCCGTACGATGCTGCTCGCCCGATACCAGGCGTACCGGATGTCCGGATTGGCGGGCATCGCTCCCTACGACCGCGGGAGCGGCCGCACTACCGATCACGCTGCCGACCTGCGCCGGGCGAGCGAGGCGAGTGCCGAGCTCAAGAAATACCTGCCCGCCTTCCACGCGGTCCTGCTCGGCTACCCCAAGTCGACCGTCGTGCAGATGCGGGAGAGCTTTTTCTGGGCGAAGTCGATCATCGAGGGCAAGGCGACCTACATTCTGACGCACCTCATGGCCGCTCCCGACGGCGCGGCCTACGCGTTCGCGCGACGTCAGTACTATGCGAGCACCGGCTACAACGGCGAGCAATCCGTCGCCGGCTTCCTCCCCGCTTCAGATGGGACCGTCGTCGCTTGGACCAGCCACGCCTTCACCGACCAGGTCGCCGGATTCGGCGGCTCCATGAAGCGCAGCATCGGCAGCAGCGTCATGGCGCGCAAGATGAGGGAGATCTTCGAGGCGGGCCGCAAGAAGGTCGGCTCGTAGGCATCGCGCCGCCGCCCCCGGCCGCCGGCAGCGGGCGCGAGGCTATAATTCGGCTCGGGGAGGACGACGAATCATGCCCGGCAAGACTGGCAAGCAGGTGCTGCCCATCTCCAAGGTGACGCAGCCGTATCGCACGGAGCTGACGCCGGTGGCGTTTCTCCGGCGCAGCGCCTACGTATTTCCCGACAAGGTCGCGGTCGTGCACGGCGAGCGCCGCTACACGTACCGTCAGTTCGAGGAGCGCGCAAACCGCTTGGCCTCGGGGCTGCGCGCGGCCGGCCTGCGTCATCTCGATCGCGTGGCGTTCATCTGTCCGAATACGCCGGCGATGCTCGAAGCGCACTTCGGCGTGCCCGCCGCTGGTCTCGTGCTCGTGCCGATCAACACGCGGCTCAACAGCGACGAGATCGGCTACATCCTCAAGCACTCGGGTGCCCAGTTCGTGTTCGTCGACCACGAGCTGGAAGCTCTCGTCAAGCCGCTCGACCTCACCGGCGTGCGCGTGATCCGCGTGGACGACACGGGCGCGCCGGGCGATCCGTACGAGGATTTCCTCGCGGCCGCCTCGCCGGAGCCGGTCGAGCCCTGGATCCAGGACGAGCTGGAGACGGTCTCGATCAACTACACCTCCGGCACCACGGGACGGCCCAAGGGCGTGATGATCCATCACCGCGGCGCCTATCTGAACGCCGTCGGCGAGCTGCTCGAGACCGGGTTGTCGTTCGACTCGACATATCTATGGACGCTTCCGATGTTTCACTGCAACGGGTGGTGCTTCACCTGGGGCGTGACGGCGATGGGCGCCACGCATGTCTGCCTGCGCCGCGTGGAGTCGAGCCTCATCTGGGACCTCATCGACCGGGAAGGCGTCACGCACTACTGCGGCGCGCCGACCGTGCAGATCGGCATCGTCAACGACCCCAAGGCGCACCGGCTCACACGCACCGTCACGTGCGCCGTCGCCGGCGCCCCGCCGTCGCCGACGCTCCTGGCGAAGCTCAAGGAGCTCGGTTTCCGACCCGTGCACGTCTACGGGCTGACCGAGACGTACGGGCCCCACACGGTGTGCGCGTGGAACGCGGAGTGGGATCGCCTGCCCGCCGATGAGATGGCGAAGAAGGCGGCGCGCCAGGGTCAGGGCTACGTCGTCTTCGATCTCGTGCGCGTCGTCGACGAGCACATGCAGGACGTGACGATGGACGCCGAGACGCTCGGCGAGGTCGTCATGCGCGGCAACAACGTAATGAAGGGCTACTTCGAGCAGCCCGACGCCACCGCGGAGGCGTTTCGGGGAGGATGGTTTCACTCCGGTGATATTGCGGTGTGGCATCCGGACGGATATATCGAATTGCGCGACCGCAAGAAGGACATCATTATTTCAGGCGGCGAGAACATCTCCACCATCGAGGTGGAGCAGGCGGTGGTGCGCCACCCCGCGGTGATGGAGTGCGCGGTGGTCGCCATCCCGGATGAGAAATGGGGCGAGCGGCCCAAAGCGTTCGTGACCCTCAAGCCCGGCATGCGCGCGACCGAGGCGGAGGTCATCGAGTTCTGCCGCCAGCACATCGCCCATTTCAAGTGCCCCGCGGCGGTCGAGTTCGGCGAGCTGCCGAAGACGTCGACCGGCAAGGTCCAGAAATTCGTGCTGCGCGACCGCGAGTGGCAGGGCCGGGCGAAGCGGATCAACTGATGGCGCTCGAGCAGCAGCTGACTGATGCGCTGACGCAGGCCATCCGCGCCAAGGACACCCGCACCGCGGACGTCGTGCGCATGCTCAAGACGCGGCTGCAGGAGCGGCGCACGGCCAAGGGCTTCACCGGCCAGGTGGACGACGCGCTCGTGATGGACGTCATCGGCGCCTACCGCAAGCAGCTGCAGAAGGCGCTGGCGGAATACGACAAGCTCGGCGAGCGCGGCGCGGCGCAGGCGGCGCAGCTGCGATTCGAGATCGAGTTCTGCGAGCACTTCCTCCCGAAAGGCCTGGACGCCACCGCGTTGCGCAGCCTCGTGCAGGAGCGTGCGAAGGGCCTGGGCGTCACGGATGTCAAGCAGATCGGCCGTCTCGTGGGTGATGTGATGAAGACCCACAAGGGGCAGGTCGATGCCGCCGATGTGAAAAAGATTGCCGAGGAGCTTTTGCAGGGCTGAGCCCCGGGCCGAATGGCCCTACGCTGGTGTCGGTTTTGCAACGAGACACCGGTGAGGAGGACACGCCATGCACAAGCTCGCAATCATCGCGCTTGCGGCCGCGATGGGGCTCGCCTGGAGCACCATGCCGGCAGTTGCAGCGGACAGCGACAAGACGGTCAAGGACAAGGCTGTCGACGCCAAGGACACCGTCAAGGAGAAGACATCCGAAGCGTGGGACAAGACGAAGGAGAAGACGTCCGAGGCCTGGGACAAGACCAAGGAAAAGACGACCGAGGCCAAGGACAAGGTCGACCGCGGTATCGACAAGACGCGCGCGAAGACGCGTGAGGCCAAGGACAAGGTCGCGGGCAAGATGGAGCGCAGCGACGATATTCGTCAGGCCCAGACCGCGCTGAAGGACAAGGGCCACGATCCCGGTCCGATCGACGGCATCCACGGCCCGCGCACGTCCGCGGCGCTTCGCAGCTATCAGAAGGCCGAGAACATCAAGGTGACCGGCCGTCTCGACTCCGGGACGCGGTCGCATCTGATGGGCCAGGCCTCGGCCACGCCGTCGACGGCCACGCCGGCGGCCTCGCCGTCCACCGTGAACCAGCCGGTGCCGCCGCCGGCTTCGGTCGGCTCGCCGTCCAACCCGCCGATGCCTGCGGAAAAGGCTCAGACCAAGTAAGGCTTATCGTGGGGCTTTATCGCGGGGCCGGCGCTCGCGCGTCGGCCCCGCGTTTTTTGATCGCGACGGGTTGACTCGGGGTCACCGGTCCGGTAAGGTGACCCGGTCACCGCGGGGTGGAGCAGCCCGGTAGCTCGTTGGGCTCATAACCCAAAGGTCGCTGGTTCAAATCCAGCCCCCGCAACCACGCGAAACCAAGGGGTTAGCGACTCAGGTCGCTAACCCCTTCGTGCGTTCTGCGCCCGTTTTGCTCCCGTTCACCGGCCTGCCGATGCCGAATAACCGACACATTTTTCGGCGGCGAAGCGGCGCCGGCCTCGCCGAACACGAGCCGATCGAGCTTCCGAGCCTCCGCCTGGTGGATCTCGGGCATGAGGTGCCCGTAGCGGTCGAGCGTCGTCTGGATCGACGCGTGCCCCAACTGCACCTGGATGTACTTCGGATGCGCGCCCTGGGCGATCAGCAGACTCGTGTAGGTGTGCCGCAGGTCATGAAACCGGATGCGACGCAGGCCAGCACGCCGTAACGTGTCCTTCGCGAAAATCTCATCCACTCGGTTGCGAGGCCCATGCTTTGACGACAGGCCAGGGCACGCCCGGGATCTCGATAGCGGGTCGGAGGTAACACAGCCAACCGCTTGGGGCAACGAGCCCGGGCCCACGACGGAAGGAAAGGCGCCCAAGGTAGGTAGCGGAGTGACGCGACGTCTCCCGCGAGGTGAACGGGTTGGGCTGCGTCAGGCCGCCCGTCGAATGTAGCGATGGTGAAGGCCACCGACTTCACGAATCGGAATGACCCTGCCGACCTCCGGCCGCTCAATCGGCCGGCCGTGGGGCGCATCCTTGTCGAGCGATAGGTGAGTGCGCGCCCCGTGGTAGTACGCGAAGTAGCGAGTGAGGGTGCGGCGCAGGTGCTGCTCGCCGAGGACGACGACGTGATTCAGACACTCGCGCCGGATGGAGCCGATGAGGCGCTCTGCGAAGGGGTTCTGCCACGGGCTGTGAGGCGCCGTCAGGACTTCACCGACGCCCATGCCCTTTAGTCGCTGCCGGAACACGTGACCGTAGACCGAGTCGCGGTCGCGAAGGAGGTAGGACGGTGCGGAGTCGTCCGGGAAGGCGTCGACGATCTGCTGGGTCGTCCAAGCCGCGGTGGGATGCTCGGTGACATTGAAGTGGAGGACGCGCCGCCGGTCGTGGGCAAGCACGACGAAGACGAAGAGGACGCGCAGACGCGCGGTGGGGACGGTGAAGAAATCGACGGAGACGAGGTCCCAGACGTGATTGGACAGGAACGCGCGCCACGTCTGCGACGGCGGTGAGCGCCGTTCCGGGAGCAGGCGGGAGACGGTGCGCTCGGCGACGTCGATGCCGAGCTTGAGAAGTTCGCCGTGGATTCTGGGAGCACCCCACAGGGGATTGGCCACGGCCATCCTTCTGACCAGCGCTTTGATCGCGGCGTCAACAGGCGGGCGGCCCGCCCGAGGGCGTCCCGAGAGCGTGGCCCAGTAGCGGCGAAAACGGCGGCGCTGCCAGCTCAGCACGGTCGCAGGAGTGACGATGACGAGGGCCTGCCTCCAGGCGGGCCACACCCTGGACAGCCAGACCCACAGGAGGCGATCGCTTTGTCGGAGTCTCGGCCGATTCGTCGTTCGCTTGTAGACGGCCAGCTGCTGCCGCAAGGCGAGGTTCTCGAGGGCGAGCTGGCGGTGGCCGCCGCATAGGAACGGGAGGAGCCGGAGCAAGTGGAGTAGGAGGGTGATCATCGCGCGGGATTCTCTCCGGATCAAAGCCGACCAATCAACCGCTTGGCTGCGGGTGGAGTTTTGGCGAGGGACAGGGTAATCATCGAGCTGGAAGTGTTGCCGGATCACGACCGGCAGATCAACCGCTTACCCGGCGGATGGGGTTTTGGCGAAGGACAACCGCGTCTCAATTCGAGGACCGTC
>Ga0207684_10001571_pt1 | contig 24358 bp, 16 predicted proteins | sample KBSK5501metaG_FD_184342 | JGI IMG/M metagenome (GOLD analysis project Ga0207684, IMG submission 184342) | Corn, switchgrass and miscanthus rhizosphere microbial communities from Kellogg Biological Station, Michigan, USA - KBS K5-50-1 metaG... | ecosystem: Host-associated > Plants > Roots >...
AACGGAAGTCCGTACCTATCCTCGTAAGAACCGGCATGCTGTAGCAGCTGATCAACCGCTCTGGAAGATCTGTCAGGCCGAGTCCAAAGCGAAGGGTCGTGAGTCGAGCTTTTACGCGTTTTTCTTCGTGCTCGCCGCCATCGCCACAGCCTCGGCGTTTGCAGCGCTGCATGAGATGACGAGCACCGGATCGTTAACATATTTCGTTCAGCATGCTTTGCGCTAGTCGGGCTCAACCGGCAGATGAGCGCTGGGCCAGAGGGGGCTATCCACCCGCTGTCGCTACTCGTCGCCTGAGACTTGGCGGCCACTGTATCGTATGACCTTTTCGTGCCGCCTCAATCAAGGCAGCAGCACAAAAGGATCAGGTTCTTTTAAATCCATGTACAGATCTCCTCGCTAAGCGCCCTCTGTTATTTGTGCGCAAAAACTAGATTTGTCGGGCCAACGTCTTGCAGGATTCAGTCTTTCGGCGCTAGCTTGTCCAAAAGCCTGTTATACCGCGGATCTTGCCTGAGCGGTTCCCACCACGGGTCGCGCTTTAACTCCCCGTAAAAAATACCAGCCGGGAGGTCAGTAAGCGGCTCCAAGACTGCACACGCCTGATCGAACTCGCCGCTCCAGGCGTACACCACCGCCAAATTTTTTAAGATGATGGGGCCGTCCCAGCAAATGAGGCGCTCGTGACAGGCGGATCCCTGCGAAGTCGCGCCATCAGGACAGCGTAATATTCTACCGGAGCGTGTCCAAGGCTATAGGGCGGAGTTAAGACGTCCCTGCCCTTCATCTTTCCAATTATCTGTTCTACCTGCGTCCAATCCCGGTCGACGAGGGAGAACCATAGTCGCCAGCCCAGAACATCGCCATCGGTAGCTGCTGAGGGAGGAAGCGCTGCGATCGCGGACCAAACAGCGCCGGTATCGGCATCTTTAAGGTAGCGGGTAAAAATCGCTTTTCTGACCTTAAGCATGGGTAGATCGGGACGCACATCGATCGCCCGATCGTAAAGCGGCGCCGCCGCATCAAACTTGCGGGTTGCCCCGAGCGATAAGGCTAAGTTACTAAGCGTGATGAGGTTACGAGGCTCACGAGCAATGGATTCGTTGAACCCTTGGATCGCTTTTTGCCAGTTGCCTTGCCTGCGGTCGATGAGCGCTTCGTAGTTTATCACTTCGACACTGTTGGGCAACCCCAGCTTGGCAATTGCCAGTTGAACACGCGCGCCATCGTAATCGCGATAGCAGAAAAATAAAAGCAGCGCCTGGGCCAAGTGAACCTCGGGAAGATCCGGTCGCAAACGTAATGCGGCTTCGGTGGCTGCATTGGCTTGCGCCAGATGTTCGAGCGTCGTGTCGGCCAAAAGATAGAGTTGAGCGTTCGCGGTAGCGCTCGCACAGTAGGCGAGTACAAAATTTGGATCCAGGCGTACCGCCTTCTCATAGAAACCAATCGCCTGCAGAAAAAACTTTTTGGTATTTACGGGCCCAGGAAGGGAGAGTAAAGCGTTGAGCTGCGCCTCTCTGCCCCGAAGGTAAACGTCGTAGGCCTCAGGATTGTCGGTCGGCCTCGCCTCGACGCTTTTCTTTTCAGCTGGCGAAAGGGTCGCTGTCAGTTTTGCAGCAATCGCCTGAGCAACATCGCTTTGGATTCTGAAGATGTCACTCAGATCACGATCATAACTCTCCGCCCAAATCGTTTGATCCTTGCGCGCATCCACGAGCTGGGTGCTTACCCGCACCCGGGTGCCGCTTCGCTGGACCGTACCCTCCAGGACATTGGCCACCCCTAAGGCAGTCGCGATCTGACGTAAATCCCGTTTGGTTTCCGCTCGATACTGCATCACCGAGGTGCGGCTGATCACTTTGAGTTGGGCGATTTTGGCCAGGTTGTTCAGTATCTCATCCTGGACCCCATCAGCAAAGTAGCCGTCGTCCTTGTTTGCGCTGAGATTTTCAAAAGGAAGGACCGCGACACTCTTTTCGCTGAGAGGCGCTGCGTCGCGGGTCCCGTTAACCGGCGATCCTCGATGACCGAAGAAAAAGAACTGCGCTACTAATAGTGCTCCGACGACCGGGATCAACACTAGCCACGCTAAAGCGCTCATGCGTTTCTGCCGTTTGGGTGGCGACAGCAGCCGCGAACGCCTTGAAATAGCGCTCGCAGCTCGTGATCGCAGATCTCCTTTAGTCAGCCGGTGTCCCGAATCGATCGCATCGGTTACGCTCGCAAGCGCTTTGAAAAGGTCGTTCGGAGTTTGGAACCGTTGCGCTGGACCTTTTTCCAGAAGCGTTTCGAGCAGCGGCACGAGCTGCTGTGGCACACGAGTCAATCGATCGACCGGAAGCGAGGCGTGCTGATGTTGGTAAGCTAATTCGGAGCACGTGCCTTGGAACGGCAGGCTGCCACTTAGCATTTCCCAGAGCACGATGCCCAACGAGTAAAGATCGGAGCGAATGTCCACCCCTACCCCAGCAAATTGTTCCGGGCTGGCATAACCAGGTGTCCCAACAAAGGTTCCGGACGCAGAAATCGAACCTTCCTCCGCAGCACCTTTCGCCAAACCAAGGTCGATGATCTTAACATTTTTCAGCTGACCGTCCCTTAGACTGACCATGATGTTGCTGGGCTTGATGTCGCGATGAACCAAGTGCTGCTCGTGAATAGCGTCCAGCCCCGCAGCGACTTGGGCAATGATTTCAAGCGCGAGATCTGCACTTAACCGCCCAGCGTGTTGAATGATCTTTTCCAACGTTTCACCGTCGACAAACTCCATGGCGTAGAAATAATCGCCGCCGATCTCCCCGAGGTGATACACTGTGGCGACGTTGGGATGACGAACACTGCCCGCAGCTCGGGCCTCACGCACAAAGCGCTGCCTCGCTGAAGCGTCGCCGATCAATTGAGCGTTAATGATCTTCAAGGCCACCGCGCGCTGCAAATGAACATCAATGGCTTTATAGGTGACTCCCATCGCGCCGCGTCCGAGTTCGATTGGTGTTCCATCGGCGTTCTTAAGAATCTGGTAATGCTCGAATCGAAGCTCCGAGCCTGTCGCATGACTCTCAGACTCGAGCGCGATGTTCAGCGCACAAACCGGACAGAATTCGCTATTGCTGTCCAACAGCGTATTGCAAACCGGACATGTTCGTCTGTCTGTGGTTTTCACAGACCTGGGCGGGCGTCCCGCCCGCGCTCCTTTCGTGGCCAACTCGAGCTGATCTTACACTGGACTTCGCTAGCTGGAAATCTCAGAGCCCAATTCGATTGCAACGCTCGTCCAGCCTTTCAGTCCTTCGGCGCGAGCTCGGCTAACAGTTTCTCGTATCGAGGATCTTGCCTGAGCGGTTCCCAATATGGATCGCGCTTTAGCTCACCGTAGGAAATACCAAACGGCATCTTGGTAAGGGGCTCTAGCGTAGCAAACGCTAGATCTAGCTCGCCAGTCCATGCATACACAACCGCCAGATTTAGCACGATAGGGGGGCCGTCGAAAGCGTCCTTGTTGACTGGCAGCAATTCCGCAGCGCGTTTAGCTTCTGAAACGGCGCTTTCTTTCTTGTTTAGCCACGCATCTACAACCGCCAATACGCTAAGTAGCAAGGCGTCCTTTGGCTTTCCTATTACTCTCTGGTTTATTTGCTCTCGTACTTCCGCGAATGCCGGATTTGTGGTTGGCTCGTTGCGTAGGCGTGCGAGCAAAATCGCAACATGTTCAACTGGAGCCGATTGCTCTCCATAGGGAGAGGTTTTTGTGTCCCATCGACCTTTAAGTTTTTCGATGAGTTCCGCAGCCTCAGCCCATTTATGGTCAACGATGAAGTAAATCAGCCGCCAACAAAGAACATCGGGGTCTGCAGCAGCGGACTGGGGAAGTGCTGCGAAGACTGACCAAACCGCAGTAGTATCTCCAAATTTAAAAAAACTTACCTCTGCCCTGGCGAGTTTGTCCATGGGATGATCCGGCCGGAGATCGATTATTCGATCATAGATTGGCAAAGCCGCATCATACTCCCGCTTTCCCCCCACGAGCGCAGCAGCTAAAGCGTGAAGGGAGCCGACATTACGAGGATCAAGTGTGATCGCTTCTTTGAATCCCTCTATCGCCCTTTCGAGGTTGCCCTGTCGAAGATCGATGCGCGCTTCAAGACTAATCACGTCAGCATTGTTTGGTAGGCCCCGCTTAGCAATTGCCAGCTGGACACGGGCGCCATCGTTGTCGCGGTAGCCGAAGAATAGGTGCCGCGCCTCGGCCAAGTGAGCCTCGGGAAGCTCTGGCTGTAAACGCAGAGCGGCACTGACCGCGGCATCCGCCTGAGCCAAGTGCTCGGGCGTTTGATCGAGCCGAAAATAAAGGTAATCGTGTGCGGTAGCCTCGGCGCAATAGGCCAGCGCGAAGTGTGGATCGAGACGTGTCGCTCTTTCCAAAAGACCGATAGCGTCGAGCAGTAGTCCTTGAGTTGCGTCAGTGGAAGTGCCGACTCTAGCGCCCCGATACAACTCTTTGGCGCGAAGGTAAAGGTCGTATGCTTCAAGATTGTCGGTTGGCTTCGCCTCAATTCTTTTCTTTTCAGCCGGGGAAAGAGTCGCAGCCAGTTTCGCGGCGACTGTCTGAGCTACGTCGCTCTGGATCGCAAAAATGTCGGTTAAATCTCGATCATAACTCTCCGCCCAAATCGTTTGATCCTTGCGCGCGTCAATGAGTTGGGTGCTCACACGAACGCGATTACCATTCCGCTGTACAGTCCCTTCCAGGACGTTTGCAACCCCTAGAGCTTTTGCGATCTGACGCAGGTCGCGGTTGGCTTCAGCCCGATACTGCATCACCGAAGTGCGGCTGATGACTTTGAGTTGGGCGACCTTGGCGACGTTATTGAGTATTTCGTCTTGGACACCGTCGGCCAAGTAGCTGTCATCTTTGTTTGCGCTGAGGTTATCGAAAGGCAGAACCGCGACGCCCTTTTCGACCAAGGTTGCCGTTTCGTGTGGCCCACGGTTAAAGAAAAGAAACAACGCAACGAGTAATGTGGCGACGGCCGGAGTGAGAGCTAACCAAGCTAAATTGCGTCTCCGTTTGTCTCGTTGCCCAGGCGATAGGACAGCTGAGCCTTTCTGCAAAACAGCGCCAACAGCTTTCGAACGTAATTCGTTCTTCGTCAGCCGGTGTCCCGAATCGATCGCATCGTTTACGATTGCGAGCGCCTTAAGAAGATCGGTTGGAGCCTGGAATCGTTGGACCGGATCTTTTTCCAGAAGTATTTCCAACAACGGCACGACTTGCTGCGGTACACCGGCCAATCGGTCGACCGGAAGCGAGGCGTGCTGATGCTGGTACACTAATTCGGAGCCCGAGCCTTGGAACGGGAGCTCGCCTGATAACATTTCCCAGAGCACGATTCCTAACGAGTAAAGGTCCGAACGAATATCCACCCCCAGCCCGGCAAACTGTTCAGGGCTGGCGTAGCCAGGCGTCCCGACAAACGACCCTGGAGTGGAAATCGATCCTTCCTCCGCAGCGCCTTTAGCAAGCCCGAGATCGATGATCTTAACACTCTCGATCTGGCCGTCCTTGAAACTCGCCATGATGTTGCTCGGTTTCATGTCGCGGTGAACCAGGTGCTGCTTGTGGATCGCATCCAACCCGGCCGCGACTTGAGCCGTGATTTCAAGTGCGAGATCTGCACTTAACCGCCCGGCGTGTTGAATGATCTTTTCCAACGTTTCACCATCGACAAACTCCATGGCGTAGAAATAATCGCCGCCGATCTCCCCGAGATGATACACGGACGCTACGTTCTGATGACGAACGCTGGCTGCGGCTCGGGCTTCGCGAACAAACCTCTGTCGGGCGGAAGCGTCACCGATGAATTTGGCGTTGATGATCTTCAACGCGACTGGTCTTTGCAATTGGACGTCCAGAGCCTTATAGGTCACGCCCATCGCCCCGCGACCGAGCTCCATTAGGCTCTGGTCTTCGTTCTTGAGGATCTGGTAATGCTCGAAACGAAGCTCGGTTGCTGTTGCGTGATTGTCAGGCTGAAGCGCGCTGTTGAGCGCACAAACCGGACAGACATCGCTATTGCCATCCAACAGCATGTCGCAAACCGGGCAAGTTCGTATGTCTGTGGTTTTCACAGCCCTGGCCGGGCTTGCGTCCAACTGCCTGCGTTGGCCAATCGTTCGCGAGCGTACACTGGATTACCTTGCACTGACGCGGCAAATTCTTCCAGCTTCCGGCGCTGCTCGCAATTCAATTTTGTCGGAACCTCCACGACTACCCTGAAAACCTCCGAATATGACGATCCAAAAAATGCATCCCCAGTGATGCAAAAGGGCGGTTCTTAGCGTGCTTTGGAGACTTTGGGCCCTCTCCCCAATAACTGCCAACGTCCGCCGATATCCGGCCAGATGAACCAACACACGCGCGGTTCTTCTAAAGGAGAATACTAGAAGATTCTGAAGAACAATTCGAGGTACCTTTGCGAGGCACCCTTCTCCTATAAGCTAACCGACTGGATAAAGACAGAATGGAACTTCATCTAAAACTGCCGAATCAGACTCGCCATCTTTGGGCGTTGCCCGATGGGCAGTAGCAGAACCTCTTCGGCTCTTCTTTCATTTCCGGCCTGAAACTCGGCTTCCTGGTTTGCTTTGTAACTCTTGAAGGTAGGTGAACACGCCTGCCGCAACAAAGGTTAACCAATGGTGAAAAATCAGATCCATCGAAGTCTTCTTGCGATCGTGACGATCGTTACGCTCTGTTTTATGCCTGCGCTGTCGCGGGCGGCAGAGCTGCACCGGCTGGTTGTTGTCGGAATTCCGGTAGACGAAATTGCCTCAGCGCATCGAACACCAGAATATCCTCGTACCGCCTGGAACCTACATATCAACGGCGACGTTGTTGTCACTGTGCGGATTGAGAATGGCAAAGTCATAGGAACGGCGACCGCTCTCGGGCCGCCTATTCTGGCGAGCTCCGCGTCACGTTGGGTAACTTATCAATGGAAGTTCAAACCCGCGGTCAGCGGAGTGTTCAGGATTCCGATCTCCTATAAGGAGTCGGCATAAGCCAAGCTGAGGTTGGAAGGGAGACGGGAGCGGAGCGTTTTGTTTCCGTCTCCCTTCTTGTGATCAGCGGGGCCCGCGTGGATGGCGGACGCACGAGGTCGCACTGCTCTTACCCCAGGAATGCCAAGGACACCCAAGAAACCGAAAAAAGCACCCTTCCTCGTAGGTAAAAGGATCCGCGAGCGAATTTTCGATGAGTTCTTCAAGTCCGGAGACCGCCTTGGGGGAGATCGGACTAGCGGAGAAATTCAAAGTCAGTCGCTCACGCAAAAATTAGGCTGGATTTTGGCTGTTATGATTCTTCCGCTGCCCTCCAGATTGCAGCCTGCTCGGTTTATTACTGCCGGTCATCCTCGTCTCCGCTAACCGCCCTGCACGCAGAGCGGGCGGAAAGAAAGAAGTATCCAAGTAGTGTTTTTTCCATCTTTCTTAACTGCTCCCTCTGGCCGGATAACAAAGGCTGACACGCTGGTGGGCATGTGCGCACGGACGAAGTCCAGCTCAGGATATGCTATTGCCCGGTAGGGATGGCGGTCGTTACCCGGCCCGGGATATGGGTATGGCAGGCGGCTATGAGGGGCAAGGGCCACCGGGGCCAGAGGGGCACCAGCGTGGGCACCTTGGGCGGAGGAGCAGGCATCTGGGGCCAGAGGGGGCTACTCACCCGCTTTCGCTACTCGTCGCCTGAAACTTGGCGGCCACTGTATCGTATGACCTTTTCGTGCTGCCTCAATCAAGGCAGCAGCACAACCGTCGTAAAAAGCGGTTGGGTCGGCAATGCCGTTCAACTTCAATGCCTCCGATAGATGTACGTACTCTTTCTCAGTGAGGAATTTGGGGGGCCAGCTTATTTGCTCTCCTCTCTCTGCGATCTCGATGAATGCCTCCCATGCCATTCTTCGAAGATGCGGAAAGTCATGCTTAAGCCTTTCGATTGCCTTATGCGCCCGTTCGGCGAACTCTTCTGGCACTCTTAGTGGGGGAATAAATGCATCTTTTTTACTTTCCCGCTTTTTCATAGCTTTCCCGCTTTTTCATAGTCGTATCACAAAATGCTACAAGATTCTGGTTTTAGTACGCGTCATGCAAGATGCATAACGATCCGAGTGGCCGATACGACTGAAGTAAGCGGAGAAGATCATGAAAAAGCAGAAGCGGAACAAACAACGCATCATTACAAGGTACGGCGACCGGCACAGCGCTCTTGCTGGCGTTTGCGGTTAGCCCGGCTGCATCGGGTTTCGGCCTTTCCGCGAATGCTCAAGGAGCGGCGATCGTCGGATTTTACACCAACGCGAGCAACGTAAATCACGGTCTCCTCGTGGAAGGCGAGTAAGCTCTGCGAGAAAGTTTGGAAGCAGCTGCGAGAGCACGTCAAAGAAATGCAGAAAAGAACACAACCGGATCTCTGCGAATTGACGCTCGGCTTCGGGATCCTGGCGTCCGCTCGCATATTTAGGTCTGATGCAGCTCGAGGCTAACCCCAAAGACCAACGAGATTTTTCGCTGGGGAGGTCCGCGAAATCGATCATGTGCACGCCGTTATGTTAGGAAGGGCCACGTAGGGAGAAGCAGCTCTTGAAGATTCCCAACTATTGTGGATCCAAGGTCGCGCTGGGGTTAGCGTTCGCAGCCAGCCTCGATCTGACGTGCAATTTTGCAGTCGCACAGGCGCTGGCAACAGAGCCTCCGGTAAGTAGCGGAGCAGTGTCAAGCTCGCACCAGGGAGAGGAATTAGGGAGAATTGTCGTCACCGGATACATCATCCCAAGGATTGGAGAAGGTCCACAGCCAGTTTTGACACTGGACAAAGACTTCATCCAGAAGCAAGGCTCACAGACGGTAGCCAACGTGATTGAGCGGCTTACCCTCACGCCAAGCAGCTTTAACCAAGGGGCTGCCACGGGCAACAATGGGACGCCGGGCGTCGATGCTCCGCGCTTGAGGGGGCTTCCGATCAGGGCCACTCTAGTTTTGGTGGACGGCCTGCGGTTCCCGACGCACGCTATTCCCGTTGGTCAGACGACTGCCGCCGTCGATATCAATTCGATCCCACTCGCTGCGATAGATACCATTGAAATATTGAAAGATGGCGGATCCGCAATCTATGGGTCAGACGCGGTGGCCGGCGTGATCAATCTGCGGTTAAAGGACAGCTACGAGGGATTTGACCTGACGAGTTACTTTGGCATCAGCCAACGCGGAGACTCCGAAACGTTCCACGAATCTTTTGTCACAGGTATGACCCAACCGCTGGGTCATGGAAAACTCAGTGTTGTTGCTGCTTTTGATTACTTCCAGCAAGGAGCAATCCGCGCTCAGGATCGAGCGTTAACCAGGACTGATTTCTTCAGGCTGAGTGGGAAATATGCCGGGAATCCGCAAGACCCAAATGGTCCAAGTACCGCCGGGTCACCCGGAACGTATCTACCGAGCTTCTACGATGCTGGCGGGAACGATTACGTGGTTGCTCCCGGAACAACAAGCGGACCGGCACCGTTGCTTACCGATGGCCCATTCGGCACACCCAGCGACCTCGCTTTTACCAATACGGGCGCCTACGGGTTTTACACCTATACGCCTGATTATTGGCTCCTGCAGCCTCGTACGACCCGCATAGGAGGATTGATTAAGTTAACTTACAGCATAAACGATTGGCTCAAGTTTTACGACACGTTCATCATCACGACTAATCATGAGACCAACGAGTCCCCAAATCAGGGTGTAGCATCCGGGCCAGCGCCCGCGGGTGACGCCGTCAACGGGGTACCGTTGTATGTACCGCCGACTAATATTTACAACACTACGGGCCAAACGCTGTTTCTAGGTGATTTTGCGACCGTTCCGTTGCATGAGTTCGGTGCGTGGAAGAGCGACGCATGGACGCGCGTGTTCCGAAACACGGTCGGCGCAATCGTCCAACTGCCGCACAACTGGTTTATCGACGGCAGCTTCTCGTACGGCGAGTCGGATGCATCAAACTATCAATATAACGCCGTTAATCTCTTGCGATTGCAGCTCGCACTGAACGGCCAACTACCTGGACTTATCGGCCAATACTTTAATCCTTTTACAGATCAAAGGATCTCGTCTCCGAATAAAAAATTCTATAAGGCACTTCGCACAGTGCAATGGCTGGACAATCGTTACCAGCTCTTGTTGCTTACGCTGAAGGCAGGAGGCACTCTAATCGATCTGCCATCCGGGTCGCTGACACTCGGCGGCGGTTACGAATACCGCGGCGAAGCACTGATCCAGAGTAACGACCTAAACAGCTCGCACCGCAACGTTGCGGAAGCCAACTTTTCCGGGCCTCTCTCGAATGGACATCGCTATGTGCACAGCCTCTTTGGAGAGCTCAGCGTGCCGATCTTCGGCAATCAGTGGTCCTGGCCAGGAATGCGCTTGCTGGATGTGACCTTTTCATACCGGTGGGACAGGTACAGTGACTTTGGCGATGCTGGAAAACCAAAGATCGCGTTGCGGTATAAGCCTTTTGACGATTTAACTTTCCGGGCGACGTATGCTGAGGGATTCGCTGCTCCTAGCCTGGCGCAGTTGTTTGGCGCGCCTATATTCCAGCAAGCCGGAGGTGCCGCGGCATTTGAGATTACCTCTAACCGAAATCTCCACCCGGAGAACTCTTATGGATATTTCGGTGAGCTGGTCTGGACGCCGGACTCAAAGGATTCACCAGATAGCCCGTGGCATTGGCTGCACGGCTTCTCCGCGTATGCGGACTGGTATCAAATCGAGCTCCGAAACCAGATTAACTCTCTGAGCCCAGGCATTGTCCTCGCGTTGGGAAACAGTCCAAAGTTTGGGACCCAGATCATCCGGTCACCCGCCGGCAGGATTTTGCAAATCATCGCGCCGCTCAATAATCTGACCACCACTTTAACTGACGGAGTCGATTTTGGCTTTAGCTACAGCACGAAAGAATACTCATGGGGGAAACTCGATATCGAAGCGAGCGGAACCTATGTGTACAACTTTTCGAGAAAGATACCCGTTTCCAAGGGACGTGATCCTATCACGGGAAAACTCCGGCCTCCCGCGTTCCAGGTTGTGACCGACGATGATAACATTTCAAGTGCACCAGATTTCAAAGGTGTCGCAAGTATCTTCTATTCAAAGACGTTGTTTGGAATGGATACATTCCGGACCGGTCTGACAGTGAACTACCTCGATTCATACAGCGACGTGCGCTCTGATTCGAAAGGGTCAAACCCAAGAGCAAGAGCTTTTCTAACCTTTCCCGGTTTTGTCCATGAAGTTGGTAGCTGGACGACGTTCGATTGGCAAATCTCATACGCTTTTGGTGCTCCTGCTGCGGCTGCCGCAGTGAATCCAAAGCCAGGTTTTGATAAAAACGGTAAACGCATTATCGGCGAAAAAGCGATTGCTCCTCCTCGAGGTGAAGGCAGCAGCGGAGGGTTGCGCCATTGGTTGGCCAATACGACGCTTACGTTTGGAATCAACAACATCTGGGATACTCGAGCACCGCTGACGATGTTTAGCTTCGGCTTCAACCCTTTTTTCGAGAATGCTATCCAGCGCTACTTCTACGTACAGCTGGAGAAGAAGTTCTAAGAAACCCGCACGCGTGCTTCCTGCCAAAGCACCTTGGCTTGAAAAGTTAGTGCGATCTCCTCGCCGCTCACACTCACACTCGCGATCAAACTCAGTCCTTTGGCGCTAGCTCGGCCAAGAGTTCATCGTAGCGCGGATCTTGGCGGAGCGGCTCCCAGACCGGCCCGCGCTTCAGCTCACCGTAATAAATACCAAACGGTATCTTGGCAAGCGGCTCTAAAGTTTCAAATGCCAAATCCAATTCACCAGCCCACGCGTACACTGCGGCCAAGTTTTCCAGAGCAGGCGGTCCGCGCTGCGCATCCTTAGAAATTGGCAGGAGGTCCACGGCGCGTTTCGCTTCGGCAATAGCGGTTTCCTTGTTATTAAGTAACGCGTCTAGAATTGCCAGACCTCTAATGAGCCAAGCATCTTGCGGTTTTTTCAGGACCGCCTGGTATAATTGCTCTCGTGCTTGAGTGAATGCCGGATTCGTGGTGGGTTCTTTGCGGAGCCGCGCGATGAGGGCCGAAAACCCTTCCAAAGGAAACCCTCGATGTCTAGCGGCAAAGCCGACGCTGTCCTTGCTGGCTCTGATCTTATCGATGAGCTGTTCGGCCTGGGTCAAGTTACGGTCATTGAGAGAGAAGTCGAGCCGGGTGTCTAGAACGTCAGGATCGTCAACGGCCGACTGAGGAAGCGCTTCGATCGCCGACCAGACAGCATCTGTATCGCCGGTTTTCAGGTAGTCGGTCTCGACCGCTTTCTCTACCTTCCACACAGGTACGTTAGGCTGCAGATCGATCATCTGATCATAGAATCGAGCCGCAGCGTCAAAGTCGCGCGTACCAGAGAGCGTTTGGGCTAATACGGAGAGAGCCAAGCTATTGCGAGGGTCACGAGCGAGCGCTTCTTTGAACCCATCTATCGCCTTTTTCATCTTACCCTCCCGTCGATCGATGGCTGCCTCTAACAAGGTTACTTCTGAACTGTTGGGTAAACCTCGCTTTGCGATCGCGAGTTCGGCACGCGCAGCATCGTAGTTAGAATACCCAAAGTAAAGGTACCGTGCCATGGCCACGTGAACCTCAGGAAGATCCGGCTGCAAACGCATGGCGGCACTGACCGCCGAAGCAATTAGAGCCAGCCGTTCCGGCGTCGTATCGTTCCAAACATAGAGAAACTCGTTCGCCTCGGCGGTGGCGCAATAGGCCAACGCGAAACCTGGATCGAGGCGTTCTGCTCTTTCGAGCAAAGCGATAGACTGAAGCAGCAGCTCTTTGCTTCTGCCGGGGGCGACGGCGGAGCCTCTTGCGTCGAAGATCAACTCCTTGGCACGGAGGTAGAGATCGTAGGCGTCAAGATTGTCGGTTGGTTTCGCCTCGATACTTCGCTTTTCGGTTGGGGAAAGAGTCGCGGCTAGTTTCGTGGCAATCGCCTGGGCGACATCGCTCTGGATTGCAAAAATGCTGGTCAAATCTCGATCATAACTTTCCGCCCAAATCGTTTGATCCTTGCGCGCATCGATGAGTTGGGTGCTCACTCTTACCCGATTGCCTTCGCGACGCACTGTTCCTTCAAGGACGTTGGCAACCCCTAAGGCATTGGCGATCTGACGCAGGTCGCGCTTCGCCTCCCCACGATACTGCATCACCGACGTGCGGCTGATGACTTTGAGTTGGGCGACTTTGGCGACGTTATTGAGTATTTCGTCTTGGACACCGTCGGCAAAGTAGCTGTCGTCTTTGTTTGCGCTGAGGTTGTCGAAAGGCAGGACCGCGACGCCCTTTTCGGCCAACGTTGGCGTTTCGTGTGGCCCACGGTTAAAGAAAAGAAACAACGCAACGAGTAGTGCAGCGACGGCCGGAGTGAGAGCTAACCAAGCTAAATTGCGTCTCCGTTTGTCTCGTTGCCCAGGCGATAGGAGAGTTGAGCGACTCGGCGAGACGGCACCAGGGACTTTCGAACGCAACTCATCCTGGGTCAGCCGATGTCCGGAGTCGAGCGACTCGGTTACGATCACAAGCGCCTTGAGGAGGTCGTTCGGAGTCTGGAATCGTAGGGCTGGATCTTTCTCCAGAAGTGTTTCGAGCAGCGGTACGACCTGCTGCGGTACACCGGCCAATCGATCGACCGGATGCGAGGCGTGCTGATGTTGGTAAACCAATTCGGAGTTCGAGCCTTGGAATGGGAGCTCGCCTGATAACATTTCCCAGAGCACGATTCCCAACGAGTAAAGGTCCGAACGAATATCCACCCCCACCCCAGCAAACTGCTCGGGGCTCGCGTAGCCAGGCGTCCCAACAAAGGATCCGAGAGCAGAAATCGAACCTTCCTCCGCAGCGCCTTTAGCGAGCCCGAGATCGATGAGCTTGACGCTCTTAAGCTGGCCATCCCTTAGACTCACAATGATGTTGCTAGGTTTAATGTCACGGTGAACCAGGTGCTGTTCGTGGATCGCGTCTAGCCCGGCGGCGACTTGGGCGACGATTTCAAGCGCGAGATCTGCACTTAACCGCCCGGCGTGTTGAATGATCTTTTCCAATGTTTCACCGTCGACAAACTCCATCGCGTAAAAGTAGTCGCCACCGATCTCTCCAAGGTGATGCACCGCGGCTACGTTCTGATGACGAACACTGGCCGCAGCTCGGGCTTCACGCACAAACCGCTGTCGAGCTGAAGCGTCGCCGATAAATTTTGCGTTGATGATCTTCAACGCGACCAGCCGCTGCAACTGGACATCAAGAGCCTTGTAGGTGACACCCATCGAGCCGTGGCCGAGCTCCATCAGGCTTTGGTCCTCGTTCTTAAGGATCTGGTAATGCTCGAAACGAATCTCTGTTGCCGTTGCGTGATTGTCAGGCTGAAGCGTGCTGTTGAGCGCACAAACCGGACAGAATTCGCTATTGCCATCCAACAGCGTATTGCAAACCGGGCATGTTCGTATGTCTGTCGCTTTCACAACCCCTGACTGGGCTTCCTTCCGGCCCCCTCGTCAGCCAACCGAGCCCGAGTTTACACTGAAAGCGACCGCAAAGGAATCTAGAATCTGGAAGTATGGCCAAAAGTCCACGGGCGTTGAGCGGCGACCGATCTCGCCAACACAAAACTCCGCTTAATCTGGCGTTGAGAAATTAAAAGAGGCGATTGTGATTCAACTAACACCCGGTTTGTTTCCGAGGGTTCACTACCATACCCTGCTCGCCCACGATAACGACTTTACAAAACTCGTTTAACCTGCGCCTGACCGCTTGCCCCATCTCTTTGCGCTCGAACTGTGCATCCATCTTCTCACCGGAATATTGCGTCGTTGCCAATATCGGCTTGCGCTTACAGGTGCGCTCCTCCACTAGGTGCAGCAGCATTTCGCTAGCCGGTCCAGTCAGATGAGTTTGTCCCAAATCATCCCAATACATCACGTCGGCGCGCACCAGTCGCCGAACAAACTCTTCGGTTTCGCCCTCACGCGCTGCTGTCTGCAACCCTGTCCGAAACTTCACTGCGTTCAGGAATACCCCAGAGCGATGTTCCTGGTCCAAAACACGGCGAAGCAGCATCCACATCACTCTGGATTTTCCAACGCCCGTGGGACCGATTAGCAGCAGTCCTTGCGGTCCGTACTGCCACCCTAACACCTCATGCATCCATCTGTTGTTGTACCCTTGTCGGCGCAAATCATTCTCCAGCCGGCCAATCGCGGTGCACTGGTACAGATGAGGACAGAGCTGCTCCCATCGGCTTCGCTCATTGCGCTGCAGCTCGGCGGTATCAGCCTCGCTACAGGCGGCGCATACCGTTGGTTCAAGGACAAACGAACGGCCGCACACGATTACTGGCTCAACACGAGTCAGTGGCTGACCGCACAACCGACACGTCGCTGCGCGGGTAGTCACCATTGCCACCCCATTCTATGGGCCAATACCTCTGATGTAACCAAGGTCTTCGAATCGTCATCTGGCGTCTTACGAACAGTTATGCGTACTTGCCAATCATCGCGTAGCGCGGCAAGCAGCGCGCCCGCGGCGTTCTTCCGCGGCTCGGACCTTACAATCGCCGCCTTGCGCTGAACGTACTCTTCGCCATACGACTCGCAATATGTCGCCACCGTCCTCCGCTGCTTAGCAGCTAGTCCAAACTCTTCGCCCAACGCTGTAGCTACGTGGTCCCCTGAAGCGGTCAGCGCTTGTGATCCATCCGACAAAACAGGGTCAGAGCAACGGCGCGACGACGACGACGACGATTCCTTCGATTTACTCGGCCGACTCAATTCCATTTCCGACTCCGAATTTGTCGTCGTTATTCTCTTTGTTGATGGTTCTCTATGATGGTTAGGGTGACCCTCGGTCGCCCCGTCAGCGTGTTCAGGATCACCCCGGGGTGACTCGCGGTCACCCCGTATGCCCTGACCCACGGTCACCTCGGGGTGACTGTAGGTCGGCCCAGGTGATTGCTTGGGCTCACCTACCATGACTCTGTAGCGATTCGGCGTGTTATGACCCTCGATACAGCCCCCTTTTGACACCAGTTCGATCAGCCCATTTTCGATCAGGCGCCGAACGATCCTCTGTGCCGAGCGTTCCTCGATCCGCGCCTTTTTTGCTATGGTGCGTATCGACGGCCAACAGAGGCCGTCATCGCGGGCGTGATCGGCCAGTGCGAGCAACACTAACAATTCCGCTTGCGATTGGACGCGCGTGTCTTCCCAGACTTGCGCCATCAGTCGTATGCTCATTGTTCCCGCCTTTCTCTCAAGCGCTCTAGCCCTTGATTAGCGGACTTGGCCGGCCAGCAACTGATCTTCTTTCAATCTCACTTGTGTCTCTGGATCAGCATTACCTTTTTTAGAAAGTCGAGCAGCTCAGATCGTCAAGCCCGGCCTCATGCTGGCCGATTTTGGTCCTACCATATTCGCTGATCATTTTCGGTGTCCTCCCATTCCCGGCCGGCGGCTGCTTCCTCCTCGGCGCGCACTACATCAGAAAGTCGGTAGCGGACCACGTGTGTGCTCATCCGGATTGGGCGTAGTATTCCTTGCTGCTCCCGGCGCTTGATCGTTGCAATCGACACGCGCCAGCGGCGCATGACTTCCGCACGGGACAAAAAACAATCGTCTATAGCGTTCATTTGATTATCCTATACGGCATCGCGTTCTACTCGTCAATTATCGATTGAATCTTTGTAACTTTCGACGCGGACGGATTACAATTCTCAGTCATGTGTCAAGCGCATAAGCCATTTTACAATCGAAAATCGTGTGAATAGGTATGCGCCTGCATGACCTGTTATGAGCCGCTCTGAACCAGTCGTACATATGTAATTACGTATATCTTACACCGTATTGACATCGGTTGAATCGCTGACACTAGTTCCTAGATCCAGTAACGAGTTGTCAGCGGTAGCGCTAAAAGCCATCCTAAGCAGTTCGATGACGAAGAAGCTTCCGCATCCGGTAATTAGAAAGTTGAAAGCTTGGCGTACTGCACGGAGCCTCAGTCAATCTGCAGCAACGCGCCTGCTTATCGAAACCGGCATTCCAGTAGCCCTCGCAACGCTTCAACAGTGGGAGATAGCACGCTCCGAACCGCGGCCCCTAATGGCCGCAGCTCTTGAGAAATTCCTCGCCGGCCGGGAAAGGCTCTCCGCAGCGCGACGACATAAGACGATCTCTCCGGTCATCGAAAGGCTTAAAGCTTGGCGCCAGGCCAATAACCTCAGCCAATCTCAAGCAGTTGAAGTACTTCTGGCTGCTGGACTGCCAGTAAAACTGCGCACGCTCCAAGACTGGGAGACCGGGCGTCGCTCGCCTCGCCCCCTCTCGGCCTCCGCTCTAGATAGATTTCTTGACGAGCATCCAGCAACTACTCATCCCTCTCCCCACCGTACGCCTCTTCCTCAATCCGCAGCACGTCGCTCATCCGATAACGGATGATCCGCCCATTGAGCCTCACCGGGCGTAGTACTTTCGCGCGCTCTCTGCGCTTTACGGTCTCAATTGAGACCTTCCACCTTCGAGCTAGCTCCCATCGGGTCAGCAGTTTATCGTCCATCGTTTCCTCTAATCGCATAACGCACCAATATTATGTTCTTCTATTGTCAGCCTTCAGCCTGGCGGCGGCCTTCGTGCATGGTGTCTATGAGCACTTCTGCACATCTCTGAGTGCCACTGCCCGCTGCTGCACTTCTTTTACCGCCTAATAGTTGTAGAAACGCTGGTCAGATTGATGATAAAACCGTCATGCGTTGCTGAAACGATGGTGAAACCGTGCTGGACATGGACGTTCCACAAGTGTCATTGAAACTTAGCTTCCGCGGTCAAGAGCAGCCATTGCTTCAATCGATAGACTTCCATTCGGGAACCAGCAAGGACACGGCAGATGCGCCGCAAGATCGGGACTTAACCAAGGCCGTTGCCATTGCGCTACTGCTCTTTCATGCCCACAATACTTGGCCGGAAATGACCCTATTCCGCATCTGGGCCGCCCTGCCCGGCAATCTCATAGACACAATCCTTAACGCAAAGAAGCAATCCCAGAGCAAAAGCCCGATATGCGCTCTCGCCAACGGCGCATTTCTGAGACTGTTTCTAAAGCCTCGGCCGGCAACCAGCCGCTATGTCGACATCGACGTGACCCGTCTGAAGCCAACCGCTGTAGAGGTCGTCCTAGATGGGCGCACCGTCAGTGATCCTAAAGTCATTAAGCAGATGATCGCTCTCATCGCCGCACGAAAGGCCTGGAATCTTTACAACTACTCAATCGAAGTCCTGCCAGAACCGCGAGGCCCGGAATCTACAGCTTTGGAGCAACAAAACCTTTTACGCGCAAATCCGTCACTAAATGGGCGCACTGCCTCAACATTCGTCCGTGGCGGTCCTGCTTTCATCGCGAGCCGTGAAGTGGTACGGAATTTGTGCCCGTATAAAGGCCTGTTCGCGTTTCGGGAAGAGGACGCGGAGATTTTCTTTGGACGCGAATCGCTCAACCAACTTCTGAAAGAGAAGCTCGAACAGAAGATTATTGTCCAGGTATCCGGGCCTTCAGGAAGCGGCAAATCATCACTCGTAGCTGCGGGCCTGATCCCGGCACTAAAGCGCTCCAATTCCTGGCTGATGCTGTACTGCCGTCCTGGGGGCGATCCATTCGGGTCTCTGGCATCAGCCTTAATGCCGCATCTCAAGCCGGGTGAGGACGAGATATCGCGCGCCGCTCAACTGCCAAAACTTCGCGAAGTCTTAGAGCAGGGGCAGCTCTGCTATCTGCTCAGGCAGGTACTCGCTACGAATGGCAGTCATGCACTGCTGCTCTTCATCGATCAATTCGAGGAGCTCTACACCCACGTCAGCGCCCAGACTCTTCGGGAAAGTTTTCTCGATACCCTTTTGGCTCTCATGGACGTCGACGCTGTTGCAAGCACACCGCGAATCAAGCTTGTGTACACCATCCGTGCAGACTTCGCGAACCGCCTCCTTTCCCACCGTGGATTTACAGATGCGATTCAGGATGCCGACGTGAAAATCGGCCCCTTGAACCGTGAAGAGCTCGATTCAGTAATACGAAAGCCGGCATCGCTTCGCGGCATCAGATTCGAAGGAGGTCTGGCTGAACGCATCTTGAACGATGCAGGTGTCGAACCAATCACATTACCGCTACTGGAGTTCGCGCTTGCAGAGTTATGGGAGCGTCAGACCGAAGGGGTGCTAACGCACGCAGGCTACGAGCGAATCGGTCAATTGTCCGGCGCCATTGCCCATCAAGCCGAAAAGGTCATTCGAGGCCTCGGTCCGTCTCAACAGGAAGTCGCCCGGCACATTCTTGTCCGGCTGGTTCGCTTTGCGGACGACGGTGAAGAACACACGCGGCAGCGCATACCTTTGGCTGCCCTATATAGTGAAGAACTGTTAAATAAGGACGCCGGCCGCAAAGTGCTAAACCTGTTAATTCAGGCGCGGCTTGTTACTGTGGCGGTGGCGAGTGACCAGCATCAGCAAATGGTGGAGATCGCGCACGAGGCGCTCGTGCGTCGCTGGCCCCGACTCAGGCAATGGTTAGAAGAGGATCGTGAGATTCTGGTCTGGCGCCAACGCCTTGGCCTCATTATTCGAGAATGGCAACAGACCGGACGCGACGAAGGTTTCCTGTTGCGCGGATCACTACTCGATGAAGCGAGGCTTTGGGTGGCTCGACGTCCAAATGACCTCACGCCCGCAGAAAAGGAGTTCGTTAATGCAAGTCTCAATCTCCAACATCGAGAGCGAGCTAATCGAACAATTGGCCGCTTCGAATTGCTGGTGGATAGCTCAGGTTCAGAGCTTGAGAAGCAACATGCGGACTCGGTGAGCGAGGGCGAGGCAGAACGGCTCGCCAAGGATTTACCGTTTCTCGCGCGCCAGGGAACCTGGCGCGTACAGATCAATTTAATTCCAGTACCTGCGACACAAGCACATGGTCTGCGTTCACGGTTGCCGCATTTGCCAATCAGCAGAGTACTCCCGCTCCTCTCGGCGGCGGCACCTGCGGACTTAATCGCGGATCCAGATGGTTCGTCGCCCGACGCAATAGCTGCTCACAAGCTCGACGAACAAACGTTGGCACTGCTTAAAAGCCTTCAACTACAAGGTGCGAGTGGGCTTGCCCTTGAATTGATTAGTCCACAACTCGACGGGATCTCAGACCCGAATGCTCGACTGAAGTTTGCCTCCATCCTTTTCGATATGATGCACATTCGCGGTCGCTATGCAGACGCGGCAGAGTTAATTCGCCAAGAGCTGGCGCACTGTCCGCCAAATGCCGAGGTCTACTCCCCCCTGCTCCTTCCGCTCAAGATCCGGTTCATCCACCATCAGATGTTTTATCGTCCGGTGACCGAGCTTTGGCCGCAGATGGTCGATTTGCTCAATTGCTGTGATCGGACGCAGGACCCCGAATCGTATGGGGATATTTTGTTCATGTTAGGTGGCAACCTGGGAACACTTCGCGGGAACTACGAAGAAGCGCGGCAATTTCTGGTGCGCGCAATACGGCATGCCAAGCAGCGGAAAGATCATTATATTCTCGCCAGAAGTCTGCGGAAGTATGGGGACTTTATTCGAAACCGTGGTCATCTCCAGGCCGCCAAAGACGTACTTTTGCAAGCGTTGAGGTTGTCAGGCCAAGGCCGGGGAACTCGCCAGAGAATTTATATTCTCGGTTGCCTCGGTGACCTAGAGCGACAAAAGCAAAATTATTCTGCTGCTTCCGAGCATTTTGAACGAGCGATCGATCTGGCGAGGAAAACCTTCATTCCGGGTTGGCTCGGCAATTTGCATCTTGGATTAGCGAAGCTGGCTTTGGATCGGAATCGACTCGATGATGCGAAGATTTTGCTCGAGCAGGCTGAAGCACATTACAGAAACACGCATCCCAAGCACTGGTGGGGTGAGATACAAGTTGGCTTATCTCGATGCCGCCTCATGCACGCGGCCGGCAACCAGGAGTGGCTAGATTTAGCTCGCGCGGTTCATTCCGAAGCGATCGCGGCCGGCTACAGCAAAGACGCGGCCTTCGCCAGTGAACTCCTGAACGGGCGGCTTCGTCCTAGAAATGCCCTGATGTTTTTGTAATCAGTTTGCGAACAGACGACTTGGACCGGAAGATTTATGCCTAAAATAACAAAAATCAGCGGGCAAGAGATCGATCAGGCTCTCCACAATGTTACCCGGCAGTATCTAGTTGGAGATTTACAGAAGCCTCAGACTTTAAAGCACGTTCCTAACTCATTGGTCGAGATGGGTATCACCCGTTACGAGAACGAGGGGAAGCTGGAGCCGCCTCATAGGCACAAGCAAGCATTCGAATTTCAGTACGTGATAGCCGGTTTGACAGCGTATCTGGACCTGGGCACCGGGGACGAGCACGTATTCAAGGAGGGTGACTTTTATGGGATTGAGCCGGGTGTTGCCTATGCTCAAAAATCGGCGCCTGGCACAGAGATCCTGTTCATTAAAGTGCCACCCGGGAACGATAAGGTGCCGGTAGATGCCACTCCTGAAGTTGAAGCCTGGTTTTGCGAACCAATCAAAGAATACGGCAATTGAAATGGCACGACGCGATTACTTTTACGACTCCGAAGCCCCGAAACCGAACTCAATTCGCCCAGCGGCTGCGGTAGCCCTATTCGATTCGGACAGCAACATTCTGCTGCTGCGCAGAAAGGACAACGACAAATGGACAATGCCGGGAGGCACATTGGATTTCGGAGAATCGTTGACTCATTGCGCAATCAGGGAAGTGCGTGAAGAAACCGGGCTTCAGATTCGAATCACGGGGCTGATAGGCACGTACACCGATCCCCGTATTTTGATCGCATACAGCGATGGCGAGGTTCGGCAGGAATTCACGTTCGTATACGCCGCGGAGATCGAATCCGGCGAGCTGAAAATTGATGATGAATCCAAAGAAGCGGGTTGGGTACCACTTTCGTCAGCAGTCGAGCTGCCCCTCGCCGAATCGCAACGGCGCAGGCTGAAGGACGTGAACGAATATCAGAAGGAGCGGCGGACTTTTTTGAGGTGACTTCGCTGTTTCCGAATTCTGTGCGTGCTGTTCCTCTTGGGAATAGAGATCGCACTCTCTCCACGCCTGCGAGATCAGCTAGCGCGAAACGGTATCGTTGACGATACCGCAAGCGACTCTTGTCGATGGAGCAAAAACGATTCCGTCTCGACTGACGTCGGTAAAACAGGCCCAAAAAGTGGCTAAGAAGTGGCTAAGATGCCAGAAGCGGATCTCGGCGTTTTTAGCGTAACTCGTTGATAATGAGGCATGCACCGTGTAGGAATCGAACCTACAACCCAGTGATTAAGAGTCACTTGCTCTGCCAATTGAGCTAACGGTGCTTTCGGGAACGAGGGACGTAAATTACTGGGAGAGCGGCCCGAGGCAAGCGAAAATCGCTCGTGTTGCCGCGGGGCTACCTCGATACAGCGTTCAGGTGCCGCCGTCTAACCTGAGTCATCCGTTCTCGAATGCCTCCTTGCTCGATAAAGTCGCGTTCGAGGCGACGAATTAGCCGGTCGAGAAGATAATTTGCTTGGTGGATCAGACAGATCGCGATGTTCGCTCCGACCTCGAGAGGGCGAGTCTCGCAGAAGGTTCGATAATGCTCGTACGACTCTTTCGGATTGCTTCCTAGGCGTTGGACAAATCTTGCCTTCCGGCCGTCCTTCGGCTATAGCGGAAGGTGTCGAAGGCGGAGGGCGTCACGGTAGTCGGCTAGGAACTCTTCGAGGCTCGCGCGAGCGACTCCCAGCAGCTTGATTTCTTCTCTTTCGAAGTCCCAGACGCCTTGCGTCCCTCGAGGATGTTTTGCTTTCCCGATCGAGCGGACTGGATCATCTGGTCCACTGTACGGTCGTTTTTGGACAGAAATCGTTCGCAAAATCGATGTGTAACATCGAACACGATTTCAGCTTTTCGGTAGGATAGGAGTTCCTGGTAGTTGCCATGGGGAGGGATGAAGCCGGCACCTTTTTTCATAGGAAGACAGGATATAGTTCCAATACGACATATATTACACATATAGGACATATATATAACATCTTCATATTATGTGTCGATCTATTTCGAAACAAGCGACCTATGCCTCTTCGCATCGCGCCACCCGAATTGCGGCTCGTAGCCTAGCAATCGCCTCGCCTTTTCTATAGAGAGCAGCGTCTCATTCTCGCCAAGCTCCTTCTTCACCGGTACGTTTGGGAAGACCTCTGCCACTAAGGATGACGACGACCGGGTCATGACCGTATCGCTATTGGCAATAACGAAGACTTCTGCCCCTTTGATAGGCGCTTCTAACGATTTGCGAATAGCCTGAGAAGCATCGCGAGCATCGATGTACCCCCACAGGTTCCATTTGCGTTTGTTTGCGTCGTGTTCGAATTCGGAAAATCTCTCGTAATCGGGCGGCTCCATTACGTTCGAGAATCGCAGACCGATAATTTTCATCTCCGGATCCCATCGGCAGAACTGCTTGGCCATTTCCTCGCCAAACAACTTCGAAAGCGAGTAAGCAGTTTCCGGTCGACCAGGGTATTCCTCATCCACCGGGACATAAGGAGGCTGCGTCTCAAAAGGCAATCCCAATACTGTCTCGCTCGAAACCCAAACGAAGTTCTTTATTCCGAGCCGGCGGGCGGCTTCGAAAACGTGATAAGTGCTGAGCGTGTTGTTTCGGAAGACAACCGGATCAGCATAAAGCCGCGGAGCCGGAATCGCGGCCAAGTGAACGACTGCGTCAAAAGGTTGGCGAATGACTTTGCCGTCGGTGCCGACTGCCGACAACGCGTCGAGCGTTTGTCCGAAATCATTCAAATCAGCCACGATGGACTATCTAGGTTCAGCGGCGGCGGCCGCCAAGCCAATGACGCCTAAAGCATTTCTCCGTAAGAGTTGCGTATTCATCTGAATAAAACTTCTACTATAATATCAGAGATTTCTGCGGATAACTCTTCAATAGAATGCGGGAATCGTTCGATAATAGAGACGGATCGTCAATCGGCAGTCGATGATCGCCGATTGGTAATTGGCGATCGCCAATTCGGGTTCTAGTGTCCTGAGTCAAAGGCTCGTTGAGCAACTGGTTTGATGCGATAGTCAGCATTGTTAAATCTCCAGCGGAAGGGTGTAGCGGTTTTGTTGTACTGCTTGATGTAACGGATCAGCTTTCTGGATAGGTCGGTCGTGGAGGT
>Ga0207684_10001572_pt1 | contig 24352 bp, 19 predicted proteins | sample KBSK5501metaG_FD_184342 | JGI IMG/M metagenome (GOLD analysis project Ga0207684, IMG submission 184342) | Corn, switchgrass and miscanthus rhizosphere microbial communities from Kellogg Biological Station, Michigan, USA - KBS K5-50-1 metaG... | ecosystem: Host-associated > Plants > Roots >...
CGGAAGACCCTCAGACAAAAAACCGCCGACAGGCCCCAGTAACCGCCATAAAAGCAAACCATACGGGATGGGTTTGAATCGAGCGCGGGCACTCTATCATCGATCAATCTGGTTGACAAGCCAGATTTTCCTGATTAGGACACGGCACCGAGACAATCTTTCAGCACCTGCTGAAGGCGCTCTTCGTCGCCGTCGTAGAAATGTCGGACGACGCCTGCGCGATCGATAATCGCCATCGTGGGGACGCCGGCGGCGCCGTAAAGATCCTGTGTTTGCTCGTCCTCTGACGCTCCGACGCGGAAAGTCAATCCGTGATCATCGACCATCTTGCGCATCAGGGCGAGTTCCTCGGCTTGAGCTTCAGGCGTTCCGCGATAGGCGAGATAATGCCGCGTGAGCGCGATTACGTTCAATCCGCGCGGGCCGTATTCCTCGTCCATGCGCTTCAGCTTGGGAAACATTTGCTCGCAGGGTTTGCACCAGGTAGCCCAGAACTCGAGCAGCACCACTTGTCCGCGCAGATCCGCCAGGGTCGTCGGCTTGCCGATGATCCATTCCTTAACAGAGATCTCAGGGGCGGGTTGGCCCAGCAACTTCAGACGGCTTTGATAATCCCTCAGCTCGACGAATACTCGATTGGCGTACTGCTTTTGTTCGGTCGTTCCGGTGGCCTTAATCGCCTTGAGTCGTTCACTCGCAAAAGCCACTTCAGTTTCCAAAATCTCCAACGCCTGCGCGACGGTTCCATTGGTCAGATGGTACTGCGGCAGCATCATGGCGAGGACGAAACGCGTCTTATAGCCCAGGTCCTCGTCCTGACGAGCCTCGTCAAGCGCCGATTGCAGCGTGGCTACTGCGCGATCCATTTCGCCTTTTTGCTGGAACTGAAAGGCCTGCTCGAGGACCGATTGGAGCTGCGGCGGTAGTTGTCCTGGGGTTGAAGTTTCTGAAGCAGCAGGCGTGGCTGAATTCATAAATGATCCCGTTGGTTCGATGTTCTCCGGTTTTAGAGAACGGACATGCTACTCTGCCTCGACACTGACAGTCAAAAGCGAAGGTAGATAGGTTGCGTTCAGAGTTCAAACTTTAGTTTGTCTGTTTGCGAAGTGGCAAGCTGAAGCTTGAACTCTAAACCTCCAAATGTATAATGCGTCTTCGCAGGTTCCGGTCTTAATTGTTAGCTGCTCGAGAGGCGAAGCTCAGTTGGTTACTTGAGGCCTAGCGCCGCCAGTATCTTCGCGGGAAGTAAGATTGCACATGTCCGACAATAATAATCCGACAGAAACAAATCGTGGGAATGGCGGGGAAGCGACGCACGCGGAACAAGTGAAGGAGAAAGTTGCGGCTATAGATATTTCGAATTCTTTGTCCGCGCCGCTGAAACAAGCCATCGACGATATTCTCCAGGTTGCTGCCGATTCCGTGGGTTCGGCGGACGCATCGGTGCTGATCCGGGACGGTCACGAGGGCGGGTTGAGATTTCTGCTTGCCGTCAGCGAGTTAGAGGACAAGTTACTGAAAATTCGTATACCGCCGGGAAAAGGAATTGCCGGACTGGTTTTTTCCACCGGTCAGCCGATGGCCGTCAATGATGTAAGTTCGGAAGGATCTTTCTGGTCTGGAGCGGACAAAGCTGTCGGCTTTAAGACGATCACGCTCCTGGCGACACCGCTGCGATCCGGAAACGAAACCATCGGGGTACTGGAATTCGTCAATCGCCCGGGTGAACCGCCGTATCCGCCTTTTACGCCTGAAGAAATGGACCGGGCCGCGCAGTTCGCCGACACCATCGCGCACCTGCTCAACTCCTATGAGTTGGCCGTGCTGGTTGAATCCCTTTTCGATCGGATTATCAAAATGTCGGTGGAGTCCGGAGAATCGGGACAGGCCGACAACGACCTGCGCGAGTGGCTGAAGAGCAGCGACGCGGCGCCCGAACATCGCGACCTTTTGTTGCTGGCAGTCTCTCTGCGTGAGATTGTCGGCCGGGGACAGGCAGAGCGCGAAATGTGTCGCGATTTGCTTGAGACTCTCGCGCGTTTTACCGCGAAGAACTCGGCATCCAGTTCCAGTTACTTCAATTTCTAACCGTCACATTTGCTTTGGAACAAGGAGAGATGACAGATGGCGCAGTCTGATTCTGCCGTTGACGCAACGAACGTTCGCAGCGACTTGTGGGCGGGAATCCGACCGGAAGACCTGTGGCAGGGCCGCACCGGTCGCGGTGTGCGCGTCGCCGTGGTGGATAGCGGAATCGACACCGAGCATCCCGCGCTCAAGGGCAAGGTCAAAGGATCGGTCCAAGCTGTTCCAGAGGGCGGCCAGATCACTTTCGAGCCTTCGACCTCGGGGGACCAGGCGGGTCACGGCACGGCCTGCGCCGGCATTATTACCAGCATTGCGCCGGACGTCGAGCTCTATAGCGTCAAGGTTCTGGGTCCAAACGCTTCGGGTTCAGGCGAGATGTTCCTGATGGGTGTTGACTATGCCATCAAACAAAAGATGCAAGTGGTCAATTTGTCTTTGGGAACGACAAAGCGGGATTTCTGGGGACCTTTGCACGAGTTGCTCGATCGGGCCTATCGCGATCGCGTAATCCTGGTGGCCGCGGCAAACAATCTGCCGCAGGCGAGTTCACCTTCGATCTTCTCTTCATCACTGGTCTCGGTAATAAAGAGGGCCGGCGGCGAGCCTTTCAATTTCGGATACCAGTATGGAGATGTAATTGAGTTGGTAGCGCCGGGCGTGCAAATCGAAACGACCTGGCCGGGAGGCGGCTATCGTCAGTTAACCGGAAACAGCTTTGCTTGTCCATACATCACCGGCATTATCGCGCTGATGCTGGAAGCGCGACCCGATCTGACTCCCTTTCAAATCAAAACCATTCTCTATGCGATTGCGCAAAGGAATAGAGAGAACGCCGACAAACAGCAACCGACCGCCCAACCTGAAACTGCTCCGGCCTAGCTTCGGCCGGTAAGCCGGTGGGAGGAAATGATCTGAGGTTCGCGCAAACAACCACACGGACTTGGCTCCCGATATCTCAGTCGGGAAGATACCAGGAACCAGATCTTTCGATTTTGCGAGAGCTTAAATGTTGAGCGCGGACCGGTACTATGGGCAGTGCTGCCAACAGTATTGGTAGCGATACCACCATCGGCCACCCCAGACAAAATAGCAGATACAGACGTGGCCGTAGGCCTGGACATCCGCCTTATCCAGATCAATGCCACCCGCGAGTTCCGTACCTCCAGAGACCTTGTCTTTGGCCTCGTCATAGGGGGCCTGTTTGCCCTCAACGGTTTGGAATTTTGAAAGTTCGGCATCAGGAATGTCATATACCTTAGCTTCTTGCCCTTTGGCGGGCATTGTGCTCACTAGAGCCATAACTCCACCTCTCCTTTTCAGTTTGTTACAACTTGAGAAAAAACGGACCCCACGATAGATAGACTCTCCGGCGGTCCTGCAAACAGCGTAGCTTCGAATTAGCTTGAAGAGAGAAAACGCGACAACTAGAAGTCAGATGCTGCCACGGTTCTCGTAAGGTTGACGAGTTATTGGAAACGTTTTGCGAAACGATCCAAGCCTCGCTTCGATAGAGTCGAGTCCGATTGGAAGACTCCCGATATCCTTAATGCAAGATAGAAACGGTTTTAAGCCGCGCCATGCTATCAGCGACTTTCTGGATTAGCAACCATTCTTATCGGGATTATGGATTTGAAACACGCGAAGTGCAGCACTGGAGTTGAGCGCCATGACAGGTCGGCTAGTTAGCGTCGGGAGACGTCACGACCTGCTAGGAACCGAGGTGGGAGTAAGAGCGCTCACGTTAGGCACAAGGAGGATCTATCTTCTGGGCGAAGCCCCCTCCTTTGCAGCGGCGAGGTCTTCACGCATTTGCTTAGCTAAAGCCGAATTACCTTCCTTCTCGATCCGCGCGATGCGCTGCTCATAAAAGCTGTAATCCACCGGGTAGTTCGGGAAAGTGCCGAACTCGTTCTCGCTTGGCTCGCCGAAATCTATCTTAATCGCTTCAATAACCTGACGGCCCTTATCAGAAGTAATCACCTCTTTGAGCGGGAAACTCAGATCTGTTGAGAGATAGACTTCCGTACCGTCAGGAAATCGTTGTCCCAGGCACTTGAACCCGAGAATCGTTTGTTCTCCAATAAAAGTTGGATCTTTGCGGATGGCCTCCTCATTCATAACATGGAACGCATGACGCTTGGGACTTTCAAAAATGAGTTTTTGTTCGGTAGGGTGGAGGGCAAAAACGCCCCTCCCACTAATACCGAACAGCTGATTAATCTCTTGCACCGTTCCATCGTTATTGTAGGTTGTCGCTATGTCTTTCCAGCTACCATCACTTCGCTGCATTCGCTTAGAAACAGATTGAAGCACCGAGCCCCCTTCTTTGGGGAAGAAGGTCTTTCGCTGAATCATTGTATACGCCGGTGCGGTTGCTTGTGCTCGTCGATGGTGCCTGACTGCTAAACCAATGGCTGCAGAAAAAACGCCCAATGTTAAAACGGCCGCCGAAAGATATGCAGGTTTTCTCATCACCATCCCCTTACTACTGGTCGATTTGCAGAATTCTATTGAGATTCCCAGCCCGGCTCATTCAGGCATTCGTTCAGCGTCGACTTGAATCTCTCGTCCTCTGTAGAGACGGTAATTAGTCGCACTATGCCGCGGCGATCGATCAGCGCAATCATCGGCAAGCCCGTCGCGCCGAAAGTAGTTTGGGTCTCCTCGTCTTCTGAGACTCCTACCCTGAACTCTACGCCGTGACTTTCAACGAAACTGCGAATGAGCGTTAACTCGTCGGGTTGCGCCTGCTGCTGGGTGTAAGCGAGGAAAAACCTGGTAAGCGCCAGAATGACGAGCCCCTGGGTGCCATAGCTTTGGTGAAGCTGATTTAGTTTAGGGAACATCTGCTCGCAAGGCTTGCACCACGTCGCCCAAAACTCCAGGATTACGACCTTTCCTTTCTGATCTGCGAGAGTTGTGGGAGGGCCGATAATCCACTCCTTAACCGCGAACTCAGGAGCCGGCCTGCCGATCAGAGCTATCTGCCTGTGAAGATCTCGCAGCTGCACGAGCCCGCGAAAAGCCATTCTTTTCTCGTCCTCAGTGCCGACGGCCTTGATATTTTGAAACGCCGCTTTAGCAGAGGCAGCCTCCGTAACCAAAGTCCTTAACGCCTTTTCCCGATCACCCGCGGCCACGCAAAATTCGGCGATTGCCACCGCCAGGGAAACGCGCCCCTTGAATTGCATCAGGTCGGATGCGTCTGCTGGTTTTTTCAGTTCGGCCTCAAGCTGCTCGATTGCCAAATTCGTCGAGCCTTCATTGTGCGACTTGTGAGCGTGCTCGAGCGCATCTGCGATGGCTGGCGAAAAGTGCTGGGATTCTGATGCGTTCATAGATTTCGGAACAGTCCTGCTACATGTGTTGAGCGGATGTTGAGTCGACTGCGGGCCCGATTCTGCCTTTAGCGTACCCAATCATAACACGCCAGTGCCATCGCCAATTCACGGCTGGACTGGTGGCGCCATCAGCATCCGGCTCATCACCAAAAGCGCCCCCAGGTGATAAGCGTTGTGATCGGCGATGAGCAGCGCTTCGCGCAGAATCGTCTGGCCGCTGCCCTGCGGAACCTTTGCGAACAGATCGGTTGACGGATCGGCCACGAGTTCCTCCATCTGTTTCAAATCCTCGCGAAACCTCTCGACCGTCTCGTTCCAGAGCGTTGCGTTTCCGGGTTCGTCGGGTTTCGGCCAATAGCCTTTGGGAAACTTCGGCGATTTGTGCGATGCGTCGCGACTGAACTCCAAGATGTCCGACTGCGCGATGCACATGTGCTCTAAGACTTGCCAGGCCGTGTAGGGCAAGCCTTCAATCTTTCGACCGCATGCATCGACCGGAAAATCCGCGATGAAATCATCAAAAGAGATGTGCGCGTTGCCGCCACGCAAGAGAGAAAGCACATGTTTGCGCATGGAGGCTTTGTCTTCAGATTCCTGTTTGTTGGACATGTTTTTCTTTTCCTTTGCGGCCTTGCGCCTTTGCGAGAGATAGTTTCACGCAAAGACGCAAAGACGCAAAGAAACCAAGCGACTCTCAACTAACGCTTGCGACTAATTCGATACGTGTCGTACCGGCAGACCGGCGCGTAATCACAGAACTTGCACGTCGCTTTCCCCAGCGATGGCCGGACGCGAAAGTCCCCGGCGCGCATGCCGTCGATGAACTCCCAGACTCTCTTTTGAACTTCGTCACGGATGCGCTGCCACTCGACTTCGTCCAGCTTCGTCCTGGTGCTGGTGACGCTGGTGCAATCGGCGAACCGTGTCCGGTACATTCCCTGATTAAGACGGGCGCCAGATCCGCGTAGACGGTAATACCCGCCGCCGGCCAAATCAAATTTCGGCAAGAACAATTGCTCGAGGGCTGCGAGGTAGATAGGAATCTGCACCTGGCGCCCCGCTTCGATGTCCTCGAGCTTCGCACCCTGCGAAAGCTTGTAGTCGTAAGCAACCGCAACCTTGTCCTGCTCGTTCACATCTACGCGATCGATTTGCCCCTGGACCAGCGCGATCTCATTCGCGTCTGCGCTCTCGCGGTTCAATTTCAAATATTCCGTTGACGACCCGGGATCGCTGGCTTGCGATGCCCGCCCAAAAGCCAATTCAAAATAGGCAGGCCGGATACCGCGCTCGTTGGTTCGCTCTTGCAGGCGCAATTCGTAGAGCAGGACCTGATCGAGAATCAACTTGCGAATCTCGCGGTCGATCTCCCAGATGCGCCGGTTAAGCGGCGGCACGAGATCCTGATGCTCGTCAAAGACTTTATCGGCAACACAGGCGAGTTCGCGACGCAATTCTTCGCGATCCAAAGAAGGCAAATATTGATTGCGATGTCGCTCAAAAAACCGTCTCAGAATATCGTGCAGCAGCTTGCCGGCGTCAATTGACTGCAGGTCAAGCGCAGCCTCAGTGCGTGGTTCGAGTCTGAGCACGCGGCTGGCAAAGAATCGAAATGAGCAATTGCCGTACATGCTCAGGCCGCTGGCGCTGAAGACGTGCTTGGCGCCGAAGTGCCGCGCCAACATAGCGCGCAAATCAACATTCGAAATCTCACCGTCGAACGGACCAAACCAGGATCCGTTTCGCTCGCGTTCAATCTCGACCCGGCGTAAGGCAGATTCGGAAATGTAGCCGCGCGATTGGGCGCGCGAAAGCAAATCCTTAAACTCGTTCGTCTGCGAACTTTTCGCGGCGACAGAATCCTGTCCGCGACGTTCGGCCCCGCGCACCAGAAACGTCGATAGCTCAGATGCCGTCGAGGCCCGGCTCAAATCCTGTGTATCAAGGTCGCCACGAATCTGTTCAGTCTCAAGCTGGGCCGGAGCGATCGCGCGTTTCAGTTCTTCGATGTAATACGAGGCGACCGTCTCGTTGCCATCAGCACCCGCCAAAGGTCTTGTCAGGTACAAGCAGTCCGTCGCGCGACAGGCAGCCTGGTAAAAATAATGCTCTTCTTTGAGCAGCGTATCGCTGGAGATGTCCTCCAGCACAACTCCAAATTTCTTCAGTCGTTCACGCTCTTCATGCGGGTAGAGCCAGTCGCGAGCCGCACGCAGCGGAAAGCCGCCTTCGATCATTCCGGCAATGAAGACCGCGCGAAAGCGCAAGCCGCGCACATCGGTCGCTTCCAATACGTTGAGTCCATCGCGATCGGCGGCGCCCGTCGCGAGCACCTGCGAACGAAGAGATCTCTCAACCTCGTCAACGAAAGACGACAAAGTGACCGGCGTCAGAAGCCCGCGCGTCAGCAAGGGCCCGGTCTCGGTGATTGCCCTCCCTAACCGCCCCACCCCAGCCGGGCTGCCCGGCAGGGGACCCCGGGGTCGGGCTTCTGATACCACCTGCGAAGCGTAGTCAAAACTCTTCACGGCAGCCGCGAAAGCGCGACGCAAACTTTCCAATCCGCGCACGTCGAGCGTTGCCTGTGGAACGTCCGCGGCACTCTCGGCTTTTAGCAGCGGCCCGCTCACTTGATGCGAGAACTCCATCCGATCGAGAAGCAACATCAGCGCTTGCCGCAATTCTTCAGGCGAACCTTCATCCGGCAAACTCGCTACACCCTGGCGCAAGTGGTCCATGACCAACATCGTCCAGGCGATCGCCGCGGGATGGATGGGCGCGGGCTTTTTGCGCCGATCTTTTGGCGCCGCGTCTTCCCCCGCCTCGTCTTGTGCCAGCGCCGCCGCGTCCTCGTTGTCGTCGCCGGCGATCAGCGACCGGGCCGCTTCGGGGGAAGGGAAGACATCGATTAAACGCTCGGCGCGATCCAGCCACGCGTTGACGCGCAGCTCGCTGCCGACATAGGCAATCACGTTTTCCAGAACGTCAGGCGCCCAACGCGCAATGCCCAGTTCGGCGCGCAGGCGTTCGACGCGGCGCGATTCCCGCTCACTCTGATTCTCGTTTTCCTCAATAAGCTTTGCCGGCCGCGCTTCCTCTTTCTGCAACAGCGTTGCGTATTTCCCATCGAATGCCGCGGCCAGCTCGAGTAAGTCGTCAGGCGAAATACGAAGATACCCGGTCTTCAAAAGGTGAGCGAGATCGCTGGCCTTCGGATTTTTCAGATCCTCACTCGAGGGTTCACGCAGGAGCTGAAAGAGTTTCCCGCAGGCGCGCAGCGCGGGCACGTGCATTGCCTCGACTCGGCGTTCGAGGTTGCAGGGAATCGATTCCTCGGCAAAGACACGCGCAATCGCGTCGGCATAGGCGGCGCGCTCGCGCACGACCAGCGCGACCTCTGAAAGCTTATAATGGTGTTCCAGAATCAGCCGCTTGATCTCTTTGGCGATGGATCGCACCTCAGTCTCACGATCGCCGCATTCAAGTAGCTTAATGCAGCGCGAGTTGTTAACTCGCGATGGGTTTTCCAGTTCGTCGCGCAAGTTAGCAGCTTGCGCTACATTGAACAGGCGTTCACGGAGCGGCGCCAGCCCCTCGCTTACGACTACAACTTCTGCGTTTATATCTGTCTTGAACTCGGTGATCGACTGCAAATGTTCGATGGTCGACTGAAACGGACGAAAGATTTCTTCGTTGCTTGTTTCGCTATTCAGGTTGACGATCACTTTTGTTACCGCGGGAATCAAAAGACGTAACATCTCTCCCTGTACCGGCGTGAAATCAAAGAAGCCGTCCAGCACCAGCAACTCGATCTGATCAAGCCACGGCAACGCTACCGCGCCCCCGTCAACTTCGCCGCGCAGAATTTGGAGTGCCCGAAGCTGATCGGCGTCTGCATCCGTCAGGTCGTTTTGATCCAGCGCCCTGGCATAGGTTGAGTAGATGAGGGCGATGTCGCGGTCGAAATCGAGCTGGGAACGAAGCGGAGCGCCTACCTGATTTTTTCTTCCTCCGGCTGCTGCTCGGTTTATCTGGGTCTCGGTGGCAGTTTCAGCCTCCCGTTCGTCGACAACTCTCAGAAACTCCTCAGGCGTCTTGCCCGCGCGCTGCAGCTCGCCAATCAGCGACGCAACCGTATTCACGCAGCCATCGCGATTTGCCAGCGGCCTGATTGCCTGGAGCTTCCCGGCAGCGGCCATCTGTTTGATGATTTGCGAGATCAGACTGCGACGCAGCGGCAACTCTTCTCGATCGATCGCGATGCGGGGTGTCAGAAGCCCGACCGTCAGGGAGGGCAAGTCTGCGTACACAGCCCTCCCTGACGGTCGGGCTTCTGAAACGATCGCGCTCGACAGAACTCGCCTGACAAAACCGCGGAACAGATAGACTGGAAACTCGCCCCAGACACCGCGCGCGTCTTTGCCATCCAAAAGTTTTTCAGTGACCAGATCGAGGAGCGGATGTGAAGCAGCAATGTAAAGCAGGCGATCGGCCTGGCCCTTTTGGATGTACTCAGCACAGCGCCGCAGCAGACGCTCGCGATTCGTTCCCAGTACCGACCCTAACCAAATTTGTTTTGACAATCTCTTATCCACAGATTAAGCAGATTACACAGAATCAAAGAGAGCTTATTGAAGGCTTCGACGCGTCACCATTCCGAGGTCTGCGGAATCTGTGAAATCTGCGGATCGCTCTGCGGCGGAACCGTCAACTCAACCCTGACCCGTTGCGTGTTTGGAATTCAACAGCGGCAACCCATCTTCGGCTTCATCAGGCTCTGTGGGAGCCACCAATTCCGGAAACAGTCCGCCTTCATCGCGGCTGAGAGTGCGGGTCAATTTATCGATTGGTTTCAGCTCTTCGATCTCTTCTCCTGAAATTGCCCCACGTTCTCTAAACTTTCTGGCCGTGACCATCACGCGTTGCTCAAACGACCCAACGCCCCTGTTATATGCTTCAACGGCGCGGTCGAGCCCCCGGCCAATGTCGTCGAAATGTTCAGTAAACTTACGGAGACGATCGTAGAGGTCTTTGCCCAAACGTCCGACCTCCTCAGCGTTGGCGGCCATTTGTTCCTGCCGCCATCCATACGAGACGGCCTTCAATAAAGCAATCAAGGTTGTAGGGGTGGCGATGATCACCCCCTGGTTCACGCCGTCTTCGATCAGCTTTGGATCGTGTTCCAGAGCCGCACTGTAGAAATTCTCGCCCGGCAGAAACAGCAGCACGAATTCGGGAGTGGGCTGCACCGTCTCCCAGTAAGATTTTTTGCTCAGCGCGCCGATGTGCGCGCGAACCAGCCGCGCGTGATCTTTCAATCTTTCCAGCCGCACCGCATCATCCGTCGTAGAGATCGATTCATAGAAAGCTTCGAAGGGGACTTTCGCATCGACGACAATGGTCCGATTGCCCGGCAGGCGAACGATCACATCGGGACGGATGCGTCCGTCTTCGCTGATGACTGTTTCTTGTTCGGTAAAGTCGCAGTACTGCAGCATCCCGGCCAGTTCCACCACGCGCCGCAGTTGAATCTCTCCCCAGCGGCCGCGGATGTGAGGCGTGCGCAAGGCCTTGACCAAGTTTCCGGTTTCAGCCTGAAGCTGTAGTTGGGAAGTCGCCAGCGCTCTGACCTGCTCACGCAATTCAGAATATGCGCCGGCCCGGGCCTTTTCCATCTCGCCGATCTTGCCGTCAACTTTTTGCAGCGACTCAGTCAGCGGCCTAACCAGCTGATCGATGGCCTTCTGTCTGAGTTCCAGATCGCCTTTAGCAGTTTCCTGAAACTTCTCCAGCGTGGCCCGTGCTAAATCGAGAAACGATTGGTTGTTGTCCTTTAGCGCATCACGCGAAAGCGCCTTGAATTTTTCCGCCAGTTCTTCGGTGACCCGTTTGAAGGATTCGCTGCGTTCCTGTGCGGCGCGGCGTTCACCCTCGAGGTCGGCCATCAAGACCGCGTTCTCTTTTTTCACGCGCGTGAGTTCAGCGACTTCCTTATCGAATGCTTCCTGGAGCCTTTGCAACTCGCGATCCTTGGCCGCGAGGCGCTCGTGCAGGGTCGCAATCTCCGTCGCGCTGTCAGCCTGGCCATCGGCATAGCTACGTTGCGCTTTGGCGCGAAGCACCAGCCACACGACGATTGCGCCGATGATGACACCGACCAAAAACATGGCAAAGGGAATCAAACTGTCCATTGCTTTGAAGTTTATCAGAGTCTGTTTCGGAAATGAAACGGTGTCGCAGAGACGGAAACCAAAACAATCCACAGATTACACAGATTCAAAAAAACATGAAAGGCTCAATCCTGATCGTCATAAGGTCTTAATCTGCGAAATCTGTGTAATCTGTGGATTGAGCTCATCGCCCAAAACACGCAATCAGCCGCTCGTAAACCTTGCGCGTCACGCGCACGTCGTTGAGGTTGTATTCGCGAATCTCGGCCAGCTTGCCGGCCTGATAGAGGTCGAAGACTTTGCTGCCTTCGACTTCCCCGGTCTTGCTGGATTCGATCCCCAGCGCCCACGCGATGTCGTCGAGACTGACCCGGCTGCGCCTATCGCCCAGCCACCAGGCGCGCATCGTGTCGTACACGCCACGCACGTTGTATTCACCGAGATTGACGAATGGCCGCGCCGCGATACCGTTAATCAGGCAGCGCTGAAAGATGAAAGGCAGATCGAATCCGACGATGTTGTGGCCCACGATCTCGTCACAGTCTGAATCAAAGTCCGACATCAAGGTGAGAAAATCGCGAAGCGCCTGGGCTTCGTCCTGTTCTTTACCTTCGGCATCGATTCCGAAACCATGCTCGCTCTGATTTGCGGTCAGTCCCTCAATTTCAAATCCGGGTATGGGCCCGATGTGCACGGCGATCGAAATTACTCGTCCCGAAGTCGCATTCAACGATCCGAGTTGATAGACGCGCTCTTCTTCGGCCGCAATGTCTTCGAGATATCGTTGCTGCTGCTCAAGACGCATATAGCCCAGCCGCAGCTCGCGCTCCAGTTTTGGGCCGACGCGATCGCGAAAGCCGGGCAGCGCGAGCGTTTCGATGTCCATCGTGAATGCCCGTGGCAGCGAAGGATCACAGCCGATATATTCACGATATTGTTCGATGGTGATCGGTTTGTATTCAGTGACGACGAACTGCGTTTGATTTTGAAAGGTATCGAGCTTTCCCGTCACACCCCACAATCCGGGCGTTAGATTTTCCCGTCCCTCCAGCACGTCGGCCCAGATCTTCAGCGCCAGCGTACCGGTCGCATTGCGCGCGCTGGCTTCGCGAAACGGCTTGCCCTGTTGGGTGCGTCGCTCGCGCACGGAAGTCACCGCGACCATCAGCCACACTTCTTCGGCGAGTGGAAGTTCCGGGATGGGGATATTGCCCTTCATTTGTTAGTTCGTTTGCGATTCAATAGTCCGAGGACGACCACAAAGACGATGGATTCCACAAGCAGCAATGCCATCAAGCCGGTTGACGAAAGGCCGCCCGCGATCGCCACGATGCCTGAAGTGTGCGGCTCGTTCGACAAGAAGTTTCTCAACAGCATCGAAATCAGCGGAGAGAAAATATAAAGGCAGGTCAGGACGAAGCTAACGATCAGCGACAAGAATCGAGCAAGCAGAAAATCTCTCGTTCTCATTTCAAATGCTTCAACTTTAATCGATGCGTTCCTCCTAACTCACGAACTCAGATTGCGTCTCGTCAAATCCGGGTCTCATAAAATCTCTCGCCCTCGGGAAAGTCACTTCGGTCGCGTTCCTTATCCGGTCGAGCGTCACAAGCATTGGCACGATCGAATCCGTTTTGTCCGGCAGAGCTCGCTGCAATATGTGCCAGGCATTCAACGAGCGGTCAATGGCAATAAGCGCTATTTTGGCGGAGCCGTCCGCATGATTTCCCGAAATCTCAACGAACATTTCGTCGGCCACCGGCCCGGCAGCTTCGCGCGGCTCGTCTGGAACCAGGGCGCCGGCCGACATCTGGTGTTCAAAGCTCATCAAGGCCCTGAAGATCTTTGAGGGAATAAAGAACTGATACCAGCGAATCACTTCGATCGCATCGCTGACGTCTATGTCTTCTTCGACGCTGTTAGCGGCGCCGGTAGTGTCGTCGTGCACCCTCCGTTCAATTTCAAGCTCCTGCTCAAACCATCCCTGAACCAATTTGGCATAGCGGCGCGCTGCCAGTGAGAGTTGATGCTCTTTGGCATCTTGTCTTTGTTGTTCGCGGTCAGCTAACAGGACCTCACCTTCCAGTGTTTCCAGATCGATTCCTTCTTCCTCAGCCCAGTCCACAATCATCCGGCGCACTTGTTTGAAAGTCGATTCGAGCTTCTGCCAAAACCTCGCGTTGTTAATGTCGTCGATTTCGGAATCGTCAAACGCTCCATCCGCCTTCTCAGTGGCGAACACCAGGCAGCGCTTGGTGAAAGGACAGCGCTCGCACCAGCGATCGCAGTAGTTGTAAATCCCGGAGATCAGATCACGGTTGGCGGCCAGTTGGATCAATTCGTTTTTGTCCACGCCTGCATTCCTGTCTTTTCGAGTTTGCTCAAACCATTGCCGGTCAGAAAAAACTGTCGGATGCCACGCTAAGTTCTAATCCGCGGGGCTCATTGTAATGTATTATTACGAACGTCACCATGAGCGACCATGATTGTCAAAAGCTGAAGCTGGACGAGGCCCTCAAACGTTTGCCCGGTCCGCAGGGCGAACGCTCGGTGGCCCTCTTCGAACACGGTTCTCTGGTCGTTAAACTCTACGCGCCGCGCGGAAGCGATCCCCAAACACCACACTCGCGCGATGAAATCTATGTTGTAGCGCAGGGCCGGGGCGACTTCATCTGCAACGGCGCCCGCCAGAGCTGCGAACCTAACGACGTCCTTTTCGTCGCTGCCAATGTCGAACACCGCTTCGAAAACTTTAGTGAAGACTTTGCAGTTTGGGTTTTCTTTTACGGCCCGGAAGGCGGCGAGGCTGATGCCGACTGAACTGCGAAAAGGCATTATCCAGCGCCGCTTCTGTGATAGAGTTAACCTTCCCCCAGCGAAATCTTGCCCGGAGTGCATCACTCTAACCGGTACATCCGCTTGGCCGGTGCCCCAGTGAGGTTCTTATGGATTTGGCCCGACAGCCGAACTCTAGTCCAGGCAGTCCAGGAGTATTTGGACCTTCTCTGCGGTCGCGCTCGGGGCCTTTAGTAAACCTAAACGGCGCCAGGTATCTCTTAACGATCCTGATTATTGCCGGTCTTTATTTTGCGGCAGCCAAGCTCGGTCTTTCCCTCGCTTCAGTGCACACAAATGTTTCGCCCGTCTGGCCACCGACGGGTATAGCGATCGCGGCCGTTCTGTTGCTCGGTTACCGCGTCTGGCCGGGCATTCTGTTGGGTGCTTTTCTCGCGAATTTTCTGACCCCGGTTCCGGTAGCCGTCTCGGTCGCGATCGCCATTGGAAATACCCTCGAAGCTTTGTCTGCTGGTTTACTGCTCAGGTCTTTGGATTTTCGCAAGTCACTCGATCGCGCGCGCGATGTCTTCAAGTTTGTCATTGCAGTGCTGATATGCACGATGGTCAGCGCCACCATCGGCACCTTCAGCTTGTGTCTGGGCCATGCGGCGAAGTGGGCCGACTTTGGCTCTCTCTGGATGACCTGGTGGCTGGGAGATGCGGTCGGAGGTTTGGTGCTGGCGCCGCTATTGCTGGCTTGGCGAACAAAATCCGGTGGCTGGTTGCCAAAGCGGCGCGACGTCGAAGCTGTGGTCTTGTTGGTGTTGCTGTCTTTGTCCGCGATCGCGACCTTTGGCGTACCGTCGCCAGTCTCTGTTCACTATTATCCCCTCGCGCGTCTGACAGTGCCGCTCTTTCTTTGGGCTGGATTCAGGCTGGGACAATCGGGCGTAACCCTCGCGAGTGTCGTGTTATCGATATTCGCGGTTTGGGGCACAGCCAATGGTTTGGGGCCTTTTATTAGCAGCACGCCTAACGAGTCGCTTCTGCTCCTGCAAGTCTTCCTCGGTTCCAATGCCGTGACTTTCTTGTTCCTGGTGGCAGTCGTGGAGGAGCGCCGTCGGATACAACAGACCCTGCGCGAAAACGAACGCCGCGTGGCCGCTCATCTTGCCGTGACTCGAATCCTCGCCGAATCGCCGGCTCTGAGCGATGCTACGCCGCAGATCCTCCAGAGGATCGGCGAGACACTCGGCTGGGGAGTCGGGGCCATGTGGACGCCGGACGCGGAAAGGGAAGTCTTGCGTTGCCTGACGGTCTGGCATGCTCCTTCGGTAAAGATTGGTCGGTTCGAGGCGGTATCACTTGAACGCAGGTTAGCGCCGGGTATCGGATTGCCCGGACGCGTATGGAGCAACTTACGGCCCGCATGGATTCCCGATGTAACCAGGGACAAGAATTTCCCACGAGCGCCGATCGCGGCCGCCGAAGGCCTTCACAGTGCGTTCGCGTTTCCGGTCCTATTTGGTGAGAAATTTCTCGGAGTGATGGAATTCTTCAGTCACGAAATCCGCGAACCCGATGAAGCCCTGCTGGCAATGGTTGGCAGCATCGGCAATCAAATCGGCCAGTTCATGGAACGCAAGAGCGCCGAAGAGGCTTTGCTTGAAAACCGAGAATGGTTGCGCTTGACGATGGCCGGCAGCCGCATGGGAACGTGGACGCGCGAGCTTGACGGCACCAATCGCGTGGTGTGGTCACCGGAACTCGAGCGAATCTTTGGATTGGAGCCCGGCGAGTTCCCGCAAACCGAAGAAGCGTTTTTCGATTTCGTTCATCCCGACGACCGCCCGGCTTTAGCTGAGGCCGTGCGCCGCGGCATTCAGACTCATTCAGACTATGACATTGAGTTTCGTTACACGCGCAAGGACGGCGCTAGAGGGTGGATGTTGGGTCGCGGCCGGGCCTTCTACGAGCAATCAGGAAAGCCTTACCGGCTTGCCGGACTAGGCTGGGACATCACTGAGCGCAAAGAAACCGAAGAGGCCTTGCGACTGAGTGAGAAGGAACTGATTGAATTCTTCGAAAACGCGACGGAAGCAATTCACTGGGCCGGACCAGATGGAACGATCCTGCGCGCGAATCGAGCTGAACTACGGATGCTGGGTTATAACGCTGAAGAGTACATCGGGCGAAACATCGCCGAATTTCACGTCGAACAAGATATGATCGAAGATGTCCTGGAACGACTGACCCGCGGTGAAAACCTGGAAAGATATCCCGCGCGGCTGCTGTGCAAGGACGGGTCAACTCGCGACGTGTTGATTAACTCCAGCGTCTACTTTGAAGAGGGAAAATTTATCCACACGCGCTCCTTTACGCGCGACGTTACTGAAGAATTGCGCGTAGATAAAGCGCTGCGGCGCCTGGCCGCCATCGTGGAATCCACGGACGACGCCATCATCGCAAAAGATCTCAACGGAGTTATCACCAACTGGAACTCTGGCGCAGAGAAATTGTACGGCTATAAAGCGGAAGAAGTGATCGGCAAACCAATCGCGATTCTGATTCCACGCGACCGGCCCGACGAAGAGCCGGCAATTCTTGCTAAGCTGCGTCGTGGAGAGCGTATCGACCATTATGAAACGATCCGGATGGCGAAAGACGGAAGCCGAATCAACGTATCATTGACGGTCTCTCCGATTAAGAACGCGGCCGGCAAAATAATTGGGGCTTCCAAAATCGCGCGCGATGTCACTGAGCAAAAACGCGCCGAGCAAGAGCGTGAACAGATGCTCGCCCGTGAGCGGGTGGCGCGTGAGGAGGCCGAAATCGCCAACCGCGCCAAAGACGAGTTCTTGGCGGTGCTTTCGCACGAGCTGCGCACACCGCTAACTGCGATGCTGGGTTGGCTGGCAATCCTGCGCGGTCATCGGCTGGACAAGAAAACCACCGAACACGCGATCGAAACGATCGAGCGCAACGCCCAGGCGCAGGCCCAGTTGATCGAAGACCTGGTCGACGTTTCACGTATTGTTGGTGGAAAACTCAATTTGGAAGTGCGACCAATCGACCTTTTGCCGGCAATCAATGCCGCTATCGAGGTTGTCCGTCCCGCGGCCGACGCGAAGAGTATCAGCATCGAGATTAATTGCGATTCATCGGTCGGACCTGTTACCGGCGACCCGGCCCGATTGCAACAGGTGATCTGGAACCTGCTGTCGAATGCCGTGAAGTTCACGCCCAAAGGGGGATCAGTTCACGTTAACTTCCAACAAGCGGAATCATCCGCCGAGATCGTAATTCGAGATACTGGAATCGGAATCTCAGCGGATTTCCTGCCTCATGCATTCGAAAGGTTTCGGCAGGCGGAATCCGCCGTCACTCGATCGCACCGAGGCATGGGGTTGGGATTGGCGATCGTTCGACATCTGATCGAACTGCACGGCGGAGCGGTTACAGCTGCGAGTGAAGGCGAGAATCAAGGGGCGACGTTCACAATCCGTTTGCCGTTGGCAGCCGTCACCCAACCCACCCTCGCCTCTACCGTTGACTTTAAAAAAGCGGAGGACGGAATGCTGAACGGCATCCGGATATTGCTGGTCGAAGATGAGCCTGATGCGCGCGAGTTGATCGCGCTGGCATTAAGAAGTTCAGGTGCTGACGTTGAAGCCGTCGATTCCGCGGGCAATGCGCTGCATCGTCTGCAATCATTTGCGCCCGATGTGCTGCTTAGTGACATTGGATTGCCCGTTCAGAGCGGCTATGATCTTATTCGCACTGTTCGGGCGCTGTCTTCAGAAATGAACAAGGTACCGGCTATCGCACTAACAGCCTTCGCCACGGAAACTGATCGGCAAATGTCGCTGTCGGCAGGTTTCCACGCTCATCTGGCAAAACCGGTTGAGCCAGGCCATCTGATAGAAACCATCAGAGGCCTGATTAACGACCACAGCTAGTCTTCTCATGAACAAAAACACTCAGGTCCGGCGCTGTCAGTGGGCAAAGACCGAGCTCTCAATCGCCTATCACGACCGGGAATGGGGCGTCCCCGTACACGACGATCGAAAGCTGTTTGAGTTTCTGGTTCTGGAAGGCGCGCAGGCGGGCCTTAGTTGGGAGACGATCTTGCAGAAGCGTGAAAACTATCGCACTGTCTTTGACAACTTCGAGCCGCGTAAAATAGCGAAGTACGATCAACGCAAAGTAAAGAAGCTGCTGAGCGACGCCGGCATTGTCAGAAATCGTCTGAAGATCAATTCGGCAATTCAGAATGCCAGGGCCTTTCTGGAAATTCAAGAAGAGTTCGGCAGCTTTGACGCGTATGTGTGGCAGTTTGTAAAGGGCCGAGCGATCAAGCGCAAACGCGGCGCCGCAGTGCAGGCTCGCACACCTGAATCGGATGCGCTTAGTCGGGACCTTTCACGGCGTGGCTTGAAGTTCGTTGGCTCGACTATCTGTTATGCGTTCATGCAGGCTGTCGGGATGGTCAACGACCATGATTCGAGTTGCTTTCGATACAATCAAGTCGCACAGAAAGCGTTTGCAGTCATTCGACCCTAACGCGAATCGGTGCATTAGCCCGACCGTTAGGGAGGGGCTCAGAGAAAGTGAGCCCTTGCTTACGCGCGGGCTAGTGCCCCGCAGTCCTCTCGTGCCAAACGCAGCTGAGACCACATGCCTGTTTTGTAAGATCGCTACTGGAGAGGTTAGCGCTCGACTAGTTTTTGAAGACGAAACCTCACTCGCTTTCCTCGACCACCGCCCAGTGTTTCCCGGCCATTGCCTGCTGATTCCCAAAGCGCACTTCGAGACGCTGGCCGATTTGCCCACGAATCTCATTGGGCCGTTCTTTCAGAACGCGCAGGTTCTGGCGCGCGCGGTAGAAAACGCGATGGAGGCGCACGGAACCTTTGTGGCGATGAACAACCGCGTCAGCCAAAGTGTGCCTCATTTCCACGTCCACGTTGTTCCGCGCCGCCGCAAAGACGGCCTGCGCGGGTTTTTCTGGCCCCGCTATCCGTACAAAAGCGCCGAGGAAGCGACGGCCGTCCAAACGTCGATCAGCGCGGCCGTCAGTCTCTTACAGCGGTAAATTTTCTGGAAATAATTTTTACGGCGGTTTTCTTTGGATTTCCCACAGAAAACCTGCGATTTATTCTTAGGAAAAGAAAAATAAACCACTTTCGGGAAGATAAAACACGCAAAACTTTGACGAGAAAAATCCTTTCCGGTATAAGACTCAGCGTCACGAAGGTTACGGTCTTTGAGACCAACGAGGGGATCGGCGAACGGAGTCGTGAGACTCTGGGAGAGAACAGCGGCAGAGCGGTTTGCAGTTGTTATGACGCCCCGCGCTGAGGCCGAAAGGTCTGCTAGGGAAGACGGCAACGTATTCCTGAGCGCCCGGATAAAAACGGGTAGCACCCATAAGAGAGGACCCGCTTGTGGGAAGCCATGTCGCTCGACGAAAGTTGAGCCTCGTTGCCGGGAACGTAACCGGCGGTGGAGGACAGCCACCAAAAAAACAACCTAACGGCACCACGATCCGCAAGGAACGTGAGATTTGTAGAAACCGATTTTGTGTCCCGCAAGGGATGCGAGATTAACTGAAACAGGTCGTGTGCCGACCGGGAAGCGTCGACCGCCGATTGCTTGTCGGGATACAAATTGGCGGCTTGTGCTTGGCCAAGCCAGGCTGCCATCTTACAAATCGCTTCGGTGATTTATAAGACTTGAGGTTGCGCTGCTTTTGACTTCGGTTGAGAGCAGCGCAATTTCGCTTTTGGAGTAGCGCAAACTGCTAGTTTGCGCGCACAAGCTGGCAGCTTGCGCTACACCCCAGCTGGCTTTTCCTTTCACTCGCTGATAAAGTCTCAGCCCCCGGACCGCCATCAATCAATGCAACTTCAAAAATGAGGGAGAATACTGAGATGAGCGAAGCGGCAACCCAAACACAAATGGCACACGCGCCCGGCAGTTTTTGCTGGGCAGAGCTGGCTACCACCGACGGACCCGGCGCCAAAAAGTTTTACTCAGAGCTTTTCGGCTGGACCACGCATGACAGCCCGGTTGGGCCGGGCATGGTTTATACCATGCTGAAACTGGACGGAAAGGATGTCGGCGCGCTTTATGAAAAAGGCGAGATGATGAAAGACGTGCCTACTGTTTGGGCGTCCTACATCAGCGTCGCCAATGCCGATGAAATCGCCGCCAAAGCAAAATCACTGGGCGGCACCGTCATGAAAGAACCCTTCGATGTCATGGACGTAGGCCGCATGGCCGTGATTACCGATCCGACCGGCGCGACCTTCTGGATCTGGCAACCAGGCACACACACCGGCTATGGTGTCAAAGGCGAACCGAATTCCGTAAGCTGGAACGAACTGCTGACCACTGACACTGCGCGGGCCATCGATTTTTACACGAAGTTATTCGGTTGGACGGCCGACACGCATGGCGGTCCTATGCCGTACACGGAGTGGAAAAAGGGCGCCGAACACATCGGTGGAATGATGCAAATCGCGCCGCACATGGGACCGATGCCGCCGCACTGGGGAATCTATTTCGCCGTTGACGATTGCGACGCGACATTCGAGAAGGCGACGTCGTTGGGTGCCACGGCATTTGTTCCGCCCATGGATATTGAGAAGGTGGGCAGGTTTTCGACCCTGAGTGATCCACAGGGTGCGGCGTTTGCGATTATTAAATTGACGCCGCAGCACGAAGAGAAGAAGTAGTATCGATCGTTGCTTTCGCTTTGAGTCTTTGCGCCTTGGCGTGAGTATGTTTCACGCAAAGGCGCAAAGGCGCAAAGTCAGGCGAACGCCCATGCTGTCCGCAATCGCGGTTTGACCATTCCATTCCGCCTCACGTACAAATTAATAAATGAAAGCGCGCATTGTTTGGCTGATCCTCTGCGGCATCTGGGGATCTACCTGGCTGTTCATTAAGGTAGGCCTCGCTGACCTGCCACCTTTTACGTTCGCCGGCATTCGTTTCGTGCTCGCCTCGCTAATCCTGGCGCTGCTCGTAATTGCTCGTCGCACCCCCTGGCCGCGAACCCGTCGTGAATGGGGACTAATCGCCGTCGTCGGACTGCTGCAATTCGCGCTTAATTATGGCCTCGTGTTCTGGGGCGAGCAGCATATCTCATCCGGTCTGGCTGCTGTGCTGCAATCAACTTTTCCGGTCTTCGGTCTGGTGATCGCACATTTCTACCTGCCTCAGGAGCGCATGACCGGAGCGAAAGTGTTCGGCGTGCTTCTGGGTTTCTTTGGCGTGGCGGTAATCTTTTCGGACCAGCTAACGTTAGCCGGGAGTATGGCACTCTTCGGCAGCGTGGCTCTGGTGGCCAGCGCTTTCTTTGGTTCCTACAGTAATGTTTTGGTGAAAGCCTACGGCACTAGAATCGATCCACAGGTATTCGCCGCGGCGCAGATGGTGTTTGGCTTCGTCCCGTTGCTGGCGATCGGAATTCCGCTGGAAGGCAATCCTTTGCACTATCGCTGGACGGCAAGAGCCGTCATCGCCTTGCTCTATCTGGTGGTCGTGGGTTCGGTCCTGGCATTCGCGCTTTACTATTGGCTGGTGCGCAAAATGGATGTGACGAACACCATGTTGATTGCTCTGGTCACCCCGGTGGTCGCCGTGATCCTCGGCATGATTGTGTTGCATGAGAAGCTTAACTGGCGTCTGTTGGCCGGCGGCGCGTGTATCATCTCCGGCATCGCCCTGATTGTATTGCGGAAGCGGCACAAGAGTGTGTCAACTCACGCAGAAGAACCGGAACTGATACCGAAAGCCTGGCCTGAGTCGCTATAATTTCCCTATGGCCATCGCATCGATCAATCCTGCCACTGGTGAGACGCTCGAGACTTTCGACGCGCTCAGCGAATCACAACTCGAAGACAAGCTCCAGCGAGCCGCTGAAACCTTTCGGATTCACCGACGAACGACTTTCGCTGAGCGAACTTCGAAGATGCTGCGCGCGGCAGAGATTCTGGAAAAGGAAAAGAAAGAGTTCGCCCGGCTGATGACTATCGAGATGGGAAAGCCCATAAAGGCCGCGGTCCAGGAAACCGAGAAGTGCGCCTGGGTTTGCCGTTATTACGCCGAGCATGCCGAGAGACATCTGGCCGATGAAATCATTGAGACAAACGCCACCAGAAGCTTCGTTCGCTTTCAACCGCTCGGCGTCGTGCTGGCGATCATGCCCTGGAACTTTCCTTTCTGGCAGGTGTTTCGTTTTGCCGCGCCGGCGTTGATGGCCGGCAACGTGGGCTTGCTCAAGCATGCGTCGAATGTGCCCCAATGCGCGCTCGCGATTGAAGACATCTTTCGCCGTGCAGGGTTTCTCGAAGGCGCTTTTCAAACTCTGCTGATTGGATCGGAGGAGGTGCAGCGGGTCCTGGAAGATCCGCGCGTCGCCGCGGCCACTCTTACCGGCAGCGAGCCGGCCGGCCGCAGCGTCGCGAGTATCGCCGGCAAACAGATCAAAAAAACAGTCCTGGAACTCGGCGGCACCGATCCCTTTATCGTGATGCCTTCTGCTGATTTGGAGCCTGCGACCGCGACCGCCGTCAAAGCACGCACGATAAATAACGGGCAGTCGTGTATCGCCGCCAAGCGGTTCATCGTTCATGCGCAGATTTACGATGAGTTCGAAAAGCGTTTTGTTGAATCGATGAAGGCACTCCGCATCGGCGATCCGATGGATGAGGCTACCGACATCGGTCCGCTGGCGACAGCGCAGATTCTGAAGGACCTGGAGGAACAGGTGCAGGTAAGCGTCGCAGCCGGCGCAAAGATTCTCACTGGCGGGCAGAAGTTTAAGGCTGACGGCGACCTGGCGCGGGGGAATTTCTACGAGCCGACGGTGCTGGCGGACATTCCCAAAGATTCTCCGGCCTATCGCGATGAACTTTTCGGGCCAGTGGCCTCGCTGTTTCGCGTGGCCAATATCGACGAAGCGATTGAACTCGCCAATGACACTCCATTCGGTCTCGGCTCAGCAGCCTGGACGAATGACGAGAGCGACCTCAAGCGGTTCGTTGAAGAACTGGAGGCCGGCTCAGTTTTCATCAACGGCTTGGTCGCTTCTGATCCGCGTCTGCCATTCGGCGGAGTAAAACACTCAGGTTATGGAAGGGAACTCGGCGAGTTTGGAATTCGCGAGTTTGTGAATATCAAGACGATCTGGATTAATTCTGAACGGGCTTAGTTAACCGAGGACTTGAAGCAGCCAGCGTGACGCGGTTATCTGAATAGTGTGTTGCTGCACTGCCGTTTTCCTTTGCGCCTTGGCGCGAAAATAATCAGCTACGAAAAGTTCACGCAAAGTCGCAGAGTCGCAAAGCACCGATACCCTAGCCAATACTCTTTCTTTCTCGTTTCAATAACACCCGCTTCCGTTCCAGTCCCCAACGATAGCCACCCGGATTCTTGTCTTCGCGAATGACCCGATGGCAGGGAATGACCAGCGCTACGTGATTGCCGGCGCAAGCACCGGCAACTGCACGCACTGCTTTCGGTTTGCCGATCGCTTTGGCTATGTCCTGATAAGATCGCGTGTCACCCAGAGGGATGCGGCGCAACTCTTCCCAGACGCGCCATTGAAACGCCGTCGCCTGAATGTCGAGGGGCAGATCGATGCGCGAGCTCTGGCCGTTGAGATGTTCCAGGACCTTGCTCAACCACAGATTCAGCGAAGGACTGATCACGGTATCCTGTGAATCGATCGAAGCATTCGGGTATTCGGAAAAAAGCGCCGTCACCAGCTCGGAATCTGAATCTCCCAGCGCCACTGAGCACACGCCGCGTTCAGTTGTCGCCACCAGGACGCGACCGAGCGCACATTCAGCAGTCGTGTAGATGATGCGCATGCCGCGACCGCCGCGGCCGTAAGTCGCCGGCGTCATACCCAGACGCGCGGAAGATGTTTCGTAAAGACTGCGACTTGATCCGTAGCCCGCA
>Ga0207684_10001574_pt1 | contig 24338 bp, 21 predicted proteins | sample KBSK5501metaG_FD_184342 | JGI IMG/M metagenome (GOLD analysis project Ga0207684, IMG submission 184342) | Corn, switchgrass and miscanthus rhizosphere microbial communities from Kellogg Biological Station, Michigan, USA - KBS K5-50-1 metaG... | ecosystem: Host-associated > Plants > Roots >...
GGCTGGGTGGTCTGGGACCATGCAGGATTCGGACTGCAGAGGAGCACGAGGCGGCCGAGCAGCCCCAGAAAGATCGCGGCCCTCTGCTTCGTCATTCGCACCCTACCGGGTATCCGGGTCGTTGCGGAGCCGCGTCGGGACCGGTCGGACAGGTGCGCAGAGCTTAGTTGGCTCGCCGTGCCCTGGTCAACGGGGTTACGCTCGAGAACATTTCGATCGCGCGCTACGAGACACTGGCTACCAGGGATCGTGAGCCGGAAGAAATCCCTCGCCACCAGCGCCGGTGTGATCGTACAGTGCGGCGCATGGAGCGGGGCATGGCGGCGGTGGCCTTCGCCGGAATGGAGTACAGATGAACCAATCGTATCCAAGACACATCAATTTTGAATCTGCGCCTAATTTCAGAGACCTCGGCGGATACAGGACGCGGGACGGGCGCTCCGTGGCATGGAGGCGGCTTTTCAGAAGTGCGGCGCTGCATTCCATGAGCCGACCGGATATTGCCAGGTTCAAAGAGGACGTCCGCCCCAGAGTGGTCATAGACCTTAGGACTCCGAGAGAGCCGAACAAACAGCGGGAAATCAGCCTCCTCGGTGAAGTGGGCGCGCGGTATCACAACGTACCCTTCAGACCAGATTCGCCTGACTACGTGAATCAAGAAACGGAGTTTTTCCGCGATGCGACCGACATGGGAGAGCTTTATCTGTACCGCATCCGCCAGCCGGAATTCGGCAAGAGGCTGGTGGACTCGCTGGAGCTGATTGCCGACCGGAACAACCACCCGCTGGTATTCCATTGCAGCGTGGGCAAGGACAGGACCGGCGTGCTCGCGGCCATGCTCCTGGCGGCTGCGGGCGTGATAGACGAGGACATCATCCACGACTACACCCTTTCAGCCCCGTTCATGCCGGAAATCCGGGACCGCTGGAGAAACGACCCCGCCGCCCCGCCGGAGGTTAAGGAACTGCCTGATTTCCAGTGGGAAGCCTCGGCTGAATCGATGGGGCGTTTTCTTGCGCTGCTCCGCCGGGAATACGGCTCGGCCGCGGGCTATCTCAAGGCGCAAGGCGTAGACAATTCGCTGCCCCAGCGGCTGGAAGAGGCTTTGTTGGTCTAGCAGCCCGTGGTCAGCACCGGCACGAAGACCGCCTCCCGACCGGTGATGTGCCCGCCCGCGCGCGTGTAGACCCCGGCGATCTGCGCGCCCGTCAGGAAGACGCCGAAGACCAGCGAGCGCTCCTCGACCCGCCACCCGCCCGCGGTGCCCACCGGCAGCCGGGCGCGGGCTAGCTCGAGCCGCTCCTGGTAGACGACGTCGACGTGCCGGATGCGCCGCCGCTCGCGTGCGGTGAGGGCCTCCGAGAAGACGACGCCCCGGCCTTCGTGCTCGAGATACGGCTTGACCACGTACGGCGTATCGCCGAGCGGCCGCGGATCGAGCGTGGTCCGCGGCACGTGCCGCCGGATCGCCGCCGCTTCGGCGGGCGGGAAGAAGCCGCGGTCGCGCAGCTCCCAGAGCAGGGCCAGAAAGGCCTTGCTCTGGGGCAGCAGGCAGTGGGCCGCGGGCAGCATGGGCAGGCGGCCCGCGCGCACGAGGGCGAGGAGCGGCTCGAAGCGCGGCGCGGCGAGCCAGTGGAGTGGGTAGTAGCGGAACAGAAGATCGAGCGGGCGCCCGCGGAGCCAGACACGGCCCTGCCGCACGACGAGCGCCTCCGGGGCCCCCCACTCGAATGTGGCGTGAGGCAGTGCCCGGCGAGCCGCCCGCTCGTGCGCCCGGAGCTGATCCTGGTCTTCCACGGCACTGGGCGAGCCGATCATGCCGATCGTGAAGCGCTGGCCGTCGTCGCCGAGGGCCGACCGGACGGAGCGGTGCCAGGCGGCGCCGAGGGCGGGCCAGAAGCCCGCGCTGAGGGCGTCCACGCGTCCGTGCAGGCGCGCCACCTCCGGCGCGATCGACCCGGCTTCCCAGAGGCCCGCGGGCGTGTCGCTGTTGATCTCCATCAGCTTCCACTGCCCATCTCTCGTGCGCGCCCAGTCGAGCCGCGAGAGGAAGCTCCAGTCGTGCGGGGCCTCGACGCGCGTGACGAGCGCCGCGAGGGCGCCGGGAATGCCGAGCGAGCCGGCGAGCTCGGGGCGGCCGTTCAAGTGGGCCAGCACGCGCCCGACCGCGTGGCCGATCTCGACATTCGCGTGCGCGAGCTCGTCCCACGCGGCTGCGGTCAGGCCGACGGCGGCCAGCGTGAAGTTCGCGAGCCCATCGGTCCACACGTTGGTGTAGCCCGCGAGCGCGTGACGGTCGGCGATCGCGCGCCAGGCCGATCCGATGCCGCGCGCCCGCATGAGCGCGGCGTCCGGCTCGAGAATCGTCGGTGCGAGTGGCCGGGTGCGCCGGGCGACGACCGGCGCCCACCAGACCTGGCCCTCCTCGGTGAGCGGCGTCGGCTGAAAGCGCGGGCAGATGCCGGCGGGCCGTCCGGCCGCCAGGTACACGCCCCAGTTGACGTAGCCCGGGCGTCCCCCGCCTCCCGGCGCGGCGGGATCCGGCAGCCAGCGGCGACGCGGCGGCACATAGGCCTGGATCACCCAGTCCTCGGGACTGGTCGCGGCTTCGTCGAGCCCGCGCTGCCACTCCTCGGCGGAGCAGAGAGCGCCCACCCGGACTTTCTCGGAGTAGCGGCCCAGCACGGGCTTGAGCACGTAGTCTTCCGGTCGCGCCCGGGCGCGGTCGAGCCAGCCCGGGCTCGAGGCGAGCCCCGTGGGCGGCAGCGCGCGGCGCACCAGCGCGGCCTCGGAGCGCGTGAGCCAGCGCCCGCTCTCCGCGAGCGCCCAGAGATGGGCGAAGGCGCTCTTGGCCTGCGCCACCACGGCGCGCGGGTCGTTGAGCCAGAGCAACCGGCCCTCGGACGCGGCCGTCCAGAGGGCGGCGGCCGCGGGCAGCTCGTGCAGGTACTCGGCCGGGTAGTGGCGGAGCACCACGTCCACCGGGCGGCCGTAAGCGGTGGGATGGTCCGCGTCCACCACGAGGTTGTCCGGGCCGACCACGTCCCAGGCCCAGCCCAGCGCGGCGGCCTCGCGCCCGAAGAGGTAGGCGAGCCGGAACTCCTCGCGATGCGCGGGGTCGGCCAGGATCGCGAGCCGTGGCGTGTGCACCGCGACACGGAACCGCCGCCGGTGGGCGGCCCATGCCTCGGTGAGAGTCCGTCGGAAGTGGCCCCGCGCCCCGCGGTTGACGTTGCCCGCGCGGGGGGCCAGCGCCTCGGCGGCCCAGATCTCGCGCTGGCCCGCGGGCTTGTCGCAGTTGTACTCGAGGGCGGCGAGCCCACCGTCGGCGCGCTCGAAGATATCGAAGCGACCCCAGAAGAACGGCGTCGGCAGCGGGCCCGCGGCGAGGATCTCCTTGGCGAGGGGGAACCCGGGCGGTCGGAAGTCCTCGAACCGCGCGTCGCCGGCCAGGATCCCGTTCGCCCACCGCCGGAACAGGCGGTCGAGGGCGGAGCCCAGCCCGGCGAGCTCGGTCCGGAGCCGCGGGTCGATCCGGAGGGGCTCGCGCGCCGCGATGGTCTGCTCGCCCGGCGCGCTCTGCTGGCACCAGTGGAGGAGCAGCCGGTCCGCCCACTCCCGGCTGCCCGACTCCCCGGCCATCGGCCTAGCCGGCGCCGCTGGCTGCGCCGTGGTACCCGCCGCTGGAGCCCGAGTGGCTGCTCGAGAACCAGCGAGAGCCGCGCGCCCCGCTCTCGGGCTCGTAGTACCGCGAGTAGTACGGCGGCGACGGATTGTAGTAGTAATGGCCGCCCCAGGTCGTCCGGTACGCGCGCTGGCCGTCCGGGCGCCGCTCCCAGCAGCCGTGGGGATCGTCCCACGAGGCCTCGTACGGGGACGAGGTGGTCGCCGGCGGACAATCCGGTGCGGGCCCGGCGACCCCGCGCGGGGGCGGGCTGTCGCAGCCGGCCAGGGCCGACGCGGCCAGCGCGCTGGCCGTGATGGCGAGCGCGAGGCGCCGGTCGCGCGCGGCAGGCCGGCGGGCCCGGCGCCCGCGGCGCTTCCGGGCCCTAGGCATGCGCGCGACGCTCCCGGCCGGGGACGGTCTCGCGCCGGACGACCAGGCCGCCGCCGAGATAGGCGAGATACGCGCGCAGGTCCTCGGCCTCCTCCCCCCAGCTCCACGCGAGCACGCGCTCGATCCCCAGCGCGCGGAGCTGCTCGACGCCGGGCGCGTCTTCCTCGTTCAGCACGTAGCGGTTGTCGAGGAAGCGCGCCGGACCCGACGGCCCCGCCGGGATCGCCCGCTGCCGCCGGCTGTCGAAGAGGATGACGCCGCCGCCCCGGGCGGTCGGGCGGGGGAGGCGACGCGCCAGCGCGCCCAGCAACGGGATCTCCTCGCGCCCGTCCAGGACGCCGCGCGGGTCGTACCAGCCGTTCCAGGCCAGCACCGGCGAGAGCCCCCACCGCCGGCGCAGCGCGTAGCTGACCCAGAGGCCGAGCGGCCCCGGCAGATCGAGGATCCAGAGGGTGCGCCGCGCCGGGGCGGGGAGCGTCGCCACGAAGCGGGCGGCGGCCGCAGGGACTCCGCCGGCGCGGGGCATTTGCAGCCCGCGGTCGCGATAGTGGTGGGCGGCCGCAAACGGGGTGGCGCGGAACCACGGCTCGAGCGGCCCGCACCCGTGCCGCCAGGCGCGCATGGCGGTGAGCATGCGCTCCTCGGACCAGGCCCGCAGCGTCGCCCGCGGCCTATCCACCGAGGAGGTTCAGCGCCCCGACGATGACCGCGGCGACCACGACGAACAGCCCTTCCAGCTCCATGCCCAGCATGGAGTTGCCCGCCGCCAGCTCCGTCTCGAAGTTCCGCGGGTCGAGCCAGTCGTAGACCTTGAAGAAGGCGAGCAGCAGCACCACGCCGACGAGGCTGTCCAGGAGCGCCCAGAGGATGCTCTGGGTGGACTGGATGGCGGCCAGCGAGATGATCGCGAGCGCGAAGTAGAGACCACGCAGCACGTGGCCGACGGCCGCATCCTTGCGATCCGACGCCACGCGCAGCTTGAACGGCGACATCCAGTCGAAGAGGGCGCGGGCCACGAAGGCGAGCGCGAGAAAGGCGGCGATCCATCCGACCGAGATGGCATACCCGGTGAGCAATCTCATGCGCGTCTCTCCCGCTGGGCCACCAGCTTGTCCACGGGCCATGGGCGCCCGACCGACACCTCGACGAAGCCGCCGGCCCAGGTCTCGACGCTGAGCCACGCCTGGGCGTCGTCCGGCGAGCGCAGCACCTGGTAGCTCAGCGTGTCCCCGGGGCGCGCGTCCACGTCGCCCAGGACCCGCTCGATGCTGGCGGTGCCGACCTCCTGCCGCGTGTAGGTCCGCCCGTTCCAGACCGCGCGGCCGTCCCCCCCGACGTGCAGGTCGAGGTGGTCGTAGCGCACCGGCCGATCGTCCTCGACGGACGTCCACGCCGTGGTGAGCGCCTGCTGGATGCGCACCACCGGCCACGTGCCCTCGGCGTTCTTGTAGGTGAGCACGGCGGTGACTTGCCAGGGCTGGCCGTCCGACCAGATCTCGTCGCCGGGCTGGAGGGCATCGAAGGAAGGAGACGGGTCGGAGGTTCTGGAGCCCAGCAACCGGTTCAACCAGCCCAAGCCATCTCCTTTGGCGACCGCCGGCGACCGACTGTGCTCGGTCAGGATAGCAAGACGGAGCCGGGGCACCAAGAAACGGCGGTATGGTATCTACGCTCTCAATACTGGCTGGGAAGGAGACGCGCACATGCCTGCATCCACGACATCGGAACCCGTCATCCATCAGATCGTCGACGCCATGAGGACGCTGGCCGGCCCCCATCCCGGCTTCCGTCCCGTCCACGCTAAGGGCCTGGTCTGCTCGGGCACGTTTCGCGCCTCAGCGGACGCTCCCGGCGTCACCCGGGCGCCCCATTTTGCCGGTCAATCGGTGCCGATCGTCGGCCGATTCGCCAACGCCAACGGGAACCCCGACGTGCACGATGGGGTCCCCAACGTGCGCTCGATGGCGGTCAAGTTCCAGCTGGCCGGCGACAAGAGCGCCGACATCCTCGCCAACTCGGTCGAAGGGTTCGTCGCGCGAACGCCCGAGGAGCTGCTCGAGTTCCTGCGGGCTCAGCTCCCGGTGCCGGCCACCGGCCGGCCCGACCCCGATGCGCTGCCGCGCTTTCTCGCCGGCCACCCGGCCGGGCGCGGCTTCGTCGAGCGCCTGATGAAGCGGCCGGTACCGGCCAGCTATGCGCAGACGACCTACTACGCTGAGCACGCCTTCCGCTTCACGGCGGCGGACGGCACGAGCCGGTTCGGCCGCTATCGCTTCGTGCCGGAGGCCGGCGAGGCCTTTCTCTCCCCTGACGAGGCCGGCAAGCGAAGCGCGAGCTTCCTGAGCAACGAGCTGGACGGCCGGCTGCGGACCGGGCCGGTCGCGTTCCGGCTGCTCCTGCAAGTGGCCGAGGCCGGCGACCCGACGGACGACGTCACCGCGCTCTGGCCCGAGGGGCGGCCCCTGGTCGAGCTGGGGCGTCTGGAGATCACCGGCATCTCCCCGACGAGCGCGGGCGACGAGCGGCGCCTGATATTCGACCCCACCAATCGGACGGACGGCATCGATCTCTCGGCCGATCCGATCCTGCTGGCCCGGTCGGCCGCCTATGCCATCTCGTACGAGCGACGCAGCAAGGGCGAGTGATGTCCCCCGACGAGCAGCCACGCTCGCGGCGGATCCGCCCCCATCAGCGTCCTCCCCGTGCGGCGAATAGGCTCGCTCACGACGCCGCAATCCGATCTGCGGTGGTGGTGACCCCGGTCAAAAGGCGCTCCATCTCCCGGCACATCCGGGTTCGATCGGCGTCCCGCGTCACATCGACGGCCTCACCGAACACGGCAGTGCATCTCGCGAACGGGAGCGGAATCAGGAACTCGTCCCACGACGGCAGGCGGCGGGCGGGGTGGGCGCCCACCGCGACGGGCACGATGCGAGCTCCGGTGAGGGCGGCCAGGGCGATGGCCCCGGGCTTGAAGACTTCACGGGGCCCGCGCGGCCGGTCGGGAACCAGCGCGACGTCCTCACCGCGGGCGGGCGGCCGCCAGCGCGCGCATGGCCGTTTCCGCGCCCCCCGCGGAGGAGCCGCGGACGACCTCGAGCCCGAACCGGGTCACGAAGCGCGCCATCAGCCCGCCGTTGGGGGAAAGACTTACCAGCACCCGGGGCGCCCGCGCGCCGTGGTTGGCTCGTAGCTGCGCATTCAGCCAGGGCCCCATCAAGGTCCGACCGTGCCACATCACGTAGATAAGCGGCTGTCGCGAGTGCCAGAGAGGAACGAGGGGGGCGACGCCGCTCAGGGTCACCCGCAGCGTGGCTCCCAACCTTTGTACGAGGGCTGCGACCAGAAGTGGCACCAGCGTCCGCATCGTCGTGTCCCCATGGAGCCCGACGGCTCACCTGCGCTTGGTGCGATGACGAGTGCCACGCGGCTTGGTGCCGGAGGTGGTGCGCTTGGGGGCCCGCCGGGCCTTGGGCTTCGGTCCGACGTTCGGTTCCGGTCCGGCGATTGGCGCCGGCGGAAAGTCGTCCGCCTTGATGGTCCGAGATGGACGCTGCATGAGATCGCTCAGGACGCGACTTCCCGCCGCTCTGAGCTCCGCATCCTTGTACTTGGCCAGGTACTTCTGCAGCGCGGCCAATTCCTTCTTCGAGCGCGGCGTCTTCGGGAAGGCCTTCTGCAGCTTGCGCACGAACTCGAAAGCTTCTTCCGATGTCATGGACGACACCGGGTCGGTCACCGGTTTGGCCATTGCCGCTCCTTTCTACGGGATTCCAAGGACCGCCGCCACGTGGGCGAGCGTCTGCGGCGAATTCATGATGATCATGTGCGCGGCGTCGGGGCCGGAGACGGTGAGCACGTTGCCGGGAACCTGCGTGAAGAGACCGATGTCTCGCGTGCTCCACGCGGGCTGCGTGCCATCGCCCGGAGTGACGGAGGTGTCGGCGATCGGACTCGGGGAGATGGGAGGTACCAGCTTCCAGCTCGTCGTGTTGAGGGTGTTGTCCGCGGTCGTGTCGCCGCGGATGTTGACGAATTTCGCGGCCTGGGCCGTCGACAGGGGCGACGTGAGGGCGTCGAAGAGCTTCTTGGCCTTGTCGAGCTCGTCGGAATCGAATCCGGTTTGCGGCTTGGTGGGATAGCGTTGCCCGGGAGGCTGCGGATCGTAGGTGTCCACGGGGTCGCCCGTCGTGAAATCGGTGCTCGGATATTTCGGCAGCGGGTAGGGATCGCTATTGAAGTCGGTCTGGTGGGCCTTGTAGAAGTCCTCCGGAAGGAAGTGCCAGGAGTAGCATCCGGGAACCGAGGAGATCATCCTGCGCATCGCATCTGTGAAAAGGCCGCCCTCATTGAGCAGATCGTCGCCCTCGAACCACCGATGGAGCTGATGGCCGTAGCCGTAGAACGGCGCCGCGACCGTGATGACCTTGCGCAGGGTCCCCGGCGGATCGGCGTTGCGGAGTATCCAGTTGACGACCAGACCGCCCGCGCTGTGGCCGATCAACGAGAAGTCCGCGAGCGGATCGGCATTGTTGCACTTGGCTTGCACGAGCCCCTGGAAGTGCGGCAGAAAGCGGTCGACGAAGAACGTGGCGACGTCGTCCACGTTCCGTCGCCAGTCCCACGGGAAGATGAACCAGTCGACCCCCTTGAGGGAGCACCACGTGGTGAAGCCCACGTACGGCGAGACGCTGAGCAGGCTGACGACACGGTCGGCGATGATGATCCGATCCCCTTTGTCGCGGTATTCCCCCCCGGGAGTCTTGTGCATCCGCAGCTGGCGTGCTTCCCCGCCGAGGAGCGTCGACAGGTTGAGCCACAGCTCCTTGTACTTGAAGGTCTGGGAAGCGGGACCCGCCGGGTCCCACGCCTTGGTCGCGCGTTTCAGCCTCGACGCCATGCCCCCCGGAAACAGGAACAGCGTCTGGCGCGCGGGATTCAGCCCGAGAAGGACTAATGCGGCGGTGATGGTGTTGTACCGGTCGATGAACTCGTCGATGGAGGGATCGAGCGCGTCCATCTGCTCGCTCATCCGTACGCTGTCGTAGCTCATGGCCTCTCCGCCCCCTCACGGTATGACCGTCGCCACCTAGGAGAGATGCCGCGCGAGACTGCGGGTCGTGTCGAGCGATACGACTGGTCGAGGGCCTCGAGCGCCCTCCTTGCTGAGCGGGATGCTAGGCGATCGCACCGCCGCCGTCAACTGGCCGGCCGCGGGTCCAGCGGCGGACTATGGACCGCGGTGCGGGCACATCGGGTCGAGCGCGTGACGTGCGCGAAACGCCGCTGCTCCACGCGGGCCCATGTAACGAGCCAGCACCGCATCGTCGACGTCGCGCAGGTCGAGCATGATCAGCGCGTCGAGCGTGTCGGCGAAGTCCCGGTCCAGATTGAACCCGAGTAGCCTCCCCCCGAGCTGAAGGTATTGCCTCAGAAGCACCGGAAGCCCCTTGCCGTCGTGCTCGATCTCCGCGATCCGCCGAGACAGTTCGTCGATACTGCCGGGCGCCGGAATTGCCACGCCGGGTGCGGGCGTCCGCGCGCCGGCGCGGAAGGGCCGCCGCGGGCTGACGCCACGGGCGAGTCGGGTGTCGGCGTCGCGAGCCGACAGGTACTCGACGATCAGGCGGCGCGACGCGGGCGCATAGCGGCTGCTGATGCTGACCGCTCCGAACAAGACCGCGTACTGCGGAGAGCGCTCGACAAAGCGACCGATGCCGGACCAGAGCAGCAGCAGGGGGGCGAAGCTGCGCTGATACTCGGCACGCACGAACGAGCGGCCGAGCTCGATCGCCGGGTTCAGCGCTTCCAGCAGCCGCGTCCGGTACCTGAACAGCGAATGGGTATAGAGGCCGCCCTTGCCGTGGCGCGCGAGGATCTTGTCGACCAGCCCGAGCCGGTAGGCGCCCGCGATGGCGGGGGCATGGGTGTCCCAGACGAACAGGTGCAGGTAGAACGCGTCGAAGGGGTCGAGGTCGGAGCACCGGCCGGTTCCCTCGCCGACGGCGCGGAACGTCAGCTCGCGCAGGCGGCCGATCTCCTGGAGGGTCCGGGGGATCTGGTCGGCGCGGGCGCAGTAGACCTGGAACCGGCCGCGGTCAACCAGCCGCTGATCCGAGGGGAGAGCGTCGATCTCGAATTTCAGCGCTGGCCCAGGGACTTCGTCGATCACTGCGGTGGCGCCCCAGGCCGGGCCCCGCGAGGTCCGAAAGGGCCGCGAGAAGATTCCCGCGATCAACGCCCCGAGATCGGTGTCGCGGAACCCGGCGAGCCTGGGAGTTGGCATCGCCGCCCGGTCACGTCCGTGAAGCCGGCGTCGGTCGGCCGTGGAAGCGTCGCTCCCAGCGCCGCAGGTTGTCGCCGCCTTCCCGGACGAAAGGCGTGAAGACGGCCAGACGGAGCAGCAGTCGGTTCAGGGCACTGGCAGGGAAGCGCAGCGGCTTCTCGAAATCGACGAACAGCACCACGCGGAGCCCGGCGGTCTCGTTCCAGGCCTCGTGCTCGTAGGCGTCGTCGAAGATCAGGGCCTCGCCTTCCTGCCAGTGGCGCCGCTCGGGGCCGACGCGGATCGCCAGGCGCTCGCGCGGCTCCGGGACGATCAGGCCGAGATGCAGGCGCAGCACACCATTGTAAGGACCACGATGGGGTGGAATGCGCTTGCCCGGCTCCAGGATCGAGAACATGACGGTCGTGAGCCCCGGAATGGCCTGGACGATGCGCCACGTCTGCGGGCAGAGGTCGATGTTTGGCTGCGACCGAAGCCCATAGGCGACCAGCGGGAAGATCTTCCAGCCGGCATCGCGGGAGAGCGCGGCCGCATCCGCGGTGATCTCCTGCACGTTCGGCAAATCGGCCTTACGGACCAGAACGTGGTCGAGCTCGGCGCGTATGGGGCGCCACTCGCGCTCCACGCCCGCCGCCCAGGGAAAGTCGGCCCGGTCGTAGATACAGGGATTTCCCAGCTTCGCAAGCTTCAGGTTGAGGCGCTCGACGAACGCGACGATCGCCATGATCAGGCGAGCCACCGCGCCTGGCCGCTCCATCGGAGCGATGCCTTCGGTCTGCCAGCTCTGGGCCGGTTTCTCGGGATCAGCCCGGATCATTCGTCACCCGGCGCGCCGCCGCCGTCTCCGTGTCCTGGCGGCCGACTTGCGGGGGCGGGGCTTCCGGGCCGGCTTCTTGCGCCGGCCGCGCTTCGGTCCCGACGGTCTGGTCGCGCGGCCGCCGCCGGCGGGCCCGGAAAGCCCGGGCGCGGCGGGCCGCTTCATGATGTCCATGATGATCCGGAGCGTGATCGCGGGGAGCTTCTCCCGGAATTCGAGAGGGACCAGGTCACGCCGGGCGGGATCATCAAAGTGCGGCCAGGGTATCTTCCGCCGGGGTTGCGTGCGCAGCCACCGCACGAAGGCGACGAGGTCCTCGTCGGATGCCGGCTCCGGCGGAGGCGGAACGGGTGGGTTCATGGCAGCTCCCGGTGCGCGCAGGATCGACCCTAGTGCATCGAGGACGCGAGGATGCTTCATGATCATCATGTGGCTGATGTCGCTGGCCTTGACGGTGATGCAGCGGGCCGGCGCATTCGTCGCGAGGCGCGCCGACCAGGCCGGCTGCGTGTCGTCGCCGGGCACGCTGTCGCCGTCCATGATAGGCGAGGGATCCGTCGAGTCGAAGCTGGTCGGGACCCAGTTCCAGGTAGTGGCGCCCTGGGTGCTGCTCGTCGGAGTCTGCTGATCACTCTGGGTGCGCACGCCGCGGATGTTATAGAACTTCTCCGCCAGGTTCGCCGGCATCGACGCGACGAGCTGCTGGGCCTGGAGCCTCGCGTAGTCGAGCTCGGCCAGATCGAAGCCGGTCATGGTGGGGTAGCGGACCAGGCTGCCATTGGTCTTCGGGTTGTACGGGTCGGCGCGCAAGGTGGCGATCGTGGCGTCCATGCTCGGATAAGAGGCGATCGGGAACGCTGGATCGAGCGCCAGCCCCGATTGGGTGGCCTGCTCGCGGTAGGTCGCCTCGTCCAGGTAGTGCAGGGTATACAGAGAGGGAAGCGACGCGACGACCTCCATGATCTCTTCCTTGAAGATGTCGTTGTCCCCGTTGACGAGCGGCTCACCCTCGAACCAGCGATGCACTTGCCCGGCGTATCCATAGAAGGGCGTCGCCACCGTGATCACGTGGGCCAGGTTGGCGACGATGGGATCGTTGCCGCGCAGGATCAGGTTGACGACCATGCCGCCGAAGCTGTGCCCGATCAGCGAGAAGTTGGCCAGAGGATCCGGAAGCCCGGCGGCGAGCACACGTGCCCTGAAGAACGGCAGAAACTTGCAAATGAAGAACGTCACCGTGTCCTCCAGCCGGCGCCGCCAGTCCCAGTCAAACACGAGCAGGTCGAGATTGTTGTTCGCGCACCAGTCGAAGAAGCCGTCGTACAGCGCGCTCCAGATCACGCCGCTCGCGATGATGATGCGGTCCCCTTTGTCCCGGAAGACGCCCGCGGCGTCCCGGTGCATCTTGAGGTGTCGCATTAACCCGCGGTTGAGCGTCTCCTCGGTCACCCAGACGACTTCGTAGTCGAAGGTCTGGGGCTTCTTGCCCCCGGCCTGGAACTTTACGGTGGCGCGCAGCAGCTGGGTGGCCAGTCCGCCCGCGAAGAAGAACACCGTCCGGCGCGGAGAGGTCGAGGCGGTGGCCCGCGGATTCCGAGACCGGCTGATGAACGCGTCGATCGCGGGGGTGAGCAGGCGGAGGTGCTCGCTGTCCCGGGTGTCCTCGTAGCTGAAGGTCATGGCTGCTACTCCGGCGCGCGGCCTGGGTGACCGGCGACGGCCACGGCGGGGCGAGCCGGGGCCCCGACCGCCGGAACGTAGGGGAGGAGCCATTTCGCCGGCCGCCCGCTGGCGTCGGTCAGCTCGACGGGCTCGAAATAGCGGAGCCGATCGGCCTCGGACAGGTCCGGCGGGCGCTCGAAGTACTGTGGATCGAGGGTGTCGTCGCCGGCCACGTACGTCCGGGCCTGCGACGGCGTCTCGCTCGACCAGATGAAGCAGTGGAAATTCGTCGAGGCGATGACGTACCAGCGCACCGGGTTCAGGCTCCGCGCGCGCACCAGGCGTCGCAGCGTCTTCACCAGGATGCCGAAGCGCGGCACGACCGTCCAGGGCCGTCGGAACATCTTCTCGATGAACGCGGCGATCGCTTCCCGGCGGTCGACCAGGTTCGAGTGGCAGATCGTCTCGCCGTCCAGGTCCCGCAGGCGCAGGTTGGGGGCGAGATGGCCGAGACGCAGGTCGTCCCAGAAGCTCGCGGTGCCGGCCAGCGGCGCCACCACGCTCAGATAGACTGGCATAGGCAGCCGTGGATTGCGTGCGATCATCAGGATCTGTCGCTCCATCTCGGCCGCCGTCTGATGGCAGCAGTCGAAGAGGTAGCCGTAGCCGATGGCAATGCCCAGCGATTCCGTGAATGCGATGTCGTCGATGACGTTGAAGCGACGACTCATGTTTTGCGTCTTGTTATATCGGCGGAGCATCTCACGGTCCAGCGATTCGAGGCCCACGAACAGCCCCATACATTTGAGCCGCACGAGGGTCTTGATCAGCTCGCGGTCGTGCAGTACGTTCTGCGTGACAAGGGCGGTCCAGCCGCGCACCTTGGGATGCGATCCCAGGAACCCCGCAACCGCAAGCATGTGCGCGCGGTCGTCAGAGAAATTATTGTCGAGAAGGTTGATCATGGGATACCAGCGCCGAAAACTCAGCACGGGACTGGAGGAAATCGCGTTGTCGATGGCGGCGCCGAGGGTCGCGAGATCATAGCGCGCATGGCCGCCGACCTCGGCCGGTATGACGCAGAAGCGGCATTTGAAGCTGCAGCCGCGGGAGGATTCCACGAGGTGAAGAAGCGGATTGATTCCGCTCTTCGCGAGGAGTCCATGGTCGATCGCGTAAGACGAGATGCGGTCGGCTGGTGATCGGTAGATCGGCTTGAGAGATCCGCGCAGGTAATCCGCAACAACGTCCCTCACGCTGTCGACGCCGCCGGCGCAGACGACGTCGAAAAAGCGGGTCGCGAACTCGGGGAAGGAGGTGCAAATGCTCCCGCCTGCAACCACCGTGGCGCCGCTGCGGCGGAAGAAGTATGAGAGTTGGCGCATGCGGTCGAAATCCGGCTGAAGACCGGAGAGGAATACGAGGTCGTAGCCCGCGGACCGCGCCGGATCGAACGGCCCGTGCCAGTCTTCATGATAGAGGTGCACGTCGAAGTGCCCTTGGTCGATCAAGGAACCGATATGCAAACCGGAAATCGGTTGCATGAAATATCTCGACCGCCGCTTGTCGCGGCCTGGGCGCAGGTGCGCGCAGACAACCAGCGCCTGTCTGCGCGGTGGTGCGGATCCCTTATCGCACGTGGACGAACTACGAATTTCTGGCCGAGCACGTGACAGCGGCTGCATGATCCCCCCCGGTGACGCATCGACGCGGCCCCGTTCCGCCCTGGGGGAGTCTACACGATGGCAGCCGGGGAACGCCACTAGGGACGAAGCTGAGTTAGAATACCTCGCTGGGAGCGACCTAGGCTCGGACGCGCATCGTGCTCGCGGCCACAGGTATCCAGGCCGGCAAGGATAGGCAGGGGGGCGTGCGATGAGTGAACTTGGGACGGCTGATTCGGACCAGCGGCTTTCCGAACACCGCTTTCTCACGATTGAGTTCATCGACCTAGTCGGGTTCACGAATCTGGCCGAGCAACTGGATCCTGAAGACCTCGGTCTACTGTTGCGTCGCTACCAACGACTGGCTCTGACGACCATGGAACGCTTCGGAGGATTCGTCGCCCAGGCGTTCGGCGACGGACTCCTCGTCTACTTCGGCTATCCAGCTGCTCACGGAAATGATGCCGAACGCGCACTCCTTGCCGCGCTCGCATTGCTCCAGGGCCTGCGCGATCTCGATACAAATATTCGTGGCCGGGTCGTGCCGAGGCTGGGTGCACGGATCGGGGTCCATTCCGGACTGGTGCTGATTGCTGCGCAGGAGCTGTTGATCAGCCCGGGTACCAGTCCGTATGGCGCCGTTGGAGAGGCGGTGAATCTGTCGGCCCGGCTGCAGGGTGAAGTGCCTTCGGGTGGAATCGCGATCAGCCAGGAAACTGCCGAGCTCGTCGAGGGCTTGTTCGAGTGCAAGTCGCTGGGTTCGAAAGCCATCAAGGGCCTATCTCGCAATGTCGAGGTCTACCAGGTCGTGCGTGCCTTTCCCAGCGCCAAGCGGACTGAGTCCCGCCTGCGCCGCGGCGCGGCACGCATGGTGGGGCGCGAGCCTGCCATCGAACGCATCCTGGCTTGCTGGAAAGTCGCCCGGGACGAGTCGCGCTGTCAGACGGTCGCGATGGTGGCCGATGCCGGCTTGGGCAAGACGCGCCTGATGCTGGAGCTTTCTAGCCGGCCCGAGTTCGTCGACGCGACACTGGTGCAGGAGCAATGCCACGAAATCTATGCCAGCACACCGCTCTACCCGATCCGGACCTTCTTTTCGGGGCGGGCCGGGTTGACCGCGGACGACGACGAGTCAGCAAGTGTTCGCAAGATATCAGACTATCTCGACGAGATCGGCCGAAACACCCAGGACAATCGCGACCTTGTTGCCAGTCTCTTAGGCGTGGCCCTAAACAGCGGTGAGGAGGCCGCCACGACGCCACAGTTGCTCAAGCAAAAGCAATATGAGTTCATCGTATCGCTCTTCGGTCAGGCCGCACGCGCGCGACCGCTCATCCTTTGGATCGAAGACGTTCATTGGCTGGATCCGTCATCGGCAGAGCTCTTGCGCGATATCGTCGTCGCCTCGGCAAAATTGCCCGTTCTCGTGGTGCTGACCATGCGACCCTTCCCCAAGGGTCCAGCGCTTCCGGAAATTGACGAGACGGTGCGTCTTGACTATCTGGGCTTGCAGGAGTGCCTCGAGCTTGCGCGGTCGGTCCCGGGAGCCGGTGCTCTGTCTGACGAAATGGTGTTGAAGGCAATCGAGGCCGCCGAGGGGGTGCCGCTCTTCCTCGAGCAACTTATCATTTCGCTGCTTGACGAGAAATCGCGAGGGCCAACCCTACACCGGCGGCTGGGCGGTGTACCGCTCATGCTTGCCGAATTGATGTCCGAACGTCTCGACCGGCGACCAGGGGCGCGGCGCATCGCCCAGGCGGCGGCCTGTATAGCGGGCGGCTTTACACTGACCTTTCTGCTCGCCCTCCTGAATGATGAGAAGGATCGACAGGTTCACGACCGACTGGAAGCCTTGGTCGAAGCCGACATCCTGATGCCGAAGCGATTTGGTGGGGAGATCCGCTACGAATTCCGGCATGCTTTGCTGCAGAGGATGGCACATGAATCCATGCTTCAGACCGAGCGGCAAGCCATGCACGTCCGCATCGTGGAAGCACTGCGGACCGCTGAAGGGATCGAACCAGCCATGCCGGAAGTGCTCGCATATCACCTGACGGAAGCAGGCACATTTCCGGAGGCGGTCGTTGCCTGGCTACGCGCGGGCGTGGCCGCCGCAAAACGGTCCGCGCACTTCGAGGCAGTCGAGCATATCCGCAACGGACTTGGCCTATTGGGTAAAGTGCCCGATCTGAGTTCTCGCCAGCAATTCGAACTCAATCTTCAGGCCTCACTGATGGGCTCGCTTTTGGCGACACAAAGTGCGACGTCGTCGGAGTTGGCGGCGTGCTGCGAGCGCGGCCTCCAGCTGTGCGAAGAATGCGCCGCGGCGCCGATGGTCTTCCCATTTGCGTTCGGACAGTTCACGTTCACCAATTGTCGGGGCCGCACCAGCGAAGCGATCGCGCTAGCAAGACAGTTCATCTCGCGTGCCGAACATGGCGGCTTCGAATCTGAGCGCGTCATCGGTTACCGGATGTTGGGCCAATCACTCTTCACCAACGGCGAAGCCGAGGCGGCGAAGGTGGCACTCGAGCAGTCGCTCACCCTCTATGTCGCCGAGCGAGACGCCGCGACTACCCACCTGTACGGGCAGAACACTGAGGTCCATACGAAGTCTGTCCTCAGCCTCACGCATTTGTGCCTGGGAGATGTGGATGCTGCGCTTGAAGCAGGTCTCGACGCGCTGCGGGCGGCCGACGAGATCCGGCATCCGCACTCGACGGCGATCCCGATGCTCTATGTGGGAGGCTGGGTATTTGGGCTTTGCGGGGCTGCCGAGCACATGCTGACGGTGGGGAGAAGACTCCTCGCGTTGGCGGAGCAGCATCGACTTTACGGGTTTCGTGCACACGCGGCTGCCATCATCGGATGGGCACTCTGCCAGCGGGGACATATGGAAGAGGGAATTCCCATGATCGAGAAGGCGGTCGCGGCGTTCGATTCCGTTCAGTTCCGCATCTCCGAGGCTGGTCACTTGGCCAATCTGGCCGACGCGCAGCGTCGGGTCGGCCGGCTCAACGAGGCGGCCATCACGTGCGAACGTGCCCTGCGCTTGATGCCCGAAGGCACCCAATTCCTGGAATCGGAGATCCGTCGCGTGCATGCGCTGGTCGTGGCAGAGCTCGCACCGACGGAGCTTGACCGTATCGAGAATCTACTTCGGGGCGCAGTAGAGTGTGCGCAGGACCACCGATTTCCGGTACTCGAGAGGCGATGCCTGGTCAGCCTGGCACAGTTTTTAGATTCCTCGGCGCGGCCCGATGCGAGTGTCGAGTCGCGGCTTCGTGAGTTGTCACACCTCGCCGATCTTGACCGGCGCGTCGATCGCGCGATGCAGAACCTGTTGCGCGTTTGATGCTCGTAGGTTCCGAGACCGAGCGGCCGACTGACTTGCACACACCTCGCCTACTGGGCGCGAAGACTCTGACAGCTTGCTGGATGGCTTGGCGTGTTTCTACGCATTTGCTCTGGGGTGCCGCGCTGGGCAGGCTTTTGGTCCCCAGGCTCTCGAAGCAGCAACGCGACGAGCGACTTCAGAAGTGGGCTCGCAAGATGCTGAACCGGCTCGGCGTTGAATTGAAGATCGTCGGTGCTCCAGCGCAGGCAGGGCCTATGCTGCTCGTATCAAATCACGTATCCTGGGTCGACATCCTCGCATTGTATGTGGCCTGCCCTTGCCGTTTCGTATCCAAGGCCGACGTCGAGCGCTGGCCGTTGGTCGGGGCCCTTGCTACCGGCGCAGGCGCCTTGTTCATGAGGCGGGAGTCTCGGCGCGATGCCATGCGCATAGTGCACCGGATGACGAAGGCGTTGAAGGACGGGGACATTCTTGCTGTGTTCCCAGAAGGAACTACCAGCGACGGCAGCTCAGTGCTGCCGTTTCATTCCAGTTTGATTCAAGCAGCGATCTCCGCCGACGCGCCGGTGCAGCCGGCGGCCTTGCAGATTCTCAATAGCGAATCCGGAGAATCCAGCCGGGCCATAAGTTACATAGCTGACGACTCGCTTGTGGGATCGATCTGGCGCACACTATGTGCGCGGCAGTTGTGCGCTGTGGTTACCTTTGGCACACCGCAGCTTGCCGCGGGCCGTGACCGTCGCGCATGGGCACAGGACCTGCGTGGAGAGATTGTCGCGATCCGGCAGCGATAGTGAAGGGAAGTTGCGGTCAGCGGATTCGAATAGGCTACCAATTCGGGCCGCAAGGAACGGCTGGATACATGGCGGGGAGGCCGAGTGCATGCTGGCCGCGCAGCGCGATGAGCTCGGCATGATCGAGGGCGAGGTCTTCTGCGAGATCACCGAGTCGCCGGCGCGCAGGCGGTGACCTATGGCGCCCTGGGGCGACACCGTAGCCTGGCTGCGTCTTGCCGAGCTCGTGCCTTCCGTGCTGCGCCGCCGTTTCCGCCGCCAGTGGCTGGCGTACATCCCACTGCTGTTCCACCTGATTTGGCTCACGCTGCACTTCCGGTCGGTCACGCTCTTCACCGCGGCGAACCCCGGCATGGCCAATGGCGGGGCGACGGGGGAATCCAAGTCGGTAATCCTTGAGCGGCTCGGGCGCATCGAAGGCGTCGTGCCGGAGTACATGGTGCTTCCGGCAAATCTCGACCCAAGCGCGCGCCTGCGGGCGGTGCGGCAATGGATGCTGCGCCGGCAGGTGGCGTTCCCCGTCGTGCTCAAGCCCGATATTGGAGAGCGCGGTCGCGCGGTGGCGGTGGCGCGCGATCTCGGGGAACTCGCCCGCCGTCTGCGGCGCATGCGCGAAAGCACGATCGTCCAGTGTTTCGTTGACGGCGTCGAATTCGGAATCTTTTACCAGCGCATGCCAGGCGAGCCCCGCGGGCAGCTCGTCTCGATCGCGGAGATGATCCATCCGACGGTTGTCGGTAACGGCCGCGCGACGGTGGGCGAGCTGCTGCGCGCCGGCCCGTGGATCACGGCGCGCGCGGCTGCGCGGGGCGTCTTCGATGCGGCGCGCTTGCGCTCCGTTCCCGCAGCCGGCGAGCGCGTGCATCTGTTCGAGATCGGCTTCTACAGTCATGATGCCACCTTTGCCGATCGCCGGGATCTGCGCACGCCGGCGCTCGAGCGGAGGATCGAAGCGATCAGCCGCGCCCACCCTGGATTCTTCGTCGGTCGGTTTGACGTCATTGCGCCGAGTGCCGATGCGCTGCGCCGGGCGCGGTTCCAGGTGATCGAGCTGAACGGCGTGGTCTCGGAGCAGACCCACATCTACGATCCTGCTACTGGCATCGCGCAGGCATTTGGGGTCCTGCGGCGGCAATGGAGCGATGCCTTCAGGATTGGCGCGGCGAATCGTGCGCAGGGCGCCCGGCCGATGCCAGCATCGCTGCTGCTGCGGCTGATCTGGCGACGGTTCGTCGAGCATTTCGACGACGACGCGCGCCTTATGCTGCATTTCCGCAGGAAAGCTGCCCGCCGGGCGCATATATATGATGACGCGCACCGGGTATAGCTCCGCGAGGAGCGTCGTGGTGACATTCGGCGCGCCGCAGCGCCACGGCGACCGCTACCGCCGCGCTTGTGCACGTGATCTCCGTCGAGCGATTGCGGCGATGCGGCAGGTTAGGCGGCGCGTTTTCGCTGGAGCGAAGGCAACATTAGCCGCCTCCGGCGGCGGGCGCCCCCGCGGGTTGGCCGCCGCCCGCTGACGTAGTCGGCCATTCTCAGACACCGCCCACCAGAAGCTCCCCAAGGGCCGATGCCACAACGCACATCAGCAGCCACCTCACGGGTCGGGGACAGCCCGCCTGGCTGAGCGGCATGCTAGGCGGGCACACCACCGCCGTCAACTGGCAAGTGAACCCGGCGAGTGCGACCTGGATCAGCACGGATGGTGCTTCGCGACGCAGGCTCGACGGCATTCGCGGAAGGCCTTCCCTACCTTGAGCGCGCCGTGAGCATTCATGAGGCCTCCGGTGCCAATGTTTTCTTGTCACGGATGTACTGGATGTGGGCTGACGGTCTGCTCCTTGCTGGAGACACGGAAGAGGCTATCGAAAAGACTCGGCATGCGTTGGCGCTCTCGGGTGCCTTCGGGGAGCGCGGAGTGGAAGCGGAAGCGTCGCTCCTTCTGGCTGACATTGAAGCCACGTCGGACCAGTTGGTCGCTGCTGCGTCACATTACAGTCACGCCATCGGGATCGGCGAAGAGCTTGCTATGCGACCGCTACTCTGCGCGCACCGAATGGGCGCTGCCAGCGCTCGCTTCATCCTTTTCTACCTGCCCCCGGCTCGCTCCTTGACCCCGGAGCCGCCGCGCGAGGCCAGCTCCGCCACCACCTACCGGTTCGACCCGGCCCGCCCGGTGCCGTCCATCGGCGGCAACGTGTCATCCCTGCGCGACGTGCTACGGCTGCCCCCCGGCCTCGCGGACCCGAGCTACGCCGGCCGCGGCGAGCGCACCGCCGACGTCATACGCCCGGGCGGCTTCGACCAGCGCGAGGCCCCCGGCTTCCACGGCTGCCGCCCGCCCTACCTGCCGCTGGGCTCCCGGCCCGACGTGCTGGTGTTCCAGACCGAGCCCCTGCGCGAGCCCATCGAGGTGACCGGCCCCATCGAGGTCCACCTGTGGGTGGCCACCTCCGCGGTGGACACCGACTTCACCGCCAAGCTGATCGACGTCTACCCGCCGAGCGCGTGGTACCCGCAGGGCTATGCGCTGAACCTGACCGACAGCATCGCGCGGCTCCGCTACCGCAATGGTCGCGAGCGGGGAGAGTTGGTCAAGGCGGGCGAGCCCGTGCCTGTTCGGTACCGAAGACCCGGATACGCTGCCCGTTCGGCGCCGACATTCGCCGCGTCAACCCGCGTGAGAATCTCGATGCAGGATCCGAGGGGCAACTGGCGATTACCAACCGGCACCGCATCTTCCGCGTCGGCCGCCGCTATGCCCCGCAGAATGGGTAACCGCATCCGGGACTGCTGTTCATGTGCGTGAACGCGAACATCGAGCGGCAGTTCGAGTTTGTGCAGCAGACCTGGATGCTTGGATCGAGCTTTCACGGGCTCGAGAACGAGGTCGATTCGCTTGTGCGTCGCCCGGGCTTGAGCAATGTGCTGACTATCCCCACGAAGAAAGGGCCGCTGCGTCTCAAGGGCATGGGCAAGTTCGTCACGGTGCGGGGCGGCGGCTATTTCTTCATGCCGGGGAAGAGCGCAGTCAGCTTCCTGATCGGCGGGAGATGAGCGGACGGTAGGCGAACAAGGAACAAGTCTAGCGCTGGTCGGTCGTGAGGATCTCGAGGGCGTCGTGGGCCGCACGGGCGACATCCGGATCGGGATCCATCGTGAGGTGCCGCAGCTCCGACGCGAGGCTCGTGGCGCCGATATCGCCGGCGATGAGCACAACGATCGGCAGGTGCTCGCGCCGGCGAATGGCCTCGGCCACGAGGGGTTCCGCCCGCTTGCCCCCTCGCACGAGGAGCATGCCGGCCACGGTTCGCTTGCCTTCGTCCGTCGAGCCTAGGGCCCTGACCAGCGCGCGGCCGGCCGAGCGACACCCGATGAGTGTCCAGAGCGACTTCAGCGCGTAGAGCCGCGCGAAGATCAACGGACCCATGCGGTCATCCTAGCGCGCGGACACTGTGGTCTCTATTGGTCAGAGCCAGGCCAGCGGGACGTGCTGCCGCCACGAATTTGGGTCGTGGGACAGGGAATGCTCGAACCAGAGCGGCAGGATGTGCTCTTCAATGCGAGGATCGTAGAAACGCTGGCCGCCGCCGTCGGCGAGAATTACCAGATCGAGATGCACCCGGATTGAGATGACCCGGTTCACGCGGTTGAACGCGGGCATGTACTGTGGCCAGTGCACGGGGCAGCTCAGCAGGATCATGCGGTCGACCTGTGTTCCCGCCTGACTGGCCAGCATCGATACGCTGCCGCCGTGGCTGTGCGCAAAGAGGTCGAGCCCGGCGAGGTTGTGCTGCTGGACCCAGGCGTTGAGGCGCGTCCCGCCCAGCGCGCGCGCCGCGATGCTGTAACCGCCCGACCACTCGAAGCGGTCTTGCGCGCCGTACAGATTCGGGTCGACGTCGATATGGATGTACTGCCAGAAATCTCCGTTGGGGGGTTGCCACCACGCCGCGGTGCGGGCCCAGGTTCCGTGCACGAGCAAGCTCGTCCGCGACGGCCTCCGCGTCGAGCGCCGTGGCCGCGCCTCGAGCAGCGGGGCCAGCGCGGGATGGCGGGGCTCGACACGCGCTAGCGCAGTCGCCGCGACCTCGCGAGTCAGCGGATCGCGGTTGCGTGCGCCACGGGCAAGAATAGCGATGGCCCGCGAGGGGTCGGCGGCGACCAGGAAGTACGAGGCCGCCGCGGCCACCCGCACCAGCTCGTGCGGGTGGCGCAGCGCCACTTCGACGAGCGCCCCTGCTGTCTCGTGGCTGGCGTCTCGATAGAATGCGCTCGCGGCGCGCCTCAGAGCCGCCGTGGCCGTGCGCGCCTCGCCGCGCGACGGGGTCGGCCCGGGTGCGGCCGCAAAACGTACGCCGGCCACGCGCTGGAGCGCCGCCGATTGAAGGCGTAGCGTCCCGACCGGTAGACGCGGGAATCCCAACCGGCTCAGATCGCTCGGAGGAATCGCCTGGAACTGGCGCCGCGTGACCGGACGCGACAATTTGCCGGAGGCTTCTACTCGGGCCCGGACCGCCTCCGTGTCGCCACGCAGGTGTGCGCCGATCAGCAAGAGCGTGGCGGCTTGCGACAGGACATGGCTCGGGTCTGCGACGTTCCTGAAGGCGGCTGGGCCGGCGATCGGCCGAGAGCGCCTGGTGGATCCATGGTCTCGTCGAGCCATTTGGCTTCCTCCGCGCGCGGGGTCGGCCTCGACAGTGTACCGCGCCACTACTGCGGTACTTCGAGGTTAAGAGGACGCCGGACTTCCCACAGACCATCTGCGTGAAATCAGCCTGGCTCTCGTGCTCGCAAACGGCGCCATACCGTATGCCGGACCTTCAAACTGCGGGAAGCGGGCCGATTTGGTGCGAGGAACGTAGGCGGAGCTTAGCCGGTGGTCCTCTTGGGGTCAAGATTGCCGATCCTACAAAGTTAACTTGTGAAGTACGAACGACTACCCAGTAAGCACACGATGGCGACGCTCCGGTTCGGACCGTCCAGCACGGGGCCCTGCCGGCTGAAGAGCGCGCCACAGCTTCCCGGGGCAACACCGTGTTCCATGAGCGGGGGGCGTGAGCCGCGGGTGGTGTTGCCGATCATCCCGCTCGAGCGCTCGCGAGCGCGCCACCTTCCAGAACTTCGTCGGCCTGGGCGCCGGCGGGCGGCGGCCGGTGCGTGCCCTGATGGGCCCGTGGACCCACGGGGCAAGACCATGGAGCTCTCCTACGCGGGCGACGTGGAGTTCGGCCACGACGCCGCCCTGCCGAGCTTCGACGAGCTGCACCTGCGCTGGTACGACCGGTGGCTGCGCGGCGTGGACAACGGCCTCGACGCGGAGGCGCCGCTGCGCCTCTTCGTGATGGGCGGCGGCTCGGGCCGGCGCTCGGGCGCGGGCCGACTCGTGCACGGCGGCCGGTGGCGCGACGAGCACGAGTGGCCGCTGGCCCGCACGCGCTTCACCGACTTCTACCTGCACGGCGACGGGTTGCTGACGACGGACCCGCCGCGCGAGCCCAGCTCCGCCACCACCTACCGCTTCGACCGGGCCTGCCCCGTGCCGTCCATCGGCGGCAACGTGTCATCCCTGCGCGACGTGCTGCCGCTGCCCCCCGGCCTCGCGGACCCGAGCTACGCCGGCCGCGGCGAGCGCACCGCCGACGTCATGCGCCCGGGCGGCTTCGACCAGTGCGAGGCCCCCGGCTTCCACGGCTG
>Ga0207684_10001576_pt1 | contig 24324 bp, 39 predicted proteins | sample KBSK5501metaG_FD_184342 | JGI IMG/M metagenome (GOLD analysis project Ga0207684, IMG submission 184342) | Corn, switchgrass and miscanthus rhizosphere microbial communities from Kellogg Biological Station, Michigan, USA - KBS K5-50-1 metaG... | ecosystem: Host-associated > Plants > Roots >...
CTTTGCTCCACGCTTCCTTCAGACCCCGCCTCACGACGACGCCCTTGCGCTTCACTAACTCTTCACCTCCATCAGGTTGAGTAGAGGACTTTCACCCCCTGGCTGTCGAACATGCTCGGCACACAACCAAGCGGCCTCCCCGAGTTCGAGGAGGCCGCATTTTTTCCAAACCTAAAACCCGCGTATTAGTCTTCGTCGTCGCTCAACAATCCACGCTCATGAAGATCCTGGCAACGGACGCAGTGCCTGGCCCAGGGAACGGCTTCGAGGCGCTTCTCCGACAACGCTTCACCACAGTGAACACACTTGCCATAATACGACGTTTCGATCCGCTCGAGCGCCTCGTCAATCAGATTCAATAACTGACGATCGTTGTCAGACATCGACACCAACAACTCTTTAGTATATGCGTTGGCTGCCATGTCCGCCGGATCCTGCGTTGCTTCCGCATCACGCTCGCGACTGTAAAGCTCGGCAGCCTGCACCTGGCCCACCAAACCCTCGCGACGATCCAACAACTTGTCTCGGAAAACTTTGGTTCGCCTCTTATCCATTATTTTTTATTAATCCTCCACCCTACTTGATATTTACATGGCCAGTGCGCGACTCATTTCTGATACGGCAAACCATGAATGATCGTGTACGCTCGATATAACTGTTCAAATAACAGCACGCGTGCCATCTCGTGCGTTAGGGTCAACTGAGATAAAGACCAGCGCTTATCTACCTTCGACTTGAAATCGCCAGTGACACCGTTCGGTCCGCCGACGACAAACGCAACCTCCTTGATCCCGCTGCTCTCCCAACTCTGAACCTGAGCAGCCAATTGCTGAGACGTCCACTGCGCTCCGTCCTCATCCAAAAGCACCGTCACCGAGGCACTACGGAGTCCGTCTGAGATGCGCTTCGTCTCCTTATCGATGCCCGACTTGTCGGTGCGGCCAACCTCTCGCAACTCAGTCACTTCGCAACGCACAAAATGCGAGAGCCGCTCGGCATAATCGTCAATCAGCGCACGCAACCTGGCATCGCGAGTCTTACCTGTCCAGATGATCCGCAGACGCATCGTTGCAGTATCCACAGATTACGCAGATTTGCCGACAAACAATCTGTGTAATCTGTGGATGGTTTGTCAAAGCCCATACCGCGCGATCTTTTCGTAAAGATTCTTGCGGCTGATGCCGAGTATGCGCGCGCACTGGGTCTTGTTCCCTCCAGTCGCCGCCAGCGTTTCGGCGATGTACGCCGCTTCCAGTTCCGCCAGGCTTTGCGGCGTCGCCTTCCGTTGCTGGGCGCTTACAGCCGACTTGAGTCCCGCCGGTAAATCCTGCTCTTCGAGCCGCTTTCCATCGGCGACGATTACCGCGCGCTCAATGATATTCGCGAGCTCACGCGCATTTCCCGGATAGTCGTAAGCCTCGAGTATCGCCTTCGCTTCCGGTGCCAGGCGCTGAACGCTACATCCGTGCTTGGCCGCATAGTGCTTCAGAAAGTGCTCGATCAGCTTGGAAAGATCATCCTTTCGCTCGCGCAACGGCGGCACTCGAATCCGAATGACGTTCAAACGATAAAAAAGATCTTCTCGGAAACGACCAGCCGCGACCGCCGCGTCGAGATCCACGTTCGTCAAAGCCAACAACCGAGCATCGAGCTTGATTGTCTTGCGTCCACCGAGTCTCTCGAACTGCCGGCTCTCGATCACGCGGAGCAGCTTCGCCTGTGCGTCGGTTGAAAGGTGCGCGATCTCGTCGAGAACGATCGTGCCCTTCTGTGCTGATTCGAGCCTTCCCCCTCTCGCTTCAATGGCACCGGTAAACGCGCCACGTTCCCAGCCAAAAAGCTCGGCTTCGAGCAGCTCGCCTGGAAGCGTCGCGCAATCGATTTTCACAAACGGCTGCGTCGCGCGGCGCGACCTCGAATGGATGAAGGACGCAAGCAGATCCTTTCCCACACCCGACTCGCCCGTAATCAACACATTGGCATCGGTTGAACTCACGCGCTCCGCGAGACCAACCGCCTCGCGCATTCCAGGAGAGCGCGCAAATAGTTCGATCACGATTCTCTTCTCAAAGAACTAGCACCGCCGGTGGTGAATTCCGCCGGCAACTCAACTCGCTTCGATTCACGCCACAGGCGTTCGAGGTCATAAAACTTCCGCGCCTTCTGCTCGAAGACGTGCACCACAAAATCACCGTAGTCGAGAAGAATCCACTCGGCCGTCTTGTAGCCCTCAACTCGCAAGGCGGCATGACCGTCTTTCTTAAGGTTTTCGTAGACCTCATCCGAGATCGCCTGCACCTGTCGTTCGTTCGCGCCACTGACGATCACAAAGTAGTCAGTGAAACTGGCAATCTCACGCAGATCCAAAACGACAGGCTCTATCGCTTTCTTCTCGGCGGCTGCATGAAGCACCGTCAGCACACGCTCGTCGAGGTTTTCAGCAGTTGCGGATTGAGACTTCGAGCGTACTGCCGGTTGCGGATTTAAAGACTGTTCCTTAACTGTTGAGTTCTGTTTCATTCACTTCTCGATAAATTCGGTATTTCTTTATGTAATCAAGCACTGGACCAGGCACCAGCCCAAGTAACTCATCTGTGCGGCCCTCGCTTGCGAGCTGCCTCACTTTTGTGGCCGAGACATCGTTCATCACCAAGTCGGTAAAAAATATTCCCTGCTTGGACCAAAGCGGTGCCAAGGCACCGCACTCCAAGGAGGTTCGTAAATCCACGATGCGCTGACTAATCGCACCGACATGCGAAGTCGCAGGCTCATAGCCGGGCCGTGTCACAACGATGTGGTTCGTCATCGTTAACAGACGTTCCCACTCTCGCCACGTCGTAATCTCCGACCACGAATCCGCACCCATGATGAAAAAGAGCTCCGTCGAGTCGTCCAACTCACGCTGAAAATGCTCGATCGTCTCCACGGTGTAACGTCGATCCGGCGCATCGAGCTCAAACGTCGAAACAACCAACCGCGGATCGTCCTGCGTCGCCAGCACCAGCATCGCGTAACGATGTATCGGCTCGGTTACAGGCCGCCCGATCTTGTGCGGCGCCATCTGCGCCGGCATAAAGATCAGTTTCTCAAGCTCAAATAACTGCGAAACTTTGCGCGCGATCTCCAGATGGCCTACATGAACGGGATCAAACGTCCCGCCATACAACGCTATCCGCTTCTTCGCGCACATTTCACAAAGCCAGCTCCACTGTGTCTGTGCGATTGCTCTCCGCGCTCAACTCTTCCAACTTTGCCGCTGCGGCATTCACCAGCTCACGCACGCCCTCGCCCGTCACCGAAGAGATCGCAAAGAATGGTTTTCCGTCTTGACTCGCTTTCGTTTTGAGCGACTCCAAACGCTGTGGATCGTCGAGCGCGTCGATCTTGGTCGCCACAACAAATTGAGGCCTGGTCGCCAGGTCCTGATTGTAGGAAGCAAGCTCTCGATTCACCGTCTCATAATCACTAACTGCATCTCGTCCCGAGGCTGAAGAAATATCGACCAGATGAAGCAACAGCTTCGTGCGCTCGATATGTCGCAGAAACCGATCGCCCAAACCCGCCCCGGTGTGCGCGCCTTCAATCAGCCCGGGTATGTCGGCGATGACGAAAGTACGAAAGTCTCCGAGGTCAACAACACCCAAATGCGGTTCCAACGTCGTAAACGGATAATCAGCAATCTTCGGATGCGCTGCTGAAACGGTCGAAATGAAGGTCGACTTTCCGGCGTTTGGAAAACCAACCAAACCGACATCGGCGAGCAGCTTCAACTCGAGTTGCAGATCCAGCTCTTCACCCTTGCCTCCGCTTTGATGGTAGCGAGGTGCGCGATTAGTCGAAGTCGTGAAGTGTGCGTTTCCAAATCCGCCGCGGCCACCGCGCGCGGCCAGCCAGTGATCGCCATCATGGCTGAGGTCGTGCAAAAGCTCGCCGGTGTTAGCGTCAAACACCTGCGTTCCCACAGGAACTCGTACAATCAAGTCTTCGCCGTCGCGACCCGAACGGTTCGAGCCTTCGCCGTGCAGTCCGCGTTGAGCGATGTGACTCGGGTTGTAACGCAGATGCAGCAGCGTGTTGAGTGAAGCATCGGCGACGAGAATCAGATCGCCGCCGCGACCACCATCACCACCGGATGGACCACCACGCGGCACAAACTTCTCGCGCCGGAAAGCAGTAACGCCGTTACCTCCGTCACCCCCCTGCACGTGAATCTTGGCACGATCAATAAACATCCTAAATTGAAAGCGACGCCTGGGGCGCGCAGTAGCTGCTGCTCAGGCGTCGCGAACTTGCACAGCACTTTTTCTAAGCAGCAGTTTGCTCCACTGGATAAACGCTGACGAACTTGCCGTTTCGGCCTTTGTCTTCAAACTTAACCACGCCATCAATCAGTGCAAACAACGTATCGTCCTTGCCGCGACCAACATTGTTGCCGGGTTTCCATTTTGTGCCGCGCTGCCGCGCGATGATGTTGCCGCCCAGCACTCTCTCGCCACCAAACTTCTTCAGACCCAATCGCTGAGCTTGCGAGTCGCGGCCGTTTCGCGATGAACCGACGCCTTTTTTGTGTGCCATTGTTGCTACCTACCCAATCGAATCAATCTTCAATGTCGTATAGTTCTGCCGGTGACCGCGCGTGCGCTTGTATTGTTTGCGGCGCTTCTTTTTGAAGACGACGATCTTCTGATCGCGACCGTGATCGACGACTGTTGCGGAGACGTTTTTGCCGTCGGGTCCGGCGCTCAACAGGGTCTCGAGTTCGATCGAACTACCGGCATCGGCCGTGATCGAAGGCACGCGAATCGTCTGGCCTTCTTTGACCAGGAACTGCTTTCCACCGGCTCTGATAACTGCGTGTGACATCTATCCTCACCTCACGAAAAGTCGCACATTATAAGGTATCTCCCGCAAAGGCGCAAAGACGCAAAGAAAGAAGCTGACTTGGATTTACCTTTGCGCCTTGGCGCCTTTGCGGGAGAAATCTTTCTGAAGCTCGGCTAGCTCGCCACCGCTTTACGTCCGTTGCGCGCCAAAAAGTACTCCATGAAATCAGTCCCGATGTCGCCGGCGCGGAAGCGCGGATCGTCCATGATCTTCTGGTGCAGCGGGACCGTCGTCTTGATTCCCTCGATCACCATCGCTTCGAGCGCCCGCTTCATGCGCGCAATCGCCAGCTCACGTGTCCGAGCATGAACAATCACTTTCGCGATCAGCGAATCGTAAAATGGAGTGACCTGATAACCGGAGTAAACGAACGTATCGACGCGCACGCCAGGCCCGCCAGGTAAATTGAAAGCCGAAATCACACCCGGCGACGGCGCGAACGTCTCGGGATTCTCGGCGTTGATGCGACACTCGATCGCGTGTCCGACGATCAGCAGATCGTCTTGCGTGTAGCCGAGTGGCTCGCCTTCGGCGATGCGGATCTGGTTGCGCACAATGTCAGCCAGCGTGACCATCTCGGTGACCGGATGCTCGACCTGAATGCGCGTGTTCATCTCCATGAAATAGAAATTTCCCTGCGCATCCAACAGAAACTCGACCGTACCGGCGCTCGAGTAACCCAACTTTTTACACGCGGCCACCGCCGCCTCGCCCATCTTCTTGCGCATCTCCGGAGTCAGCACGGTCGACGGTGCTTCTTCCATCAACTTCTGATGGCGACGTTGAATCGAGCACTCACGTTCGCCGAGATGGATACATTCGCCAAACTCGTCAGCCAGCACCTGAATCTCAATGTGCCGCGGCTTTTCGATATAACGCTCGATGTAAACACTGCCGTCGTTGAATGCTGCCGCCGCCTCAGTCGATGCGGTCTCAAGCGCCTTGCCCAACTCCGCTTCGGAACGGACGATGCGCATGCCGCGTCCGCCGCCTCCGGCTGAAGCCTTGACGATCACTGGATAACCCATTTCTCGAGCGAGTTTGCGACCGTCTTCTTCCGAAGTAATTCCGCTCGGGCTTCCCGGTACGATCGGCAGACCGGCTTCGTTCATCGCACGACGAGCTTCGATCTTGTCGCCCATCAAACGAATAATACTTGCCGGTGGCCCAATGAACTTGATGTTGCACGCGTCGCAGATCTCGGCGAAGTAAGCGGACTCGGCGAGGAAGCCATAGCCCGGATGTATCGCATCGACGTTGAAAATCTCCGCCGTGCTGATGATGGCTGGGATGTTGAGATAACTCTGAGCGGATGGCGCTGGTCCAATACAGGCGGCTTCGTCGGCGAAACGGACGTGCAGCGAATCCCGATCGACGTCGCTATGGACCGCGACGGTCTTGATGCCCATCTCCTTGCAGGTCCAAATGATGCGACAGGCAATCTCGCCGCGATTGGCGATCAGGATCTTTTTGAACTTGCGCGGATTAAACGCCATCAGAAAACCCTGCGCCTAAGTTCGGATTCCAAATAGTGGCTGGCCGTATTCGACCGGCTGCCCGTTCTCGACGTAAATCTTTACCACATCACCACCTGTCTCCGCCTGGATCTCGTTCATCAGCTTCATCGCCTCGATGATGCAAACAACTGTTTCGGGCTCGACGTGGCTGCCGATCTTCACGAAAGGATCGGCGCTCGCAGAAGGTGAACGATAAAACGTGCCGACGATTGGCGACGCGATGATGTGTACGTCCTGATCGTGCGAAGGCTCAGCAGCCGGCACTGGTGTCGCCGGCTTCTTTTCGATTGGAGTTGGCGGCGGCGAAGGTGCGGCGTGGGACGAATCCGCGAGAGCCGAATCGCGACGCAGGCGAACACGAATCCCTTCGTTCTCCAGTTCAAGCTCCGCGAGCCCATTGTCGCGCAACAGCGCGATCAGCTCCCGCAACTCCTCCATGTTCACTGACGCAACGGGCTTTTGAGCCGCGCGTGCGCGCTTGTTCGGAGTTTCACTTTGTTCTTTGGGTGCTGACATTTAGTTTCCCGCAAAAGCGCAAAGGCGCAAAGGATTCACTTTGCGTCTTTGCGCCTTTGCGGAGAAAATTCCTATTCCTCGTTATCTTCGGGCTTAGACTCGCTTACTGTCTCGCTTTCTTTTTCCTTGGCGCGACCGCCTTTCTTCTTCTTCGAAGCACCTTTTGTTCGCTTCTTCGCGGCTTCAAGCGCTTCAACCTCGCGCGGATTGTCGACCAGCTCGATGATTGCGAGCTCAGCACGATCGCCGTCGCGATGGCCCAGTTTCAAGATGCGCGTGTAACCACCGGGTCGATCTTTGTAACGCTCACCAAGGTCATTGAACAAACGTCTCAGCGCGGCGACGCCGGCCGTCCTTTCGGGCCTGAGCTGACCTCGCTTGCCCGTGATCTCGCTCACGGTCATGTTGCCGGCGTGAAAAAATCCGGCAGCCTGGCGGCGGAGGTGCAACGCTCGCGCGTCGGCGCCGTCATCGGCAAAGCTGCGTGCTCGCCGCGACAAGGTGATCGCACGCTCGACAAACGGCCGCAACTCTTTCGCTTTCGGCAAAGTGGTGACGATCCGCTCTTCGCGCGAATTGATCAAAGAGGTCGCCAGATTGCGCAGCATCGAGTGCCGGTGTTCACTGGTGCGACCAAGTTTTCGATGTGCCTTTAGGTGTCGCATGACTACTGTTCCTCGTCACCCTCAAAGTCCGAGAGATCAGCGCCATCGCGGCCGCCTGTACCCGGAATCGGGTTACCCTGCTCGTCAAACTCCATACCGAAGTCGAGTCCCATGCCATTCAGGATTTCCTTGATCTCGTTGAGCGACTTCTTGCCGAAATTCTTGGTCGCCAGCATCTCGCGCTCGGTGCGCTGGACCAGGTCGCGAATCGTTCGAATGTCAGCATTCTTCAGACAGTTGTAAGAACGAACTGACAGTTCCAGCTCATCCACCGATCGATCCAACTGATCGTTGCGTGGCAACGGCGGACGCTCCATCTTCGTGTAGGCGAAATCGTCCGTGTCTTCTTCGAAGTTGATGAAGATCGACATGTGATCCTTGATCAACTTCGCCGCCAGTCCGATGGAGTCTTCCGGCTTCACGGAGCCGTCGGTCCAAACCTCGATGGTCAGTTTGTCAAACTCCGTGTTCTGTCCGAGACGTGCGGCTTCGACGTTGTAGTTAACTTTCTTCACCGGCGTGTGCACGGAATCGATCGGGATGTAACCAAGCGAGAGATCCTCGTCAAAGTTTCGATCCGCTGAAACGTAACCGCGGCCACGTTTGAGTCGCATCTCGACTCGCAGCGATCCACCGTCACTCACGGTCGCGATGTGCACGGTGGGATCGAGGATCTCAACGTCAGCATCCGTCTCGATGTCGGCGGCGGTAACTTCGCCGGCGCCTTCCTTGTTAATTCTCAACGTCTTCGGCTCGCTGGTGTGGAGCTTGAACGGCACCTGCTTGAGATTGAGAATCACGTCGGTGGCGTCTTCCACCACTCCTTTGATCGATGAGAACTCATGTTCGACTCCTTCGATCTTGACTGCGGTGATAGCAGCGCCTTCGATTGAAGAGAGCAGCGCACGACGAAGGGAATTACCTACGGTAGTTCCGAAACCTCGTTCGAATGGTTGCGCCGAAAAGCGACCATAGCGCTCCGTCAGTGTCTCTGCGTCTGCCGCTAGGCGACGCGGCATTTGAAATCCTGTCCAAAGATTATTTTGATCCATAGCCATATTGTTCGGTCCTGAGAAAAATGCAGTTAACTATTTGCTATAAAGTTCGACAATTAGCTGCTCGTTAATCATGCGATCGATATCGTCACGCACCGGCAAGCTGATCACGCGTGCGGTCATATCGCCGCCGTCGGCAGCAACCCACGACGGCCGCCCGCGACCGGACGCAGTTTGCCAGGCACCTTCGATGTGAGAGTTTTTGCGGCTCGCTTCTCTCACACCGATCGTGTCGCCGGGTTTCACTTGATAAGAGGGAATATCTACCTTGCGATCGTTTACCAGAATGTGTCCGTGGTTTACGAGTTGTCTCGCCTGCCGGCGTGAAGTCGAAAAGCCGGCACGGTAAACCGCATTATCCAAACGCCGCTCGAGCAAGAACAGAAGGTTCTCGCCCGTGATTCCTTTCATGCGGGCGGCGCGCTCGAAGTAGTTACGAAACTGTCCTTCGAGAATGAAGTAAATGCGCTTGACCTTCTGCTTTTCGCGCAACTGTTGGCCGTAGCCGACCAGCGCCTTGCCACGGCGCAGCGAGTTACCATGCTGTCCGGGCGGTTGGGTACCACGTTTTTCAATCGGGCAAGCGGGCTTGTAACAACGATCGCCCTTCAAAAACAGTTTCGCGCCTTCGCGACGGCAAAGGCGACACACAGCATCTCTATACCTAGCCAATTAATTGCCTCCGGTCTATTGCCTCCGGTCTATCGCTAGCCGGAAAAGTTTACAGGCTGCGTCTGACGACGCAGACCCTTCATCCTTTGGGTTAATTCATGCTATAGAGTAGAACAAGTCAGGAAGAGGGGCTTGCCCGCCCCCGCTTTAGAACCACTTGGAAGCGGGGGCAAGCCCCTCTTCCTGACTTGTTCTATTCAGCCAACTTAAACTCTTCGCCGCTTTGGCGGTCTGCAACCGTTGTGCGGAATCGGCGTCGTGTCGCGAATCGTGATCACCCTGATCCCTGCATTCGCAATCGCTCGGATCGCTGACTCACGACCGCCACCCGGACCTTTAACACGCACTTCACATTGATGCATGCCGGCTTCGTGCGCCTTCTTCGCCGCCTCGTAAGCAGCTTGCTGCGCCGCGAACGGAGTTCCTTTGCGCGAGCCGCGAAAACCGCGCGCGCCCGCGGACGATTGCGCGATCAAGTTCCCCTCGAGATCCGTGATCGAGATCATCGTGTTATTGAACGACGCCGCGATATGCACGATCCCATTGGGAACGTTCTTCTTCTCTTTCTTACGAAAGACTTTTTTCTTTCCGGTAGCTTTAGCCATACTTATTTCTTACTTATTTTTTCCCGGGCGCCTTCTTCTTCGCGATCGTGGCGCGTCGCGGACCTTTACGAGTGCGTGCGTTAGTATGCGTCCGCTGGCCTCGCACCGGCAGCGAGCGACGATGTCGCAATCCACGATAGCAACCGATGTCCATCAAACGCTTGATGTCCATCTGTACGCGCTTGCGCAGATCGCCTTCGATCTCACCCTGCGTCTCCAGGATGGAACGAATACGGCTCAGCTCGTCTTCACTCAAATCTCTCACGCGCGTATCGAGATTGACGCCCGCTTCCTTGAGCACCGAATTCGAGCGCGAACGGCCAATGCCGTAGATGTAAGTCAAGCCAATCTCGGCTCTCTTGTTGGGTGGCAGATCAACTCCTGCTACACGTGCCATTGTATTTCTCGTTATCCTTGTCGCTGTTTGTGTTTTGGATTAGGGCAGATCACCCGCACTACGCCTTTGCGGTGGATGATCTTGCACTTGTCGCACATCTTCTTTACTGACGCACGGACTTTCATTACTCAGACCTCGATCTATTTATAGCGATAAGTGATGCGACCGCGATTGAGATCGTATGGCGATAGCTCTACCAACACCCGATCACCCGGAAGAATGCGAATAAAATGCTTGCGCATCTTTCCCGATATGTGCGCAAGCACCTGATGCTGGCTGTCTTCCAACTCGACCCGAAACATTGCGTTAGGCAAAGTTTCCAGCACCTTTGCCATAACTTCTATCGCCTCTTCCTTCGCCATTATCCTCTCAGATTGATATTTGGACGCTGCCGACAAACTGCGAATAATAACACGGGCACCTTTTACTTGCCAACCGCCGCAGGTTCCAGAAGTTTTTCTGACGAGACCAGCGTCAGGACCTCCGGACCATCCTCGGTAATCGCTATCGTGTGCTCGGCATGGGCGCTCGGCTTGCCGTCAAGCGTCACGACCGTCCAGCCGTCAGCCAAAACCTTGGTGAAATGCGTGCCCTGGTTCACCATGGGCTCGACCGCGAACACGTAACCAGCCTTGATCTTTGGTCCCAAACCCGGCCGCCCGTAGTTCGGAATCTGCGGATCTTCGTGCATCCGGCGACCAATTCCATGCCCAACGTAGTCGCGCACAACCGAGTAACCATTCGCTTCGGCGTGCTGTTGCACTGCCCAGCCGATGTCACCCAGATGGTTTCCAGCACGACATTGCTGAATCGCGCGATCGAGACACTCTTCAGTGACGCGGATCAGTCGCAGTTTCTCCTCATCAACCTGCCCGACCGGAACAGTCGTCGCCGTGTCGCCAACAAAACCATCGAGCGTCACACCACAGTCGATCGAAAAAATGTCGCCTTCCTCCAGCACGTACTTCGAAGGAAAGCCGTGAACGATCTGCTCGTTGACCGAAGCACAGATCGAATATGGAAAACCGTTGTACCCCTTGAACGTCGGCAAAGCACCCGCGTCGCGAATCATTTTCTCCGCTGCACGATCGATCTCGATCGTGGTGACGCCTGGCTGTACGAGACCGCGCAGCTCCTGCAAAACCAGCCCGACGAGCCGGCCCGCGACGCGCATCTTGTCCAGTTCCTTTCGTGACTTTCCGATAATCATTTTTTTGAGCCGCGGATGAACGCGGATGAACGCGGATAATGCTTTTCTGATCCGCGTTAATTCGCGTTCATCCGCGGCAGAACCTCTACTATTGCCTCATAGATCTCTTCCGGTTCGCGAGTGCCATCAACGGTGCGCAGCAGATTCGCTGATTTGTAATACTCGATTAGCGGTCGAGTCTGTTCCTCGTACGTAGCGAGCCTCGCTTTCACCGTCTCCACATTATCGTCAGCACGCTGCACGAGTTGCGCCTGCGGATGAAAGTCGCAGACATTGTCGCTCTTCGGCGGCTTGAAGTAGATATTGTAGATCTCGCCGCACACGGGACAATTGCGCCGGCCGGTCATACGTTTCTCGAGCATCTCCTGTGGTACATCGATGAGCACGGCGACGATAGCTTTGCCTTGCTCGGCTGCAAGTTTTTCCAGACTCGCTGCCTGCGCCGGTGTACGCGGAAAACCGTCGAGAACATAACCGTTCTTGCAATCGTCCTGCGCCGTTCGCTCTTTCACCACACGAATTGTCAACTCATCGGGAACGAGCTGCCCTCGCTCCATTATTTCTCTGAGTTCCTGTGCCAGCGGCGTTTGCGCGTTCTTAAGCGCGCGAAAAATGTCTCCGGTGGAGATTTGAGGCAAATGCAAACGCTCTTGAAGCAAGCGCGCCTGCGTGCCCTTTCCGGCACCAGGCGCACCCATCAGCACAATAATTTTCGCCATACGGATCAGGCTCGTCGCCCGCGCAAACGCCCACCGCTGCCAAGGAAGCCTTCGTAATTGCGCATGACGAGTTGCGCTTCAATCTGCGCCACCGTGTCCATCGCGACGCCGACAAGAATCAGCAGCGACGTTCCGCCGAAATAGAATTGATAACCCATGCCCGTCGGGATCCACGAGAGACCGGGAGTGGTGCTAATCCACGAATCGAGCCAGCTGCCGAGCCAGGGTATCCTCGCCACTTTAAATCCACTCAACATGAACTGCGGCACAAACGCCACTAAAGCGAGGTAGATCGCGCCGACCGTGGTCAGCCGCGTCAGGATTGTATTGAGATAATCGGCAGTCGCTCGTCCGGGACGGATGCCCGGCATGAACCCACCATGTTTGCGAAGATTATCGGCAACCTCTTCGACATTGAAAACGATCGACACGTAAAAGAACGTGAAGAAGACGATCAGCGACAGGAAGATCAACTCGTAATACGGATCGCCAGGATGAAAGAGCTGGAGTTGTCTCCAGATCCAGGCCCACCAGGTGTTTGGATTGTTTTGATCAGGGGGAAACGCTGCGAACACACTCTGCGGCATCGATAACACTGACGAAGCGAAGATCACAGGAATCACGCCGCCCATGTTGATCTTCAACGGCATGGTCGTTTGCTGACCACCAACCACCTGTCGACCAATGTGCCGCTTTGCATAACTAACCGGAATCTTCCGCCGCGCCGCTTCGACAAAGACGATGAACGCGATGATCAATACGAGGCCCGCGAGCATGCCAAACACGCCGATAATCTCCATCGTGTCGCCGCCACGAACACGATCGAACACCTGCACCACGCCACGCGGCAATCCGATCACGATGCCGGCGAAGATCAGTAACGAGATACCGTTGCCAACACCACGCTCGGTGATCTGCTCGCCCAACCACATGACGAACATCGTTCCAGTGGTAAGCGTCAGCACGGTGCTGAGCCGGAATCCCCAGCCCGGCGCGCCCACGCCATTGACTTGCAGCCAGTGGGCGACAAACGTCGTTTGAATCGCCGCGAGACCAACTGTCAGATAGCGCGTCCACTGATTGATCTTCTGCCGGCCCATCTCGCCTTCTTCCTGCAACTTCTTCAGTTGCGGCGAGACGACAGTCATGAGCTGAAGGATGATCGAAGAGGTAATGTAGGGCGTAACACCTAAAGCGAAGACCGAGATGGTGCGAAAGTTTCCGCCGGAAAAAAGATCGAGCACGCCCAGCAGAGTTCCGGCGACGTCTCGCCAAACCTCATCCAAACGTACCTTGTTGATTCCCGGAGCGCCGACGTGGGCGCCAAGGCGGTAAACAGCAAGCAGGCCCAGCGTAAAGAAAATGCGCCGGCGTAGATCCGGCACATTGAACATATTGCGAACTGCGGCGAGAAACTTTTCCATAACATTCTCCTGGCGATGATTGCCGCGTTATCCGGCAATCTCCACCACTGCACCGCCAGCCTGCTCGATCTTCTGTCGAGCGCTCTTTGTAAACCGGTGCGCCGAGACGCGCAGCGGTTTTGAGATCTCACCGTTGCCTAGCACCACCACGTCGTGCTTCGCCTTCTTGATCAGGCCGCGATCGTGCAGGACTTCGGGAGTGATCTCTTCGTCGGCGCCGAAATGTTTGTCCAGCGCGCTAAGACTGATCTCCACCCACTGCTTCTTGAAGATATTAGTGAAGCCACGCTTGGGCAAGCGCCGGTGCAGCGGCATCTGACCGCCTTCGAATCCAATCTTGCGCGTGTAACCCGAGCGAGACTTCTGTCCCTTCTCACCGCGGCCCGCGGTCTTGCCCAGGCCCGAGCCTGGTCCGCGCCCGACGCGTTTCTTCTTGTGGGTCGAACCCTTCGCCGGCCTGAGGCTGTTAAGACTAATCGCCATCATCAACTCCCATATTCGCGGCTAATCTATTCTACTATCCGAAGCAAGTGCGGCACCTTCGCTACCGCGCCACGCATCGACGCATTGTCCGGACGCTCGACGATCTGATTGAGTTTTCGCAAACCCAAACTGCGCACGACCGTCTTGTGTGTTTTCGGCGACGCGATAAAGCTGCGATAGTACTGAATACGAATCTTCGCCGGTGCTTCCTCGTTTGTCTTCGCTTTACGTGGCATATACCTACATCTCCTCAACCTGCTTACCACGCAAGCGTGCCAGCTCCATCGGATCCTTCATCCGCAACAACGCATCGAAAGTGGCGCGCACCACGTTGTGCGGATTCGTCGAACCCAACACTTTCGTGCGCACATCTTTCACGCCGACCGCCTGCATCACCGCGCGCACCGCGCCCCCCGCGATAACGCCCGTGCCTTCCGAAGCCGGCTTCACCAACACGCGGCCCGCGCCGTATTCACCAATCAGCTGGTGTGGCAGCGTGTGGTTGATCAGCGGCACACGAATCAGATTCTTCTTGGCCGCTTCCACTCCCTTTTTAATCGCCAGGGGAACTTCACGCGCCTTGCCGGTGCCAAAACCAACGTGACCGCCTTCGTCACCAACCACTACGAGCGCCGCAAAGGAAAGGTTTTTACCACCTTTGACGACCTTGGTCACACGATTGATCGAGATCACCTGGTCTTTAAGATCGAGCCCCTGCGCGGGAATACGTTGCTTCGGTTGTCTCATAATTTATCTGCTTCTCTTTGCCACCTCTGTGTCCTCTGTGTCTCTGTGGTTAACTTAACCGCAATCCACCACAGAGACACAGAGAACACAGAGGCCGCACAGAGATTACTCTTTCTTCTTCTTTGACTTCTTTTCCGCCGGTTTCTCGGGTTCTGGTGCCGGCGCCTCAGGTTCGGCGACGGCTTCATTCTTGTTCAAACCAGCGGCGCGGGCCGCATCGGTCAAAGCCTTGACGCGCCCGTGATAAAGGTAACCACCGCGATCGAAGACCACCTGCTCGATGCCTTGCGCCAACGCACGTTCGGCTATTGCCTGCCCGATCCGGCGCGCTGCGTCGAGATTACCGCCGCTCGCGCCGCGCAGATCTTTTTCCGTCGTCGAAGCCGACACCAGAGTCTTGCCGTGTCGATCGTCGATCACCTGCGCGTAGATATGGTTCAGACTGCGATAGATCGCCAGCCGCGGCCGTTCCGTGTTTCCTCTAACCTTGCGACGAATCCGCTGATGAATCGCGATTCGAACTTCTGCTCTGCTCGTGTTTGCCATATCTTGAATTTACTTACCTGTCTTGCCGGGCTTCAGTTTGATCGGCACGCCGGCGTAGCGCACGCCTTTGCCTTTGTAAGCGTCGGGCTTGCGCAGTTTGTGCATCTCAGCCGCCACCTGACCCAGCTTCTGTTTGTCGATACTCGTGAGCGTCAACGTGGTCTGGTATTGCTGAATGCTGCCCTTGGTCGTCAGACGCTCGGCCTTGGCCTCAACTTCCGGCGGCAAGGGAAACTCGATCGGATGCGAGTAGCCCAGCGAGAAGACGATCTTCTTGCCCTGCACGTCGGCTTTGTAGCCAACGCCGACCACGTCCATCTGCTTGCTGAATCCCTGCGTCACGCCGACGATAGCGTTGTTTGCCAGCGCGCGGGCGAGTCCGTGCAACGCCGCATGCTCTTCAGAAACACGCTCTGCGCGCAGCTCCTCACCTTCGAGCTTGAAACTAATTCCTTCTGGAACCGGCGTCTTCAGGGTGCCTTTCGGACCTTTGACTTCCAGCTCGCGCTCGTGAACCGTCACGGTGACGCCCTTCGGCACCGCAATCACTTTTTTTCCTATACGCGACATAACTTATTTCCGATTTCCACGATCAGTAAATTTGGGCCAACAATTCGCCACCCATGTTCTCGCGGCGCGCGGTTTTGCCGCTCATCAGACCCTTGGAGGTCGAGACGATATTGATGCCGTAGCCGCCGAGCACTTTCGGAATCTCTTTCGAGCCGACGTACACGCGCCGTCCAGGCGTGGAGACGCGCTGGAGATACGTAATCGAAGACGTGCCGCGCGAGTCGTATCGCAGGAAGATGCGTACGGTACGCTTCAGCCCTTCGCCCTTGACGACGAAGTTATTGATGTAACCCTCTTCCTTCAGAATGCGGGCAATCTCCAGTTTGAGTTTTGAAGCCGGAATATCAACTCGCGAATGTTTCGCCGCAATTGCATTGCGGATTCGCGTCAACATGTCGGCAATAGGATCAGTCATGAAGTAACTCCGTAATTAATTACCAACTCGACTTAACCACACCGGGTATCTGTCCTTGCAGCGCCAGCTCGCGAAAACAGATGCGGCACAGGTTGAACTTCCGTAAATAACCTCGCGGCCGCCCGCAACGCTTGCATCGAGTGTAGGCACGCACCGAAAACTTCGGTCGACGTGCAGCTTTCGCAATTAGTGATTTCTTTGCCATAAGTACTCTGTGTAATCTGCGTAATCTGTGGATTAAGTTCTAAACGGCATCCCAAGCCCCTTCAAAAGCGCCCGCGCCTGTTCATCGTTTCGCGCCGTGGTCACGATCGAGATATTCATCCCGCGCAGCTTGTCCACCTTGTTGAAGTCGATCTCCGGGAAGATCAGTTGCTCGCGAATTCCGATCGTGTAGTTTCCGCGTCCATCAAAAGCTTTCGGCGAAACTCCGCGGAAGTCTCTCACTCGCGGCAGCGCCACTGACACCAACCGATCGAGAAACTCGTACATCCGTTCGCCGCGCAGCGTGACCATCACGCCGATCGGCATTCCCTGTCGCAACTTGAACGACGCAATCGACTTCTTCGCCTTCGTAATCACAGGCTTTTGACCCGTAATCGCGCGCAGCTCATCTGCCGCCGTGTCGAGTATTTTCGCGTTGGCGATCGCCTCGCCCATACCCATGTTGACCACGATCTTCTCGAGTCGCGGCACACCCATCGGATTGGTGATGCCAAACTCCTTCGCGATCTGCGGCGCCACGTCCTTTTGATATCGGTCTTTTAACCTTGCAGCCATTTTGTTATTTCTCCACTGAGTGGCCACTCGCCGCCGCGACACGCGTCTTCGAGCCATCGCCCTCGATTTGATACTTCACACGCGTCGGCTTGCCCGACTGCGGGTCGATCAACTGCACGTTGGAGATGTTGATAAACGACTCTTTGTCGACAATGCCTCCGCCGCGATTCGCCTGCGGATTCGCTTTCTGGTGGCGCTTGATCATGCCCGAACCCTCGACTTTGACTTTGCCCTTGCCGGGTAAAACTTCCAGCACGCGGCCACGTCTGCCCTTATCGCGCCCGGCAATAATCACCACCTGATCGTTCTTCTTGATTTTCGAGCGCTTTGTTCCTGCCATTGCTCAAATCACCTCCGGCGCGAGCGAAACAATCTTCATGAAATTCTTGTCGCGCAATTCGCGCGCTACCGGTCCAAAAACGCGCGTACCGATCGGCGTTCCGTCTTCCTTGATCAGCACTGCCGCATTCTGATCGAACCTCACATAAGTTCCATCAGCGCGCCGCACCTCCTTACGTGTGCGCACTATCACTGCATCCTGAACGGTACCTTTCTTGATGGTCCCATCGGGCGACGCCTCTTTGACCGTTACCTTGATTCGATCTCCCAGGCTGGCAATCTTTCCGGTAGAGCCGCCAATCGGCATGATCATCTCCACGCGTCGCGCTCCCGAATTGTCGGCAACCTCCAGAGAGGTTTGCATCTGGATCACTGTCGTTTCCTCCGGCTCTCGCCGCGAACTCTACTTCGCGGCTTTCTGAACGATCTCAACTACACGCCAACGCTTGCGCGCCGAAAGCGGACGCGTTTCGACGATCCGCACCTTGTCGCCAACCGTCGCGCCCAACTCGTCGTGGGCCATGAACTTCGACGTGCGGCGCACGTAGCGTCGATATTTGCGGTGACGGACCAGACGGTCCACCCGAACCACCACGGTCTTCTGCATCTTGTCGGAGGCAACTGTGCCGACCTTCTGCGCTTTGTTGGCTCGATGTTTCCTGGCTTGTGGCGCCTCGCCGCTCGCGCTTTCAGTTGTAGTGTCTTGATTCTCTGCCATTCTTTACTCTCTTAACTCCGCGCCTCTTGCGGACGTTGTTTCGAAATCGTCTCAATGCGCGCCAACGCTTTCTTCTCCTGGCGAATGCGCTTGACCGCATCAACCTCGCCGAGCGCGAGCTTGAAGTTCAATCGGAAAAGCGACTCGCGCAAACGCGCCGCTTCCGCGCGCAACTCGTCTTCACCCATCTCACGATACTTGTCGAGCTCTTCTCGTCTCTTCATTACTAGATCGCGCCTCCTTCCTGATCGGCGCGGGTTACAAACTTAGTCTTGATCGGAAGTTTCTGGGCCGCGAGACGCATCGCATCGCGCGCCGTCGCCTCATCCACACCTTCGATCTCGTAAAGGATGCGGCCCGGCTTGACGACTGCGACCCAATACTCAGGCGCGCCCTTACCTTTGCCCATACGCGTTTCCGCGGGTTTCTTGGTGACCGGCTTATCGGGAAACATCCGAATCCAGATCTTGCCGCCACGTTTGATGTGCCTGGTCATCGCGATACGTGCAGCCTCGATCTGTCGATCGGTGATCCAAGCAGGCTCCAGACTCTTGAGCCCGTACTCACCGAAGCTGATCTCGCTGCCACGCGTCGCGACGCCGGTCATGCGTCCGCGCATCTGCTTCCGGTGCTTAACTTTCTTCGGCATCAACATGATGATGTTTCACTCACTTGGGATTCTTGTGCCTTTTTGTGGCTACTGATTTTCACCTCGTGGCCTTCGGCCGTCCGATCCACCTTCGCGTTCACGTCGCGTGCGCGGGCGTCGTTCACGTTCGCCTGCTCGCGTCTCGTTAATCGGATCGGAGCCGGTGCCGCGGGCCATCGCCGCTTTCGGATCCAGGATCTCGCCGCGATAGATCCAAACTTTCACTCCAATCTGTCCGAAGGTCGTCCGCGCTTCCGCCAGGCCGTAGTCGATGTCGGCGCGCAACGTGTGCAGCGGAAGTTGACCCTGCAAGTGCCACTCGCTGCGTGCGATTTCAGCACCGTTTAAACGACCACTGACCTTCACCTTTATGCCCTGCGCGCCAAACCGCAGCGACTCCTCGACAGCCTTTCTCATCGCGCGGCGAAAAGCGATGCGCTTCTCGAGCTGCGCCGCGATCTTCTCGGCCTGGAGCTGAGCATTCAATTCGGGCTTGTGGATCTCCTGAATCGACACCAGCACCTCGCGCCCAGTCTTCATCGAGAGATCGCTCTTTAGCTTGTCGATCTCCGCGCCTTTGCGGCCGATGATGATTCCGGGTCGAGACGTGTAGATGATGATCTTGAGACGGTTCGCGGCCCGTTCAATATCGACGTGCGACACACCCGCTCCGGCGAAACGCTGCTTGAGATCTCTTTTCAGCTTCAGATCTTCAAGTAGAAACTCGCCAAACTGTTTCTTGGCAAACCAGTGCGAGTGCCAGTCTTTGTTGTAGCCGAGTCGAAAACCGTATGGATGAACTTTTTGACCCACAATCTTCTCCCAATTCTATTCTTCGGTTTTAGCCTTCTTCTTCGAAGCCTTCTTAGTAGCCGGCTTCTCAACGCTCTCGGTCTCTTCCGCCTTCGGTCTCGCGCGCTTTGCGCGTGGTGCTGCCGCAGCGCCGCCACGCTTCCGCCGCGGACTCGCCGCCAGCTTCGCCGGTTTTGCTTCTTCCGCCGGCGTTTCCGGCTTGCGTCCCTTTGCGACTGGCTTCGCGTCGTTACTCAGCGAGATGGTGACGTGACAGAAGTGTCGCTGCTCTCGATAGGCGCGACCCTGCGGCGCAGGTCTCACGCGGCGCCGGTTCTTCGTTGGTCCACGATCGACAAATGCCGTCCTGACCCACAGATCGTCCGGATCGATCGAGACGTTTGCCTTCTCCGCCGCTTCATTCGCGTTTGCGATCGCGGATCGCATGCACTTCTCGATGTGGCTGGCAGCACGCTTCTTTGAAAACCGCAGAATCGCCAGAGCCTGGTTTACGTCCTTGCCGCGAATCATATCCACGACGAGCCGCGCCTTCTGCGCCGAACCTCGTAAATACTTCGCACTCGCTGTTGCTTCCATCTTCGAATCCTTATCCGCGTTAATCTGCGTTCATCCGCGGCTTATTTTGCCGGCGGCGGTGCACTGGCGACCTTGGTTGCCTTCTCGACCTTCGTTCCCGAGTGGCCTTTGAACGTGCGCGTCGGCGCAAACTCGCCGAGCTTGTGGCCCACCATGTTCTCCGTCACATAGATCGGCAGATGACGTTTGCCGTTGTGGACACCAAAAGTAAGCCCGACCATGTCCGGCGTGATCGTCGAGCGGCGCGACCACGTTTTGATCACTGGCGGGCGCTGGGCGCTCGCGCGAGCCTTCTCGACCGCCTTCGTGATGCCCTTATCGATAAATGGTCCCTTTTTAACTGATCGCGCCATGAATCACTCCATTCACTGTGCCTTTTGTGCCTTTTCGTGGCCCTACTTCGTTCTCCGATCCTTCAGGATCATCTTCTGCGTTCGCTTGTTGCTGCGCGTCTTGTAGCCGCGAGTCGGCTGGCCCCACGGCGTAACCGGATTGCGTCCGCCGGAAGTCTTGCCTTCACCGCCACCGTGCGGATGGTCCACCGGATTCATCGCCACGCCGCGAACGTGTGGTCGCAATCCCTTCCAACGCGATCTTCCCGCTTTGCCAAACGAAACGTTTTCGTGCTCGATATTTCCGACCTGCCCGACTGTCGCTTTGCAAACCAGCGGCACGCGTCGCACTTCACCCGACGGCATACGCAACTGTGCGTATTCGCCTTCCTTCGCCACCAACTGCGCGAACGTTCCCGCAGAGCGCGCCATCTGCCCGCCCTTGCCAGGCCGCAGCTCGATGTTGTGAATCTGCGTGCCCAGCGGAATATTGATCAGCGGCAGAGAATTTCCCGGCAGAATGTCGGCCTCGGCGCCGCTCATGATCGTCTTTCCGACTTCAAGACCGGTCGGCGCGATGATGTAGCGCTTCTCGCCGTCGACGTAGGTAATCAACGCGATGTGGGCCGAACGATTCGGATCGTACTCAATCTGTGTGACGCGTCCGGGCACGCCTTCCTTATCGCGCTTGAAATCGATCACTCGATAGAAACGCTTGTGACCGCCGCCGCGACGACGCACCGTGATACGCCCATCGTTGTTGCGTCCTGAGATTCGCTTCTTCGGCTCGAGCAGCGACTTCTCGGGAACTGCGCCGAGCGTCAGCTCATCACGCGTCAAATACGTTTGATAACGTCGCGCCGCCGATGTGGGTGTAAGTTTCTTTATGCCCATAATTCGTTATATCGCTTCGTTATATTGCTTCGCCGTAATCAACCGGCTTCTCGCCTTGTTTGAGAGTTACGTAAGCCTTCTTCCACGAAGGCTTACGCCCTTCGAATCGCCCTCGCCGCGCCATCTTGCCCATGTAGTTGATGGTGCGAATGTGGTCCACCTTCACCTGAAAGATCGACTCGACAGCCGACTTGATCTCGGTTTTGGTAGCGCGTCGATCGACTCGAAATGTCAGCAACTGACGCGTGTCCTGCGACTCTTCCTTTGCTGCCAGTGCTTTCTCGGTAATCACCGGCGACTTGATGATGTCCCAAACCGTTCTCATCTCTTACGCCGCCTCCTGCTCGGTCTTCCGTGTTCTTCTCTTCTTCGCGGGCGCCGCTTCAACGGGCTCCGCTTCCGGCGACTCCTCGCCTTTGCGTTCGCCGAGCAGCTCTTCCAGCTCCGATGCAGCCGCGCGCGAGAGCACCAGTTGGTCGTGATAGAGCAAGTCGTAAATATTCAGACCAAAACTATTCACTATCTTGGTGTGGCGCAGGTTGCGCGCCGACAACATGAGGTTATCGTTGTCGAGCGAGTCGACGATCAGGGTCTTGCCACCCAACCCGAGTCTCGTCAGCGACTGGGAAAAGTCTTTGGTCTTTGGCTTCTCCAGTTCCCAACCTTCGACAACAAAAACATTACCCTCGCGCACGCGCTCCGAAAGCGCTGACCGCAACGCGCCCTGTCGCATCTTGCGGGGCATGTTGTAGGACCAGTCGCGCGGCTGCGGTCCATGAGCGTTGCCGCCGCCTTTCCAAAGCGGCGAACGCAACGACGCGATGCGCGCGCGGCCAGTGCCCTTTTGTTTCCAGAGCTTTCTTCCGGCGCCGGACACGTCGCCACGAGTCTTCGTCGCCGAATTGCCCTGCCGCGCATTTGCCATGAAGTTGCGCACTGCGGCGTGGATCAACCCTTCGTTTAGAGGCGCGCCAAAAACAACATCAGACAGCTCCACCTCGCCAACTTCTTCATTCTGTATATTGCGCACCTTGACTGTCGGCATACTCTCTCCAGTTTCTACCTCTGTGTCTCGGTGCCTCTGTGTTTTTTAATTGACCACAGAGACACAGAGACACAGAGACAGTTCACGTTATCTCTTCTTCGTCTTTTGTTCTGCCTTGCGAACGACCACTACGCAGCCATTCGCTCCGGGCACCGCGCCACGAATCATCAAAAGATTGTTTTCCGCATCGACTCGCGCAACCGTCAGGCCCTTCACCGTCACTCGCGAATCGCCCATATGTCCCGAAGATCTGTTTCCTTTAATCACACGTGACGGATATGCCGACGCGCCAATCGAACCGGGCGCGCGCACGTTCATCGATCCGTGTGATTCCGGACCACGATTGAAGTGATGACGCTTAATAGTGCCGGCGAAGCCGCGACCTTTCGAGCGACCAATCACGTCGACCATCTCACCGTCGGAAAACTGATCGACGAGCACCTTGTCGCCCACGTTCGTGCCGTCTGGGGAGTCGAGCAAACGAAACTCTTTTAGAATGCGCGTCGGCGGAATGCCGCCGCCGGTCTTCTCAAAATGTCCGCGCATGGGCTTGGTGACGTTCTTCAGTCTGACTGGTTTCTCGTCCACCAGACCGAGCTGGACGGCATCGTAACCGTCAGGACCTGCCGCAGATTTCTTTTGCACGACGACGCATGGACCAGCCTTGATGACAGTCACAGGCGTGACCGAGCCGTCCGCGGCAAAGATCTGCGTCATGCCGATTTTTCTTCCGATGATCCCGTTAATCATTTTGATTCCCGATTCTGTTATTGCCTGCCGAACGCCTTGATCTCGACGTCAACGCCGGCCGGCAGGTCCAGCTTCATCAGCGCATCAACCGTTTGCGGCGTCGGATCGAGAATGTCCATCAGCCGCTTGTGCGTGCGAATCTCAAATTGCTCGCGCGATTTCTTGTCGACGTGCGGCGAGCGCAGCACGGTCCACTTGTTCTTCACCGTCGGTAAAGGAATTGGACCAGCAACACGAGCACCGGTGCGTTTTGCAGTCTCGACGATTTCCGTCGTCGACTGGTCCAGCACGCGATGGTCATAAGCCTTGAGGCGGATGCGAATCTTTTCGTTCATAGAATTTGTTAAGTCCTTCTCTGTGCAACCTCTGTGTCCTCTGTGTCTCTGTGGTTGTTTGCGCCTACTAAACCACAGAGGCACAGAGGACACAGAGGTTGCACAGAGAAGTCATACTTCGTTACTCCACAACCTCTGACACCGTGCCGGCGCCAACCGTGCGACCACCCTCGCGAATCGCGAAGCGCAGCCCCTTCTCCATCGCGATGGGCGCGATCAACTCGATCTCCATCGCCACGTTGTCACCTGGCATCACCATCTCCACTCCTGCCGGCAGATGCGCTACTCCCGTCACGTCCGTGGTGCGGAAGTAGAACTGCGGCCGGTATCCCGTGAAGAATGGCGTGTGCCGCCCTCCTTCTTCCTTCGTCAGCACGTAAGCCTCGGCCTTGAACTTCGTGTGCGGCGTGATTGAGCCGGGTTTCGAAATCACCTGCCCGCGCTCGATGTCCTTGCGCTCGACACCGCGCAGCAACAGGCCAACGTTGTCGCCTGCCACGCCTTCGTCCAAAAGCTTCTTGAACATCTCCACGCCCGTCACCACTGTCGAGCGCGTCGGCCGGATGCCAACGATCTCCACTCCCTCGTTCACCTTCACCTTGCCGCGCTCCACTCGGCCCGTGGCCACCGTGCCGCGTCCCTGAATCGTGAAGATGTCTTCCACCGGC